>ENA-OWOC01000176-OWOC01000176.1-gut-metagenome-genome-assembly--contig:-NODE-176-length-25200-cov-5.315528_pt1 | contig 25200 bp, 23 predicted proteins | sample MGYA00248245_ERZ651791 | MGnify/ENA primary metagenome ERZ651791 (study PRJEB26908, sample SAMEA4031703) | gut metagenome | biome: gut; feature: normal infant; material: stool | place: China | collected 2015...
GACTTGCCCGAAGCCTAACGCCCGACCTATCCGACACAATGGCCAAGTGCCGGATAGGAACGGCAAAATTTTTTACACTTCTATTACTTCTTTATCGCACATAAGCAAAAAGCCAGGGTATGAAACAGCTCATGGCCGGCGGCGGTGTCGCTCTCATTGGAATGATTTTAGTACCGCAGCTGACCGGATTATTTGGCTGATTTACGTCTTTAAAAAGTCCTCGTCCCTCCTGATGATGCGGGAGGGACAGAAAGGAGGGGGAGTGTTTTATGGACTTTTTAAAAGAAACGATTACCGAATGGCTCAAGGAACTGTTGGTTGGCTGGATCAGCAGTAACTTGTCAGGAATGTTTGATTCTGTTAATGGACAGGTGGCGGATATTTCGGTCCAGGTGGGGCAGACACCACAGGGGTGGAATGCCGGTATTTTCAATATGATTCAAAACCTGTCGGAGACGGTTATGGTGCCGATTGCGGGAGCGATTCTGGCGTTTGTCATGACGCTGGAACTGATTCAGCTGATTACGGAGAAGAATAATCTCCACGATGTGGATACCTGGATGTTTTTTAAATGGATTTTCAAAACTGCCTGCTCCATTCTGATTGTCACCAATACCTGGAATATTGTTATGGGTGTTTTTGATGTGGCCCAGAGTGTGGTGGGAAGTGCTTCTGGCGTGATTGTGGGAGATACTTCCATTGATATTTCTACGGTAATTGCTGATTTAGAGACCCGGCTCATGGAGATGGAACTGGGACCGCTTCTGGGGTTGTGGTTCCAGAGCCTGTTTGTGGGGATTACGGTTTGGGCGCTGACCATCTGTATTTTTATTGTGATTTATGGCAGGATGATTGAGATTTATTTGGTGACCTCCATTGCCCCAATCCCCATGGCTACCATGATGGGGAAGGAATGGGGAGGCATGGGCCAGAACTATCTTCGGTCACTGTTTGCGCTGGGATTCCAGGGCTTCTTAATCATTGTCTGCGTTGCGATTTATGCAGTGCTGGTTCAGGGGATTGCCATGGAGGAGGACATTATCATGGCGATTTGGACCTGCGTGGGCTATACCGTGCTATTATGCTTTACACTTTTTAAAACCGGCAGTCTCAGCAAAGCAATTTTCAATAGCCACTGACAGAGGAAATACATGAGAAAATATCAGATTATTTATGCCGATCCTCCCTGGAGCTACCGGAGCGGGAAGGTTCAGGGAGCAGCCAGAAACCATTATGAAACGATGAAGGATGAGGAACTGTATCATCTCCCTGTGCAGAATTTGGCAGATAAGAACTGTGTATTGTTTTTATGGTGTACCTTTCCAAAGCTGCCGGAGGCTCTGAAACTGATAGAAGCCTGGGGATTTACTTTTAAAACGGTAGGCTTTGTCTGGATTAAGCAGAATAAGTCCGGAAAAGGGTATTTTCTGGGGCTTGGCTGGTGGACCCGAAGCAATGCGGAAATCTGTCTGATTGCGGTCAAGGGAAAGCCGAAACGAAAGTCAGCCAGTGTCCGTCAGCTTTTATTTTCTCCTGTTGAGGAACACAGCAAAAAGCCAGATGAGGCAAGGGATAAAATCATAGAACTGATGGGAGATTTGCCGCGTATCGAGTTGTTTGCTCGCAGGGAAACACCTGGATGGGATGTATGGGGAAATGAAGTAGCCAGTACGATTGTATTTTGAGAGAAGGGAGTGTTCTTTATGGCGTATGTGCCAGTACCAAAGGATTTGACAAAAGTAAAGACAAAGGTGGCATTTAACCTGACCAAACGACAGTTGGTTTGTTTTGGCGGTGGGGCGCTCATCGGCGTGCCGCTTTTCTTTTTGCTCAAGGAGCCTGTTGGAACCAGTACGGCGACTATGTGTATGGTTCTGGTTATGCTGCCTTGTTTTCTGCTTGCCATGTATGAGAAAAATGGCCAGCCATTGGAGAAAATCATCGGAAATATGTTGAAGGTTTCGGTAATCCGGGCAAGGGAACGGCCTTACCGGACCAATAATTTCTATGCCGTGCTGGAACGGCAGGACAAGCTCGACGAGGAGGTGTATCACATTGTTTACGGAAACCAGAAAGCCAAAAGAAATCAAGCAGAGAAAACAGGGAAAAAGTCAAAGTCTGCTTCCGATGGGGCGTAAGCTCTCTTATGGGGAACGAAAGCAGATAAAGGCAGCTATGGACAAAGCTAGTCGGAAAAATCCAAAGGAGCAGTCAGCCCAGGACAGTATTCCTTATGAGCGGATGTGGCCGGATGGGATTTGCCGGGTGACGGATACCTATTATACAAAGACCATTCAGTTTCAGGACATCAACTATCAGCTGGCGCAGAATGAGGATAAGACGGCAATCTTTGAGGGGTGGTGTGATTTCCTTAATTACTTTGACAGCTCGATTCGTTTCCAGCTCTCGTTCTTAAATCTGGCGGCTTCGGAGGAAACCTTTGCCAATACCATTTCTATTGCCCTCCAGGGAGATGACTTTGACAGTATCCGCGCAGAATATACGGAAATGCTGCAGAATCAGCTGGCGAAGGGAAATAACGGGTTGATTAAGACAAAGTATCTGACCTTTGGCATTGAAGCGGAGGGAATAAAGACGGCGAAACCCAGGCTGGAGCGAATTGAAACGGATATTCTCAATAATTTCAAGCGGCTGGGGGTTGCGGCGCGGGCACTGGACGGAAAAGAACGCCTGGGGCAACTTTATGATATTTTTCATATGGATGAAATGGCTCCGTTTCAGTTTGAATGGGACTGGTTAGTGCCATCCGGCCTTTCGACAAAGGATTTTGTTGCGCCATCCTCCTTTGAATTTCGTACCGGGAAATCTTTTCGGGTAGGGAAAAAATATGGCGCAGCCAGTTTCGTACAGATTATGGCCCCAGAGCTGAATGACCGAATGTTGGCAGATTTCCTGGATATGGAAAGCTCGCTGATTGTGAATCTCCATGTACAGTCCCTGGATCAGGTAAAGGCCATTAAGACTGTGAAACGCAAGATTACGGATTTGGACCGGGCGAAAATCGAGGAGCAGAAGAAGGCGGTTCGTTCCGGGTACGATATGGACATTATTCCTTCAGATTTGGCGACTTATGGGACGGAGGCTAAGAAGCTGCTGCAGGATTTACAGTCCAGGAATGAGCGGATGTTCCTTGTAACCTTTCTGGTGTTAAATACGGCGGATAACCAGAAACAGCTGGAGAATAACATCTTCCAGGCCAGCTCCATTGCACAGAAGTATAACTGTCAGTTGATACGGCTGGATTTTCAGCAGGAGGAAGGTCTGATGAGCAGTCTGCCTCTGGGACTCAATCAAATCGAAATCCAGCGCGGGCTTACCACGAGTTCTACGGCGATTTTCGTCCCATTTACAACGCAGGAATTATTCCAGAACGGGAAAGAAGCGCTATATTATGGAATCAATGCCTTGTCCAGTAATCTGATTATGGTGGACCGGAAACTTTTGAAGAATCCCAACGGATTGATACTGGGGACACCGGGTTCGGGAAAAAGTTTTTCGGCAAAACGTGAGATTGCCAACTGCTTTCTGTTGACTGGAGATGACATAATTATTTGTGATCCGGAGGCTGAGTATGCCCCGCTGGTACAGCGGCTGCATGGCCAGGTAATCCGGATTTCTCCTACTTCAAAGGACTATATCAATCCCATGGACTTGAATCTGGACTATTCCGATGATGAAAGCCCATTGTCCTTAAAGTCTGATTTTATCCTATCTTTGTGTGAACTGATTGCCGGGGGAAAGGATGGACTTCAGCCGGTCCAGAAAACAATCATTGACCGCTGTGTGAGGCTGGTCTATGCAGATTATTTGAATGACCCGCGCCCGGAGAATATGCCGATTCTGGAAGATCTCTATCATTTGCTCCGCAGTCAGGAAGAAAAAGAGGCTCAATATATTGCCACATCATTGGAAATCTATGTGACTGGCTCTTTAAATGTATTTAACCATCGCACAACGGTTAACATCCAGAACCGGATTGTCTGCTATGACATTAAGGAGCTGGGAAAGCAGCTAAAAAAGATTGGGATGCTGGTAGTTCAGGATCAGGTGTGGAACCGGGTCACTATCAATCGGGCGGCCCATCGGTCAACCCGGTACTATATTGACGAAATGCACCTGCTTTTAAAAGAGGAGCAGACGGCAGCCTATACAGTGGAAATCTGGAAGCGTTTCCGAAAATGGGGTGGAATCCCAACAGGAATTACGCAGAACGTCAAGGATCTTTTGTCCTCCCGCGAAGTAGAAAACATCTTTGAAAATTCCGATTTTGTGTATATGCTCAACCAGGCGGGAGGAGACAGGCAGATTCTTGCAAAGCAGCTGGGAATCAGCCCACATCAGCTGTCCTATGTGACCCATTCCAGTGAAGGAGAGGGGCTGCTGTTTTACGGCAATGTGATTTTGCCATTTGTAGACCGGTTCCCGAAGGATACAGAGCTGTACCGGATTATGACAACGAAGCTGCAGGAAGTTGGGGAGGTGTGAGACGTGTGTTAAGAATACGCCGGAAATGGATTTTACGTTTCTGGACGAATGGAACAATCGAATTTATCAGGGGGATTGCCTGAAATTGATGAAACAAATTCCAGAGGAAATGGTTTCATTGATTGTGACGGATCCGCCGTATGGGATTTGTTATCAAAATCAGTTTGCCTCTGTTCCTCATGAGGTACTGGTCGGAGACGAAGGGATAGACTATAAGACATTTGCCGGGGAAAGCTATCGAATTTTACGCATGAACAGCCATGCGTATTTTTTTACCCGTTTTGACTGTTATCCATACCATTTTCAGTACCTGAAAGAAGCGAGATTTACCATAAAGAACTGCCTTGTGGTTCAAAAGGCCGCACTTGGAGGAATTGGGGATTTAAGAGGGAGTTATGCCAGCAGTGCAGAATGGGTGATTTTTTGTCAGAAAGGGAGACGGGAATTTAACCAAACGAAACTGCTTGAAAACCGGTATCCGGAAGGAACGCAATTCCATAAGGGAAGGGAAGCCAGCAAAAGGTATAAAACCCGGTTCCCGGACTGCTGGTTCGGACCAGAATACCCAAAAGCAACCTGTCATCCGTCCTGGCAGAGAAAGCGGGGAATCTTTCATCCAACAGTAAAAAACGTAGAATTTCTTTCCTGGCTGATTCAGATTTCCAGTAATCCTGGAGAGTTGGTCTTTGACGGGTTTATGGGAACAGGGAGTACCGCTGTCGCAGCCTGCATGACCGAGCGGAGCTATCTCGGAGCCGAGATTTCTCCAAAATATTGGGAAATGGCGCAGAAACGAATTTTAGCATGGACAAAGCAAAACAAGAATGAGGGAGGTGCATAGGAAATGAACAATCAATATTCAGAAGTATTTATCAGAAGAGCATTGGAATTAAATCAGGACGATGTGGTACAGGAGTTGTCGGAGGCACTCATTGTCTGCCGGGGGGCGGCTCGTGATATTGCGGAGTTGAGTAAAGACGGCAGAGCGGGCATGATGCGGCTCATGGAAATCTGGTGTCTGCTGGAACAACCAATGGAAGATTTTTCCGTATCTGGCTCGGAACCGTCAGTCCTTGCAAAACTGCTGGGGCAGGTATTGGCTGCGATGATTCTTCATCCGGTTTCGGGAAGCAAAGGACTGGCAATTTGTTCAGAACTTTCCTACATGGCAGAAGAGATTTTAGCAGGTGACTGGTTTGAATAAGGAGCCGCGTCTGCATTTTACAGAGGAAGAGCGTGGGAACTCATCGTTGGAGAAACCAATCCGAAAAGCAGAGAAGGCAGCAAAACGGGCAGAGCGGGCGCAGGAGAAAATTCCAAAGCGTAAAATCCGGAAAACCATTGTTGAGCCGGATACGGGAAAGGTCAGTTCAAAGTTGGTTTTGGAAGAGAAAAAGAAACCACCTTCAAAGCTTACCTACGGGATTCAGGATACGCCGGGAAAGATTATTACCGGAAAAGCGCATAAAGAAATCCGGGAGTCGGAACAGGATAATGTGGGTGTGGAAAGCGCCCATAAATCAGAAGAAATGCTGGAAACCGGCGGCAGGCTGCTTCGGGAAGGCTATCGCTCTCATAAACTAAAGCCTTATCGGAAAGCGGCCCAGGCAGAACGGCGTCTGGAAAAAGCAAATCTGCAGGTACTGTACCAAAAAGCATATCAGGATAATCCAGCGCTTTCCAGTAATCCATTGTCTCGCTGGCAGCAGCGGCAGGCAATCAAGAAACAGTATATAGCCGCTAAACGTACCAGACAGACTGCGGGAACCGCTGCGAAGGGAGTGGGAAAAACGGCGAAATCCGCAGGGAATGTTGCGGGGAGAACGGGACAGGCAGCAGATTTTGTACGGAAGCACAAGAAAGGGGCGTTACTTTTACTTGCACTGTTCCTTCTTGTCTGCGTATTGATGAGCATGGTGTCCTCTTGCTCTATGATGGCAAGCAGTATCGGCTCTGTAGTATCTGGCTCTACATACCCTTCAAAGGACGAAGCGCTTTTGGGGGCAGAGGATGCCTATGCGGCAATGGAAGCGGAGCTGCAGTCGTATTTGGACAATTATGAGAGAACGCACAGTTATGATGAATACCACTTTGACCTGGATGAAATCAAACATGACCCCTATGTGCTGATGTCGCTGTTAACTGCTTATTATCAGAAGGAGTGGACGCTTTCAGATGTAGAGGGACTGCTTGATACCCTATTTGACCGGCAGTATATCTTGACAGAAGAAGTTGAGGTGGAAACCCGTTATGACAGTGAGGACGACCCTTACGATTATTATATCTGCTATGTAACCTTGGAGAATTTTGACCTGTCTCATCTTCCGGTTTACTTTTTGAGCGAGGAACAGCTGAGCTTATATGCCATGTATATGCAGACGCTGGGAAACCGGCCGGATTTGTTTCCGCAAAGCGAGTATCCCAATGCGTCAGGGCGGGAGGAATACCTGGATTATGATGTGCCGCCGGAAGCATTAGAGGATGAAACCTTTGCCGCTATGCTGGCAGAGGCAGAGAAATATCTGGGAATGCCCTATGTCTGGGGCGGCTCCAGTCCGGCCACCAGCTTTGACTGCTCTGGTTTTATCTCCTGGGTTCTCAATCATTCCGGCTGGAATGTGGGACGCATGACGGCCAATGGCCTTTTCAATTACTGTACGCCGGTATCCAGCACCAATGCAAAACCGGGAGATTTAATCTTTTTCCAGGGAACCTATGATACGGCAGGAGCCTCTCATGTGGGGCTTTATGTGGGCGGGGGAATGATGATCCACTGCGGAGATCCGATTTCCTACGCGAATATCAACACCAGCTATTGGCAGAGCCATTATCTGACCTTTGGGCGACTTCCATGAAAGGAGAGTTAGAAATTATATGAATCCCAAAATTAAAAAGCTGCGGGCAGAGCGCAGTAAAAATGAAGAGAAAATCGCGGCAATCCGAGCGAAAAATGCGGAGATTGATAAGCAGATTACGGAACTGGAAAATACAGATATTGTGGGAACGGTGCGGAGTCTGGGCGTAACGCTGGAAGAACTGGCAGCTATTATCCAGGCAGCGAAACAAAATGTACCCATACCTGAACCAGATAGGAGGGAGGAAACTGCTTATGAAGAATAATTGTTTTTGGATGTTATCGGGCCTGGTGGCGGCCCTTTTTTCGTTTCTGGTTTCAGTGACACCGGCTTATGCCATGGCGGAGGAACCGGCGGAGACTGTCGAGGCAGCTTCGGAAGAAGGAGAACCATTGTCGGAAGGAAGCGGGATTGTTACCCGTGACCTGCTTTATGATAAGGCCACCAATAAGCAGTTTCTTACGATTCAGGACCGGGAAGGGAATATCTTTTACCTGGTGATTGACTATGACGCGCCGGTGGATGAGGAGGAGGAACAGTACCAGACGTATTTTCTGAATCCGGTGGATACGGATGATTTGGCGGCACTGGCAGAGGAAAATGAGGAAGAACCCATTGTCTGCTCCTGCAAGGAACATTGTCAGGCCGGGGCAGTCAATATGGACTGTGAGCTTTGTGCAAAGGACATGACAGAATGTGCCGGGATAGAGCCGGAAGTGGAGGAACCAGATGAACCGGAAAATTCAGAGGTAGAGGTATCGGAGGAAGAGCCGGAAGAAGAGTTTAATCCAGCCGTTTTCATTCTTGTTTTCGCTTTACTTGGCGGAGGCGGTGCATTTGCATATTTGAAACTGGTAAAAGGAAAACAGAAGGCCAAAGCCGGTCCTAATCCGGATGATTATGGCTACGGCATGGAGGATGAGGATGATTCCGAGTATGAATTTGAAACGGAGTCGGAAGAAGAATTGGAAGAGGAAGGAGAGCAAGGGGAGGAAGAAACAGAGAAAACAGATGAAGAGGACAGGGCAGATAAGGATGAGGAACTATGACCCGTTTTACAGACAGCCCATTTGAACGCATGATGACACAAAAACCGGAGGGCGGGGGTACATCCCGGCCTCCTTCTTTACCCAAAAGCCATCCCTGTTATGGCTGTGGGAATTACGGACGGCCCTGTGTAGGATTTTGCCACAAAGAGCTGATAACCAGACGAAAAGGGAGGAGAAATCAAATATGAATCGGTGGATGACGTTGATGAAATGGATTGCAGTTGTGGATATGGCATATCTTTGCTTTCTCTGCACGGAGGATGCGATATGCCGGGTAAAAGACTGGATGAAGAAGAAAAAGGGAAAGAAGCCGGGAGATGTGGAACTGGAGTTTTATGATTTCCAGGAAGAAACGGAGGAGCACAAACTCTGCGTGGATTCCATCCGCATGCGGTATTCCGTGACGGTTCCTGATTTAGTGGACAAGATTTTCGAACGGTCGGAATCGGTTTTGAAATGGCTGAATGAGCCGGAAAAGGAAGCAGCGCGAGTGTTGTTATCGGCATATGTGGGGTTTCTTCGGGAAGAGTCGCCTTATGAAGAACAGGGTTTTCCTGTCCTGATGGAGCTGCTGAATCACACAGGAACCGGCGGTGAAGGGGCTGAACCGGATATTGCCGGAGAAGTCCTTGAGAAAGCGGCAAAGGAAAACCAGAAGGAGGAGTATTACCGAGACTATCAGAAATACAAGGTCAGTACCGTGGACCGGGAACGGGTTATTCTGGCCTGCCGGGTTATGGTCAACGAGCTTTTGGCGAAATTGTATGAGTATGACTATCATTGTGGGTACGACCTTTTTTTGAATAAAAGCGTCCTGATGAAATTGAAGGAAGAGGATGAGGATTGGTACTTAAATGGGTTCAATATTGGGGATACGGAATCCGATGCAGCGGAAGAAGCGGAGGTGATGTAAATGTGTGTACTTGTGATTGCAGAGAAGCCCTCGGTGGCCCAGAGTCTGTCGGCTGTTATTGGGGCAAAGGAGAGAAAGGATGGATACCTGGAGGGAAATGGCTTTAGAGTCAGCTGGTGCGTGGGTCATTTGGCCGGTCTTTCCGATGCGGCGGGTTATGACCCCAGGTATGAGAAATGGAATCGTGAGGACCTTCCGATTATCCCGGAACATTGGAAAATGACGGTGGGAAAGGATAAGAAAAAGCAGTTCCAGGTGCTGAAAGCGCTGCTGAACGCGCCGGATGTGACGGAGGTTGTGAATGCCTGTGACGCGGGGCGGGAAGGAGAACTGATTTTCCGGAGTGTTTATGAGCTGGCAGGTTGTAAAAAGCCGATGAAACGGCTTTGGATCAGCAGCATGGAGGATACGGCAATCCGCCAGGGATTTGAAGAACTTCGGCCTGGAGCAGAGTATGATGGATTGTATGAAGCGGCGCTTTGCCGGGCAAGAGCAGACTGGCTTGTGGGAATCAATGCTACCAGATTCTTTTCTGTTCTCTATCATCACACTTTGAATATCGGACGGGTTATGTCTCCTACCCTGGCTCTTATTGTACAGAGGGAGGCAGAAATTGCCGCCTTTAAGCCGGAGCCATTTTACACAGCAGTCCTGGAGAACTCTGGAATTACGGCAAACAGCGAACGCTTGGGTGATTTGGAGGAGGCAAAGAAGATTCAGACGGATTGCAGGGGAAAAACTATAACCGTAGTAAAGGTAGAGCAAAAGAGGCGCTTGGAAAAGCCGCCGGCTCTGTATGATTTGACTTCTCTCCAAAGGGATGCTAACCGGTTTTTAGGATTTACGGCCCAACAGACTTTGGACTATCTTCAAAGTCTTTATGAGAAAAAACTGTGTACCTATCCCCGGACAGACAGCCGGTATCTGACTTCCGATATGGCTGCTTCCCTTCCAGTTCTGGTCAATCTGACAGCTAGGGCTATGGACTTTGCAAAAGGGATTACCGTGGACTGCGATTCTGCCCGGGTTATCAATGACAAAAAGGTATCGGATCATCATGCGGTCATTCCCACCCAGAATTTGAGGACGATGGAGCTGGCGGGATTGCCGGTAGGAGAACGGGCGATTTTGGAACTGGTAGCCCTTCGGCTGCTGTGTGCCGTAGGAAGCGCCTATGAATATGCGGAGACAACCGTGGTACTGAAATGTGCCGGTCATCCTTTTACGGCGAAAGGCCGTTCAGTAATCTGCCCTGGGTGGAAAGCACTTGAAAACATCTATCGGACCTCTTTAAAGAGTGCTCCGGAACCGGAGCCTTCCGGGGAGATAAAGGAACTGCCCGACCTGGAGGAAGGACAGGAATTTTCCGAAGGGCTTATTCAGCTCAAGGAAGGAAAGACCAGCCCGCCAAAGCATTTTACAGAGGATACCCTTCTTTCTGCCATGGAAACGGCAGGAGCGAAGGAAACACCGGATACGGCAGAACGGAAAGGACTCGGAACTCCGGCCACCCGTGCCGGCATCCTGGAGAAGCTTGTATCCACCGGATTTGTGGAACGAAAAAAGAGCAAAAAGACGGTCCAGCTCCTTCCGACTAAAACAGCGGTATTGTTGATTACTGTGCTGCCAGAACAGCTTCAGTCTCCGCTCCTCACGGCAGAATGGGAATGCCGGCTGGGAGAGATTGAACGTGGAGAATATGAGGCGGAGCGCTTTATGAATGAGATTACAGCCATGCTGCGGGAACTGATGCAGAATTATGAAGTAGCAAAAGGAGCGGAATTTTTGTTTGCGGCTCCCAAAGAGAGCGTTGGAATTTGTCCCAGGTGCGGCAATACCGTTGTGGAAGTGCAGAAAGGTTTTCTGTGCCAAAACCGGGACTGTGGATTTGCCATATGGAAGAACAATAAATGGTGGGTGTCGAAAAAGAAACAGCCGACCAAAGCCATTGTCTCGGCACTTCTTAAGGACGGGAGAGTGAAGCTCACAGGCTGTTATTCAGAAAAGACCGGGAGAACCTATGACGCGGTAGTGGTTTTGGAGGATACCGGCGGGAAATATGTGAACTTTAAACTGGAATTTGAAGGAGGGAAGGGATCATGACAGAAGGAAAGCAGATAACGCCTTTATCGAAATATGAGCAGGAAACAGTGATTCTCTACAACCAGGCGGAGCAGACGGCGGATGTCTATACCCATGATCCAAAACTCTTGGAAAAGCTAAAACGGCTGACGGAGAAATACCCAAAGCAGGTACAGCAGAAAGAAGAACATTGTTTTGTTGTGCCGAAGCGCTGCGTTTCCATTCGGGAGCCGTACAGTGAAGAACGCCGGCAGGCGGCCAGCCGGAGGGCGAAGGAGGCTGGATACATTCCGCCCAGGCGGAACGCCGGACGTAAAACAGAATAGGGAGGGAAGCAATCATGCCAGAACAGAAGCCTACGAACCGGGAACGGCTGCGGGAAATTACAGAGGGGATTGAGAGCGGAATCAGGGACCTGTTTGAGAGTGATAAATACCGGCAATATCTCTCGGTTATGTCCCGTTTTCCGCGCTATTCGCTCAACAATACTATGCTGATTTATATGCAGAAGCCAGATGCCACATTGGTAGCCGGGTATGAGCGGTGGAAACAGCAGTTTGGACGTCATGTGAGGCGTGGCGAACGAGGCATTACGATTATCGCGCCGACATCATTTAAGAAAAAGATCCAGGAACAGAAATTGGATCCGGATACAAAAGCACCGGTTTTTGATAAAAATGGGAACATTGTTATGGAGGAAAAGGAAATTGAAATTCCTACATACCGACCGGTCAAAGTATTCGACGTCAGCCAGACCGACGGGAAGCCCCTTCCCAGTCTGGTTGACAGCCTTTCCGGGACAGTAAAAAATTATGAAGCATTTCTGGAAGCCCTTCGCCGTTCCTCTCCGGTGCCGGTTTCTCTGGAGCCGATGTCAACAGAGATGGACGGATATTTTTCCCGGAATCAGCAGAGAATTGCTGTTCGGGAGGGAATGAGTGAGGTACAGACCGTTTCTGCCGTAATTCATGAGATTGCTCACAGCAAGCTCCACAATTATGAAAAAGCTGCGGAAAGAGAGGGCAAAGAACCGGAGAAAGAGAAAGACCGTCATACAGAGGAGGTGGAAGCGGAAAGCATTTCCTATGCAGTCTGCCAATATTATGGGATAGAAACCGGAGGAAACAGCTTTGGCTACATTGCCAGCTGGTCCCAGGGGAAGGAACTTCCGGAGCTCAGAGCCAGTCTGGAGGTTATCAATAAGACAGCAGGTAATCTGATTCAGGACATTGACCGGAATTTCCGGGCAATTTGCCAGGAACGGGGAATTGATTTTTCAAAAGAAGCTAACGCAGGAGAGCGGGAGAATGAAGGAGCGGAGCCAGAACTGGAAGAACCCCGTTCCGCTTCATCACGGCGGCCGCGCAGATATGCCATGGACGAAAATGGAGAGATTCGGCGTACATGGAATGGAAAATTTCCGGAAGAATTTGGTGGGCAGGATATTCATGGTTTTATGAAGGAAACTGAACAGGTGCTACAGGGGATGGATGAAACAGGTAAGGGGAAGCCAGAACCGGTGACCTCCAAAGACCTGGAGCAGCAGGTAAAGAATGGCCAGTCAATCTCTTTGATGGAGCTGGTTGGAGCCATTCGCCGGGAGGAACGGAAAAAGAAACCGTCTGTGATTCAGAAGCTGAAGGAATGGACCGGACATGAGCGAAATAAAACTGCACCGAAGAGGGATAAGGAGAGGGAGATTTGAATATGGAAAAATTCAATATTGAGGAAATGAATCTGATGTGTATTTACAATACCGGTTCCCGTACTGGACTTATGAAGAGCCTGAAGGATATGCGCCAGTATCTGGGATCGGATGAGAGGGAGCTGCTGGGACTGACGGACCAGGTTTTGGAAAAGCTGGACATTATGACAGATACAGAATTTGAGCAGTTGGAGCTGTATCCGGAATTTGAGGAGTAACAAATGGCAAAAACGAAAAAAAGGGCAACAGAACAGATTAGAGTTTTACCGGAAAATGAGATTTATGTGGGAGCCTTTTCCTATCATTCCTGCAGCCAGGAAGGAGTTCATCCGGTGTATTGCTTAGGGGTTTTTGAGGATTGTCACGGACACTCGCTTTTATTTAAGCTGGAATGCTGTCCGAAATGCGGCGCACTTTATTTCCCTTGGAAAACCTATCAGAAACATTGGGGGAAGCTGGGACGCTATACATTTATCCAGGCAAAGACAGGGAAGCTCACTTCGGAGACATTGATTTGCCGGAGGCCAAAGAAGCAGGGGATGGAATTGCTGGCAGAGAATGCTTTTTATAACGAACGGATAGAAGCGTATCCAACCCCGCCACACATCATCCGTGCGTTAAAACACCCATTTCGGGGTGGTTTATGCTCCGGAAAATAATGATAAAAGTTATCAATGAGGCAGTCCATATCGGGCTGCCTTTTTCCATGAAATGAGGGAAGGAGGGGGAAAACATGCCAACCAAAGCGGAACAATATGCCCACTTTGCAGAACAGTCAGCTCTTCAGCTGACGAAAAGCTGGCAGGAATGGATTCTATTTTTAAACACAGCGTCCCGGCTTTATAAGTATCCCTTTCATGACCAGCTGATGATTTACGCCCAGAGACCGGACGCTACCGCCTGTGCGGAGTATGACCTTTGGAATGAGAAGATGGGACGGTATGTGCGGCGCGGTTCAAAGGGGATTGCGCTGATTGATGATTCCGGGGATCAGCTGCGCCTTCGCTACGTGTTTGATGTGTCAGATACGGGAGCCAGAGAACATTCCCGCTATCCGTATCTTTGGAAACTGGAACCAGAGCATGAGGATAAGGTTTCTGCTATGCTGGAGCAGCAGTTTGGCGTATCCGGAAGGGAAGGATTGGTTCAGCAGCTGGTAGATGTGGCGGGGAAATTGGCAGAAGATTATTGGGAGGAACACGGGAGGGATATCCGCTACATCGTTGACGGTTCTTTCTTAGAGGAGTACGATGACCTTAACCTTGAAGTCCAGTTTCAGTCAGCGGCCATGGTCAGTATCGCATACTCCCTGATGGTGCGGTGTGGATTCAGGCCGGAAGAGCATTTCAAGCATGAAGATTTCATGGCGATTTTTGATTTCAACACCACGGCTACCATTATGGCTTTGGGAACTGCTGTCAGTCAGATCAATCAGCAGATACTGCGTCAAATCGGCCTGGTGATTCGAAATGCAGAGCGGGAAAAACTCGCAGAAAGGAGCAGACAACATGAAGAACAGCCTGTCTTATCAGAAGAACGGAGATTACCTGATTCCCAACCTGACTCTGGGAGAACAGCCTCAGAAACCTCTGGGGAAATACGGGAGAATGCGGAAGGCGTATCTCAAGAGGCACCGTCCAATCCTGTACAATCAGTTTTTGATGACCGGGAAGCTCTATCCTTATCTGATCGAAATCGACGAGACAGCGCAGCGCCGTCTGGAGCAGATACTTCCACAGCTGGCAATGGAAGCAGGAGCGACGGAAGAACTGAAAGCCAGAGACCCCATGAAGTGGGTGGGGCTGATGAACAGCAGCAAAGCCCAGGCGGAGGAAATCTTAATGGAGGAGTTTATCAACAGCTAAGTTTCTTCCTGTCAGAAAATGAACAGCTTCGGATTATTGAAGAAGAGTCAAGCGTAAAAATGCCTGGCTCTTTTTCTGCGTCTGCGGAGGACATTGAGGCTGCATTAAAAAGCGGAACCGGCTTTCAGGGAGGAAAGCTGCGGATTTACAGAATGTACCAACAGCCCCTCAGCACCAAAGAAGTTATTGCGTTTTTGAAAACTGAGTATGGTCCGTTTTATGGCCATTCTATTACCTTTACTGATGGAAGCCGCGGTTCCGCTTCTTATAGTGGGAAAGGACTAGAACTGTATGCCTTTGGAAAAAACGGCAAGACAACAGTACGATGGACCGAACTGGAGAAGCAGCTGCGGCAGCTGATTCAGAGTGACCGGTATCTGACAGAACAGGAAAAAGAGCAATATCGGGAGTTGGAGGAACAGTATGCGGGTTTAGGCGGTATCCCTATGCCGGTTCCAAAAGTGGGTTTTCCGGAACCGGCCATTCCTTCAATGCTGGAAGAACAAGTACAGGATCATTCAGAATGGGAGGAAGCAGAGCCCTTTTCTAATGAAAAAATAGCTGCGGAGAATTTCCGTATTACCGATGAACATTTGGGAGAAGGCGGGCCTAAAGCAAAGTTTCAGGCGAACATGGAAGCTATCCGGACATTGAAACAGATTGAAAACGAAGGACGCGGCGCAACAGCGGAGGAACAGGAAATCATGTCCCGCTATGTGGGTTGGGGCGGTTTGCCGGATGTCTTTGATCCGGATAAAACATCCTGGGTTAGTGAGTATCGAGAGTTAAAAGAAGCCCTGACACCGGCAGAATATGAAGCGGCCAGAGGCTCTACGCTGAATGCCCATTATACCAGCCCAACGGTAATCCGCGCGATTTATGAAGCAGTGGAACAAATGGGATTTGAAAAGGGAAACATTCTGGAACCGGCCTGCGGCGTGGGAAATTTTTTTGGTATGCTGCCTGAACGCATGAGAGAGAGCCGGTTGTACGGTGTGGAATTGGACAGCATTTCCGGGCGGATTGCCAGGCAGCTTTATCCAAAAGCAGATATTACGGTGGCGGGATTTGAGACAACGGACCGCCGGGAGTTCTATGATCTTGCGGTGGGAAATGTCCCCTTTGGTCAGTATCAGGTCAATGACAAGTCTTATAATCGCCTGGGATTTTCCATTCACAATTACTTTTTTGCCAAAGCACTGGATCAGGTACGTCCGGGCGGTGTAGTGGCGTTTGTTACTTCCCGCTATACCATGGACGCAAAGGATTCTTCGGTACGCCGATATTTGGCCCAAAGAGCAGAATTCTTGGGGGCTATCCGCCTGCCGAACAATGCATTCAAGGCCAATGCGGGAACGGAAGTAGTGTCCGACATTCTTTTTCTGCAGAAGAGGGATCGGCCGCTGGATCTTGTGCCGGAGTGGACCCAAACCGGCCAAACTGAGGAAGGATTCACAGTCAACCAATATTTTCTGGAACATCCTGAAATGGTCCTGGGAAGGGTGACTGCGGAAAGCACCCAATATGGGAAACAGGATTATACGGTACTTCCCATTGAGGGGCTGGAATTGTCCGTTCAGCTTCATGATGCAGTCAAATATATCCGCGGAAGTTACCGGGGGGCGGAACTGCCGGAATTAGAGGAAGGAAGCGAGACGAATGCAACCCTTCCGGCAGATCCTACGGTAAAAAATTATTCCTATACGGTAGTAGATGGAGATGTTTACTTCCGTGAAAACAGTGTGATGACCCGCCCGGACATAAGTGCCGCCGCTGAAGCCCGGATTAAAGGATTGGTAGAGCTGCGAGACTGTGTGCAGGAACTGATTGGCTTGCAGATGGATGGTTCGGTGACAGATGATGAGATTAAAGAAAAACAGCAGGAGTTAAATCAGCTTTACGATACCTTTTCCGGAAAATACGGCCTTATCAATGAGCGGGGGAACCGTCTGGCGTTCTCGGATGATTCCAGCTACTATCTTCTCTGTGCGCTGGAAGTGCTGGATGAGAATGGGGAGCTGGAGCGGAAAGCGGATATGTTCACAAAGCGAACCATCAGACCGCACGAAGCAGTTACTTCCGTAGATACGGCTTCGGAGGCGCTGGCAGTCTCCATTTCGGAGAGAGCCTGTGTGGATATGGAATATATGGCCGGTCTGACTGGAAAAACAGAGGAAAAGCTGGCCGATGAGCTGAAAGGGGTTATTTTCCGGATTCCCGGTTCCATAGCAGAAGGTGAACGTCCACGATATGTGACGGCAGATGAATACCTTTCCGGAAATGTACGGAGAAAACTGCGTCAGGCACAACGGGCGGCAGAGATAGAAGCGGCTTTCGCAATTAATGTGGAAGCTCTTACTGCCGCGCAGCCTAAAGATTTGGATGCTTCGGAGATTGAAGTGCGCCTGGGAGCGACCTGGATCAGTAAAGAGTACATTGAGCAGTTCATGTATGAGACGTTTCATACGCCTTATTATCTTCAGGGCAGGATTGAAGTCCATTATACGCCCTATACGGCGGAATGGCAGATCAGCAATAAAGGGCAGGCCCCCTATCATGATGTAGCGGCCTATACAACTTACGGAACGAACCGGGCCAACGCCTACAAGATTTTGGAGGATTCCTTGAATCTGCGGGATGTGCGGATTTATGACACGGTGGAGGATGCAGACGGAAAGGAGCGACGGGTGCTGAATGCGAAAGAGACTACGCTGGCGGCTCAGAAGCAGCAAGCCATTCGGGAAGCCTTTAAGGACTGGATATGGAAAGACCCTGAACGCCGCCAGACTCTGGTACGGCAGTACAATGAGGAAATGAACAGCAACAGGCCGCGTGAGTATGATGGAAGTCATATCGTATTTGGCGGTATGAATCCGGAGATTACCCTTCGGGAACATCAGAAGAATGCCATCGCTCATGTGCTGTATGGCGGAAATACGCTGTTAGCCCACGAAGTGGGAGCAGGAAAGACCTTTGAAATGGTAGCAGCGGCCATGGAAAGCAAACGTCTGGGATTATGCCAAAAGTCCCTTTTTGTGGTTCCCAATCATCTGACAGAGCAGTGGGCTTCCGAGTTCCTGCGGCTTTATCCTTCCGCTAATCTTTTAGTCACAACAAAGAAGGACTTTGAGACTCACAACCGCAAAAAATTCTGTGCGCGGATTGCTACAGGAGATTATGACGCCATTATTATGGGGCACAGCCAGTTTGAACGGATTCCGATCAGCAGAGAACGGCAGGAGCGGCTTCTCTGTGAACAGATTCAGGAGATTACGGATGGAATTGCAGAGGTGCAGGCCAGCGGAGGGGAACGGTTCACGGTCAAGCAGCTGGAACGGACAAGAAAATCCTTGGAAGCGCGGCTGGAAAAATTGCAGGCGGAGGAGAAAAAAGACGATGTGGTGACATTTGAGCAGCTGGGAGTCGATCGGCTTTTTGTGGATGAGGCGCACAATTATAAAAATTTATTCCTCTATACAAAAATGCGGAATGTGGCAGGACTGTCTACCACAGACGCCCAGAAGTCTTCGGATATGTTCGCCAAATGCCGGTACATGGACGAGATAACCGGAAGCCGGGGCGTTGTCTTTGCCACAGGAACGCCGGTCAGCAACAGCATGACGGAACTTTACACCATGCAGCGCTATCTCCAGTACGACCGCCTGGCAGAACTGAACATGACGCATTTTGACTGCTGGGCCAGCCGGTTCGGAGAGACGGTGACAGCACTGGAGCTTGCTCCGGAGGGCTATACTTTAGTAGGACGATAAATAATGCGTTCCTAAATTGAAAATAGGTTATCAAAGTCGGTTGCAGAATTTCAAAAAATATTTTTTTGATTCTTTGAAAAACAGTTCCGCTTTGTATCCCTATTTTCTCCTATTGGTAGAGGGAGTAATACTTTTAATACCAAAACAGATTACATAAAGAAAGGAGGATAAGAGAATGTCAAGGACTTCAAAGATTACAGCACTCTATGAGCGTTTATCAAGAGATGATGACCTCAATGGTGAGTCAAATTCAATCACCAACCAAAAGAAATACTTGGAAGATTATGCTCGCAGAAATGGGTTCACGAATATTCGCCATTTTACTGACGATGGGTTTTCGGGTGTGAATTTCAATCGTCCGAGTTTTCAAGAACTGATTAAGGAAGTAGAAGCAGGAAATGTCGCAACGATTATTGTTAAGGATATGAGCCGATTAGGACGAAACTATCTGCAAGTCGGCTTTTATACGGAAGTTCTGTTCCCACAGAAAGATGTCCGTTTTCTTGCAATAAACAACAGTATTGACAGCAACAATGCTTCGGATAATGACTTTGCCCCGTTTTTGAATATAATGAACGAGTGGTATGCCAAAGACACAAGCAATAAAATCAAGGCTGTGTTTGATGCCCGTATGAAAGACGGAAAGCGATGTAGCGGTTCTATTCCCTATGGATATAACCGATTAGCAACCGACAAACAAACGCTTGTCGTTGACCCTGTGGCTTCTGAGGTGGTAAAGCGTATCTTTCTGCTTGCCAACGAGGGCAAAAGTCCGAGAGCAATCGCTGAATTGCTTACCGAAGAAAAGGTTTTAATTCCGGCAGCACACGCAAAGGAATATCACCCCGAACAGTATAATGGAACGAAGTTTTCAGACCCATATACTTGGGGAATGTCAACCATAAGAGCGATTTTGAGCAGACAGGAATATCTTGGTCATACTGTTTTGCGTAAGTCGGTCAGCACCAATTTCAAACTGCACAAAAGGAAAAATACCGATGAAGATGAACAGTATGTATTTTATAATACGCACGAGCCTATCATCTCGCAGGAACTTTGGGACAGCGTTCAGAAGCGAAAGAAACGAGCCAACAGAACAGCGGCAAGAGGAACGCACAGCAATCGTTTAAGCGGTTATCTGTTCTGTGCTGACTGTGGCAGAAGAATGACCTTGCAAACGCATTACAGTAAAAAAGACCGTTCGTTACAGTATTCTTACCGTTGCGGTGGGTATGCCAGCAGAGTAAACTCCTGCACTGCCCATTCGATTAGTGCTGATAATGTTGAAGCCTTGATATTATCGACTGTAAAACGATTATCAAGATTTGTTCTGAATGACGAAGAAGCCTTTGCAAAGGAACTTCAAGTATTGTGGAACGAAAAGCAGACAGAAAAGCCAAAGCACAATAAATCGGAGTTGCAGCGTTTTCAGAAGCGATACGATGAACTGTCAAAACTTATTCGTGGGTTGTATGAAAATCTTGTTTCGGGATTACTGCCCGAAAGACAGTACAAGCAACTAATGAAGCAGTATGATGATGAGCAGGCTGAACTGGAAACGAAAATTGAGGAAATGCAAAAGGAACTGACCGAAGAAAAGGCGAATACGGTTGATATTAAGCATTTCATTTCTTTGATACGCAAGTGCAAAGAGCCGACAGAAATTTCCGATTTGATGTTTGCCGAACTCATTGACAAGATTGTGGTTTATGAAGCAGAGGGTGTGGGAAAAGCAAGGACACAAAAGGTTGATATTTATTTCAACTATGTGGGGCAGGTCGATATTGCCTACACAGAAGAAGAACTTGCTGAAATCAAGGCACAGGAAGAACAGATTGAAATGGAACGACTGGCAAAACAGCGTGAGCGTGAAAAAGTTTACCGAGAGAAGCGAAAGGCGAAAAAACTCGCTGAAAACGGTGGAGAAATCGTAAAAGCAAAGGTATGCCCCCATTGTCAAAAGGAGTTTGTACCTACAAGCAACCGACAGATATTCTGTTCAAAGGATTGTTGCTATCAGGCAAGGCAAGACCAAAAGAAAGCCGACAGAGAAGCAGAAAAAGGAAATCATTATTATCGTCAGCGTGTCTGTGCTGTGTGTGGCAGTACCTACTGGCCTACACACAGTCAGCAGAAATTCTGTTCCGAAGAATGTCAAAAACAAAATCACAACGAAAAATCTTTGGAATTTTACCATAAGAAGCAAAAGGAGAAATCAAAATGCAAAGATTTATTACAGACGAAAGAACCGGTATCCAGTACGAACTCATCGGAGATTATTACTATCCCTGCTTGACGATAGAAAACGAAGAACCGCCCACTCTCACAAAATACGGAAGAATGAGGGAAAGATATTTAAGGGAACACAGGAAAATCTTGTATATCAATCTGCTTACAAGCGGAAAGTTATATGAACACCTTGCCGATATTGATACTTCGGCGTGTGATATGGCGGAGTATCTGATAAAGGAAATGGCAAGAAAGCAGGGTGTGACGGAAGAACTGAAAGGAAAGGATATGATGAAATGGATAGGATTGATGAACAATATCCGAGCCTGTGCAGATGAGATTGTATTGAACGATATTGTGTATTCTTAATAGCATACCAGCCGAAAAGGAACTGCTGTCTTAACGGATGGCAGTTTTTCTTTTTCGGGAAGTATTTAAGAAGTTATTAAGTCGTGAGTATAATCGAAGTGGCTAAGTTGAAAAATTCACAAAAATATGGTACAATACGTCTAAATCAGCGAGATAAATCCGAAGTTGTGGAGGTAAAATATAGATGAATCAAGGTAGAATTATTGTAATCACAGGTGCGCCGGGGACAGGAAAAACTACAACGGCATCTGTTGTTGCAAAAGAATCAGATTTGGAAAAGTCTGTACATATGCACACAGATGACTTTTATCATTATTTGAGTAAAGGGGCAATACCACCGCATTTGCCAGAATCAAATGAGCAAAATTTGATTGTCATTGAAGCGTTTTTAGAAGCTGCGAAGCGATATGCTCGTGGTGGATATGATGTAATTGTAGATGGCATTGTAGGACCGTGGTTTTTAGAGCCGTGGCTCAACATTGTTCAAGAGCATTATGAAGTACACTATATCGTTTTAAGGGCAAGTAAAGAAGAAACCATGAAGCGAGCTATCGAACGCTCAAAGTTAGACAGAGAAACAAATATTGAATTAGTTGAAACAATGTGGAATCAATTTTCCAATTTAGGAATCTATGAATTAAATGTTATAGATACAACTGCGCATTCAATCAAAGATACTGTTTCAGCAGTAAAAGAAAAAATAGTAAGCGGTACGGCCTTACTATTTTAGACAATTATTGGTGGTAAGTTTGTTAAAATTAGAACATTCAAATTGCCTAATCAAGAATTGCCAGAAAATGTTTATTATTATGACTCTATTTAGTTATTAAGAATGAGGTGCAAAGATGGATATTATAAGTAGAAAATACATAAATGAAGGCTTTAATAGTAAGGCATATATTATAAATGATGATTATATTTTACTTGATGGAGTAAATCAAAATTCATATAAAAACTATCAAAAATATGTGAACGTAATTAATCAAATAAGTAATGTTAAATCGTTGGAAATACCAAGAATTATTGAATTGATTGAGCCTTGCGAAGAATATCCAAATGGCGCATTAATTTATAAAATGATTAAAGGACATACTTTTAGAAAAGAACATATTGAAATAGTTAATTTAGATAATATTGCTAAAAAACTCGCTGAATTTATGGATGAATTATATGAAATAAGAGTTGATTTTGATAAAGATGAATATATAAAAAATGAATTAGAAATAACTGAACAAAGTGTTATTGAATTAAAAGAATATTTAAGTGAATCTAATTATGAAAAAATATTATCTTGGTTTAATGAATATAAAAACTATTTATTAACATTTAATGATTATCATTTTATACACGGAGATTTATGGTATGAGAATTATATTCTTAACGATAATAACGAATTAGTTGGAATAGTGGATTTTGAAGGCTCTGGTATGGGTGATCCTGCTTATGATATTGCTGCACTTTATTATTTAGGAACAGGTTTTATAAATAAGGTATTAAGTTATTATAAATATACAGATGAAGATTTAATCAAAAGAGTATCAATGTTAATAAAGGCACGTGAAATTGCTGATTTTGATGATATGGTTAAAAACTATCCGGAAGAAGTAGAAGAACAAGTTGATAAAATAAAGAAAGTTTTATAAATGGTGGTACAAATGGATATATATGATTTAATGAAACAAGTTAATGAGTGGGTTAAAGAAATATTGCAGGATAATTATGTTGGAGTTTATTTTCACGGCTCATTAAGATTAGGAAGTTTTAATCCTAATAAATCAGATTTAGACTTTATTATAGTTGTAAAAGAAAAAATAGATAATGAAATAAAACAACTTATTTGGGATAAAATGTTAGAAAATGAGCAATTATTTCCTAAAAAAGGTTTTGAATTTAGTGTTGTACTAGAAGATAATTGTAGAAATATAAAACATCCAATACCTTACGAACTTCACGGTAGCAGAGATTGGATAGAAAGATATAAGGAAGATAAAACAATAGTCATCAATGATGATTATAAAGTTGACCCTGATCTAGCAAGTCATTTCAATGTTATAAATGTTCCAAATGATAAGATGGATTTTGGTAAGCCATCAAAAGAAGTGTTTTCAAAAGTACCAAAGGAATATATTATAGATTCTAATTATTCTGATACATTGGATTGTGTAGAAGAAATTGTTAATAATCCTGTATATTGTATTTTAAATTTATGTAGATTTTATGCACTAATCAGGGATGATTTAACTTTATCAAAATATGATGGTGGTAAATGGGCATTAGAAAATATGAACTCAAATTATAATGATGTTATTAAAAATGCTATGGAAGATTATTTAAGTGATACAAATAATAGTTATGATAATACAAGATTAAAGGAATTTGCACAAGAAGCAATTAGTTTAATTAATGATTGTGTAGATACTAATAAAATTAGAAAATAAAATTGTAGATGGAGTTGAGATAGATGGAATATAAATTATTAGAAGAACAAGATTTGGGACTTATGTTAGATTTTGTTGATGATGAAAATACAAAATATAATGTAGATGTTTTAAAAAAATTTATAGATAATAAAAATGATTTTGGATTTATTGCAAAGATAAATAATAAGATAGTAGGTTTTGCTTTTGGATATATTCTTTTGAAACCAGATGGAAGAAAAGTATTCTATCTTGACGCTATTGATGTTATGCCTGATTATCAAGGCAAAGGTTATGGAACGGGTTTAATATCATTTGCTCGTGATTATGCTAAAACTATTGATTGTTATAAAATGTATTTAATAACGAATAGAAGCAATATTTCTGCTTGTAAATGTTATGAAAAAGCAGGAGGAATAAATAAAGTAGATGATGAAATTATTTATGTGTATGATTTTAAGGAGAAAAACTAATGGATATAAAAAAGATAATAGAAGAAAAATGCAATATAGTTGTTGATAGTATAAAGTTGATTGGTGAGGGTTATGACAGCAAAGCATACATTGTAAATAATGAATATGTTTTCAAAATCAAATTTAGTGCTAATAAGAAAAAAGGGTATGAAAAAGAAAAAGCAATATATGATTTTCTAAACAAAAAATTAAATACAAATATTAAAATACCAAATATAGAATATTCATATATAAGTGAAGAATTATCTATTTTAGGATATAAAGAAATTAAAGGAACTTTTTTAACACCAGAAATATATTTTGCCTTATCAAAAGAAAAGCAAGAATTATTAAAGCAAGATATTGCTATGTTTTTAAGACAAATGCACGATTTAGATTATAGTGAAATAAGTTCATATACGATAGACAATAAACAAAATGTTTTAGAAGAATATCAATTACTTAAAGAAACAATATATGATAGTCTTACTGATATTGAAAAACAATATGTAGAAGAATTTATGCAAAGATTAAATAGTACAACTATATTTGATGGTAAAAAATGCTTATGCCATAATGATTTTAGTTGTAATCATTTATTACTTGATGATGAAAATAGATTATGTGGTGTAATAGATTTTGGAGATTCTGGAATTATAGATGAATACTGTGATTTCATATATTTGCTAGAAGATAGTGAAGAAGAAATTGGCGTGTCTTTTGGAGAAGATATATTAAGATTATACGGAAATATTGATATTTCAAAAGCAAAGGAATATCAAGATGTTGTAGAACAATATTATCCAATAGAAACTATTGTATATGGTATTAAAAATAATAGACCTGATTTTATAGAAAAAGGTAGAAAAGAGATTTATATAAGAACTCGCAAAGATGAAAAATTAAGGAAGTGATGATATGGTTAAAAACTATCCGGAAGAAGTAGAAGAACAAGTTGATAAAATAAAGAAAGTTTTATAAATGGTGG
>ENA-OWOC01000180-OWOC01000180.1-gut-metagenome-genome-assembly--contig:-NODE-180-length-24533-cov-5.046246_pt1 | contig 24533 bp, 23 predicted proteins | sample MGYA00248245_ERZ651791 | MGnify/ENA primary metagenome ERZ651791 (study PRJEB26908, sample SAMEA4031703) | gut metagenome | biome: gut; feature: normal infant; material: stool | place: China | collected 2015...
CATCGTAGTTTATGTCCTCGGCGTGGGCCGTCAGCTCGTCAATCTGCTCCTGGGTAATGGGGAGCCCCAGCTCCTTCTCCGTCTCCGCCAGGGCAATCCACAGCTTTCTCCAGGTCTTAAATTTCATATCCGTGGAGAAAATGTACTGCATCTCCTTGCTGGCGTAGCGCTCGGAAAGGGGGCTTACATATTTATCGTACTGGCTCATGGTTTCAATATCCTCTCTTTATTCAAATGGTATGATGGAACCGGAATCATCCGGAATGGGTCCTCAGGGTTCAAAATTCCCCCGGATGTCCTCTTTTGGCGGCTCAATGGGGTACCGGCCGCTGAAGCAGGCGGTGCAGATGGGCCTTCCCTCCGCCATCTGAGACAGACGCTCCAGCTTCAGATAGGACAGGGAATCCGCTCCCAGAATCTGCCGGATTTCCTCGATGGTCCGCTTGTGAGCAATCAGCTGGTCCTCGGAGGGAATATCCGTTCCAAAGTAACAGGGATGAAGGAAGGGAGGGGCGCTGATTCTTACATGGACCTCCTTCGCCCCGGCCTCCCGCAGCATATGGACAATCAGGTCGCTGGTAGTTCCCCGGACAATGGAATCGTCAATCATGATGACCCGCTTGCCGGTCACCGCCTCCCGCAGCACGTTCAGCTTAATCCGCACCGCCGATTCCCGGCTGCTCTGCTTGGGCTTAATAAAGGTGCGGCCCACATAGGCGTTCTTCACAAAGGCGGTGCCGTAGGGGATGCCCGACTCCATGGAATAGCCCAGGGCCGCCGCGTTTCCCGATTCCGGCACTCCCACCACCAGGTCCGCATCCACCGGGGAATCCATGGCCAGGAAGCGTCCCGCCTGAATCCGGGAATTGTAAACACTGACCCCGTCAAAGACGCTGTCCGGTCTGGCAAAATAAATGTACTCGAAAATGCATCGTGCCTCTTTGGAGGGGTCCGGCAGGCACATCTCCTTGTTGGAAGAAATCCCCTTCGAAGTAATGGTCACGATCTCACCAGGCTCTACGTCCCGTACAAACTGTGCTCCGATCGTCTCCAGGGCACAGGTCTCGGAAGCCAGGATATAGGCGTTGTCCCGTTTTCCGATGCACAAGGGCTTAAAACCGTAGGGGTCCCTTGCGCCAATCAGCTTTCTGGGGCTCATGATGACCAGGGAATAGGCGCCTTTCAGCTTCTTCATGGCCTCCGCCACCGCCGCCTCTACGGTAGGGCTTTTGATTCTGGCTCTTGCGATGTGATAGGCAATGACCTCGGAATCGATAGTGGTCTGGAAAATGGCGCCGGTGTATTCCAGTTCCCGCCGCAGCTCCGGAGCGTTTACCAGGTTGCCGTTGTGGGCCAGGGCCAGGGTGCCCTTCACATAGTTTAATACCAGTGGCTGCGCATTCTCCCTGGTGCTGCTTCCCGCCGTGGAATAGCGCACATGGCCTACCCCCAGATTTCCGTGAAGCTGTTCCAGGTGTTCCGGCTCAAATACCTCGTTGCACAGTCCCATGCCTTTTCGCACGGAAACCTTCCCCTTCGGTCCCTCCGTATCATTTACCGCGATGCCGCAGCTTTCCTGTCCTCTGTGCTGAAGGGCAAACAGACCATAATAAATGGTGGACGCCACGTCGTTTCCGTCAAAATCGTAGATGCCGAAAACACCGCACTCCTCCCGCAGCTTATCGCCGGCCAAGTCAAAATCCATCTGCATCATGAATGTCGTAATCCTTTCTTCTGATTTACCATTTCTGATACCAGATTTCTCCGCACTGCGTGCTCCCGGTATCATCATAAACCGCTTTAAGGGCGCCCGCAAGCGCCCTTTTTCAGAATTGATAAACTTTACTGAATCTTCAGCCTCCGGAACACTTCCTCATAAGCGTCCTCGACACCGCCCAAATCTCTGCGGAAACGGTCCTTGTCCAGCTTTTCGTGGGTATCCTTATCCCACAAACGGCAGGTATCAGGAGAAATCTCATCAGCCAGAATAATCTTGCCGTGGCAGCGGCCAAACTCAATCTTAAAATCGATAAGCTCAATATTCAGGCTGTCAAAATACTCCCGAAGCACATCATTTACTTTAAAGGCATACCGGGTAATATCGTCAATTTCTTCCTGGGTAGCCAGACCCAAAGCCAGCGCATAGTAGCTGTTGATGAAAGGATCTCCTAAATCGTCATTCTTGTAGCTGAATTCCAGGGTAGGGCACTTAAACTTAATTCCTTCTTCCATGCCCATCTTCTTGGCAAAGCTTCCTGCGGAGAAATTGCGGATAATCACTTCCAGCGGAACAATCTCCACCTTTTTAACTGCAGTTTCACGGTCATTTAACTCCTCAATCAGGTGGGTGGGAACCCCCTGCTCCTCCAGCTTTTTAAAGAGGTAGTTGGTCATACGGCTGTTGATGGCCCCCTTTCCTCCACTGGTGCCCTTCTTCTGCCCGTTAAATGCGGTTGCATCGTCCTTGTAGGAAACGATCAATACATCGGGGTCCTCCGTCGTATAGACCTTTTTTGCCTTGCCCTCGTATAACATGTCCTTCTTTTCCATGGATATCCACCTGTCCTTTTCTTCATCTTTGCATGATTCCCAGCCGTCCAGGGCGGTTCATCGTCCTGAACTGTTGTCATGATTTATAAGTTAGTGCGATAAAAGAAACTATTTTCAGAAGAAATTATAATACATTGCACTACCCAATACAAGAATTCCAATCATTAAAATTCCTAATGAGTAAGGACACGATTTCTAATCATTGCCTACGGTTTTTCTCTTCACCGGACTCCGGCTGAGCATATTCCCGAATCTGAAACAACTGCAGCTTTCCGTCTTCGATCAGAATGCGGATTCCCCGAATAAGGCGGCTTTCTTCCGCCTCTCTCTCCAAAGGCTCCCTCTGATACCAGGTTTCCACAGACACTGCCTGACAGGCAAACCACGCTCCTTCCCACATCAGAGCCGCCGCCAGACACAGTCTCAGACATGTTTGAAGCTTTTCTTTTTTCAGGCCCGAAAAAGTTCTCAAAGCCCATCCGCTGCGCCATTTTCTCAAAAGCCGCTTTCTTTTCCGTTCCCTCATGCCCACAGGCCTCACCTTCCCTCCTCTCTTTCTATTATATCGGATCGCTGCCCGTCGCACAAGAAGAAAGTCAGCCGATCAACGCAGAAAAAACAGGGTTCCAAATGCCAATGCATCCGTTCCCCTGCTTTCCAATGAAAATTTTTGCTGCCGGAAAATTCCCGGTCAGTCCTTCCTTGTCTCTTCCGTCATATCTTCCATTTCGTTCTTTACATCCTCGGCCCCGTCTCTCACATCATCCATCACATCATCAATGATACCGCCGTCATCCCCATCCCTATGGGTGGTTTCTGTCTGATTTTCTCCCGAAGAGCGGGTATCCTCAGCGGTGGTCGTCTGTCTGGAGCCAGAGGTGGTTTCTGTTCCGGAATCGGAAGCGCTTCCGCAAGCTGTAACCGATAAAATCAGAAACGCCGTCATAAGAGCCGCAATCGAAAGTCTGATTTTTTTCATAATCCCATTCTCCTTTCTCGTTCTGATCTTATTATGCCCAAAGAAAACGGAATTATGGTGGAAGATATTTCTTTTTTAAAGGGGACCCTACCGGACAGCGTGAACAGTTGCTTTTACAGTCCGATCACATCGCTCATATCATACATGCCCGGTTCTTTGTCCGCCAGAAACTCCGCGGCAGACAATGCTCCTCTGGCAAAAACCGCTCTGGAATAAGCGTGATGGCTGAATGTCACCATCTCGTCGGTACCAAGAAACATTACATCATGCTGCCCTACAATAGTTCCTCCGCGCACGGCGCTGATTCCGATCTCTTTCGAATCCCTGGGCTGGCGGACCTGGCTGCGGTCATAAACAAACCGGCAGCTTCCACCCATAGCCTCATTAAGGGCTTCAGCCAGGGCCATAGCGGTGCCGCTGGGAGCATCCAGCTTGCGGCGGTGATGTTTCTCCACAATCTCCATGTCAAATCCCGCCATTCCCAGCACCTTTGCCCCTTCCTTCACCAGGCGGAGCAGCAGATTAATACCCAAAGACATATTTGCGGAGCGCAGCACCGGAACCACACCGGAAAGCTCCTTTACCTTCTCCATCTGCTCGCTGCTCAATCCTGTCGTACAAAGCACCAGCGGAATTTTCTTTTCACCACAGTATTCCAAAAGTCCGTCCACTGCCGCCGCCGTGGAAAAATCCACCACTGCGTCTGCCCGTTCGCCGCATTCTTTTAAAGAAGCGTAAACCGGAAAATCCGGACTTTCTCCTCCTTTTGGGTCAATTCCGGCTGCAATCTGAAACCCGGAATCGTCTTTCGCCAGGTCCGCAATCATCTGACCCATCGCACCATTACATCCATGCAGAATAATTCTCGTCATAGTTCTTCCTCCGTCTTTTAGATCAGTCCGTACGCCTTCATCGCGGCTCTCAAAATTTCCTGATTCTCCGGTTCCATTTCTGTCAGGGGCATACGCAGAGGCCCTGTACTTTTACCCATAATCTTAAAGGCTGCCTTTACCGGAATAGGATTCACTTCACAGAACAGAGCTTTAATCAACGGAATAGCCTCCAGCTGCAGGCGGCAGCTCTCTTTCACGTTTCCGCTCATAAATTCCTGACAGATCTGGTGGGTCTGTCTGGGGGCAATGTTGGAAAGGACAGAGATTACTCCCTTGCCTCCTAAGGACATCAGCGGTACGGTCTGATCGTCATTTCCGGAGTACAAATCAAGCTTTCCGTCTGTCAGGCTCATCAGTTCAGCCGCCTCGGAAATATTGCCTGTAGCCTCCTTCACTCCGACGATATTATCCACCTGGGTCAACATGGCCGCAAGGGTGACAGGCTTAATATTTACCCCCGTCCTGCTGGGAATATTGTAAACAATCATAGGGATCTTCACAGAATTTGCAACCGCGGTAAAATGAGCGATCAATCCCTTCTGTGTGGCTTTATTGTAGTAGGGAGATACCACCAGAATTCCATCTGCGCCTCTTTTCTCCGCTTCCTGGGAAAGGTAAATTGCCGTCTCCGTGCAGTTGGAGCCAGTTCCGGCAATCACCGGAATTCTCCCTTTAGTCACCTGACAAACATAAGAAATCACATCTAAATGCTCTTCATGGGTCATGGTGGAGGCTTCTCCCGTGGTACCACAGGCTACAATGGCGTCCGTTCCGCCCGCAATCTGCTCCTCTACCAGCTCCTCCAGCCGATTGTAATCAATCTCACCGTTGTCCTGAAAAGGCGTAACCAAAGCCACGCCCGCGCCTTCAAAAATGGCCATATTCCTTCTCTCCTTTTTCTGTTGGGTCTGAAAATTGCTGCTCCGAACTACTTGCAAAACAAAAAGAGCTGACGGAAAGCCAGCCCTTCATTCATCAATCCAATCTTTCTCCAGGTAGCTCACCATCCTTTTGAGGATGACAGTTATATGGTTCTTCACCATATCCCCAGGGTCAAATGACTGCAGGATCATCCCCCTTCGGCGTCTTTCCCTTTCCCAGTCCGTCTTCTGTGCCTGACACATCGGGACTGATACTGATGATCAACGCAACCTCTACTCTATCAGTTTGAAATCATATTAACACTGTTCCTTAAGATTGTCAACAGGTTACCGTATTTTCCGAACCGCCTTCTTCATAACGGGTTTGTATCCGGGTAACCTCATCCACATAAGCATCCAGACCGGCAGGGTACACCGTTCCTGTAAGAACCAATTTCGTCTCCATCTGCCTTGCATGAGCGATCAGACCCGCCAGTTCATCCAGAGAAATAATCCCCTCATCCAAAATCCCCAGAATTTCATCCAAAATCAGGATATCGCACTCGCCGGTAGTCAGTACTTTTCTGGCGAAATTCAGACCATTGCGTATGCTGGCCCTGGCCTCTTCTTTCTCCTCATCCGAGAGCTGGTCGAACGCCGTAGAAGTCTTTTCAAAGCGAAACAGCTTGAATTCCGGCTCCAGCCGTTTGATTACCTCCATATTTCTTGGATCGATGGCGCCCTTCAGAAATTGAACCATAATGACCGTCTGATTCTGGGTCAAAGCGCTGATACCGCGGCCAAGAGCCGCCGTGGACTTTCCCCTTCCGGGGCCGCAGATCACCTGTATGATATTATTTTTCATCCTTACGCACCTCTTTAACCATTCATGGCGTTTAAATGGAATTCATTACGGCCCATGATAGCATATTTTTCTATTTTTTGCAAACTTTTCTTAAATATATCTTCAAAAAAAGTTAATATTTCCCGTGACTGTTCCGACAATTATCCTTCATCGCATTCCATTTTGCTGATCGACACCTCGTAAGCCACCCTCTTTTCGCACTCTGTTTCGCTTAGCTTTTTGGTATACTCCCTGCTCTGAACCCTTCCCCAAATCCGGACTCTGGTACCCACCTCAAAGCCGGAAGCGTACCGGGCATTTCTGCCCCAGGAAATGCAGGGTATGTAATCGGATTTGCCATAAGGACGGTTGACCGCCAAAAGCAGATCCGCGATTTCTCTGCCCAGGGGAGTTTTCCGGTAAATGGGCGCTTTACAGATATACCCGTCCAGAAAAATCTGGTTGGTCTTTGTATAATCCGTAAACTCCTCCATAAAATGGATTTCCCTTACAAATACGGAAAGCATCAGACGGTTTTTTACCCCTTCATGACGGTTGTAAGAGCGAAACTGTCCGATCGCCTCCACCGTACATCCCCGGTAATCTGCCTGGACGTCTATAAGCCGCTCAGAAATCATCAGAGGGATCCGGTCTGCCTGCTGGCTCAAACGGTTCACGGAAAGCTCTACCATATAAAACCCCTCTCCGAATACCTCATGGCTGAAGGTAAAATTCGATACGATTTCTCCGATGACGCTGACTCTGTTATTCTCGATCATTTTTTCTGACATTGTACTTCTCCTCTTCGTTTCCATATTCCGATTCTGCCGCCCAAATGTCGGGACAGCATATTGGTTTTGCCCGGGCTTTTGCCTGGCACATAGAAAGTTTATGCCAAAGCCAAGAAGAATAGACCAGAAAAAAGGCATATCCCGTCAAAACTTTTCGACAGGATATGCCCGATTATGACCACAATATGCTCTCTTATTTTTTAAAGGATGCTCTCTTTCTCATAGTGGGATCCAGAATCTTTTTGCGAATTCTCAGACTCTTAGGCGTTACCTCCAACAGCTCATCGGTATCGATAAAATCCAAGCACTGCTCCAGACTCATGATCTTGGGCGGAGTCAGCTTCAAAGCTTCATCCGCGCTGGACGAACGGGTATTGGTCAGTTTCTTGGTCTTGCAGACATTGATCTCAATATCCTCCGCCTTGGGATTCTGTCCCACCACCATTCCGCCGTAAACCTTGGTTCCTGGGGTAATGAACAGGGTACCTCTCTCCTGAGCGTTGAACAGGCCGTAGGTAATAGCCTCTCCTGCCTCATAGGCAATCAAGGAGCCGGTCTGACGGTAGGACAAATCGCCCTTGTAAGGAGCATAGTCCTCAAAAATCGTATTGAGAATCCCATTTCCCTTGGTATCGGTGAGGAAATCTCCCCGGTAGCCGATTAATCCTCTGGAAGGAATGGAAAATTCCAGACGGGTATATCCGCCTGCTGCCTTGCTCATGCCCTGAAGTTCTCCCTTCCGGGCGGTCAGCTTCTGAATTACCACGCCGGTAAACTCCTCGGGGACATCCACATAGGCGATTTCCATGGGCTCCAGCTTTCTTCCCCGCTCATCATACTTGTAGAGAACCTCCGCCTTGCTGACGGCAAACTCAAAGCCTTCCCGGCGCATATTTTCAATCAGTACGGACAGATGAAGTTCTCCTCTTCCGGAAACCTTAAAGCAGTCGGGGCTGTCCGTCTCCTCCACCCGCAGGCTCACATCCGTGTTCAGCTCCCTGAACAGCCGGTCCCTCAGATGGCGGGAGGTGACGAATTTGCCCTCCTGACCCGCCAGTGGGCTGTCATTGACCATAAAGTACATGGCAATGGTGGGCTCGGAAATCTTCTGGAAGGGAATAGCCTCCGGCTTTTCCGGAGAACAAATGGTATCTCCGATGTGAAGCTCCGGGATTCCGGAAATAGCCACAATGGAGCCAATATCCGCTTCCTGAACCTCTACCCGGTTCAATCCGTCGAACTCGTAAAGCTTTCCGATTTTAATCTTACGGAACTTATCCGGGTCGTGATGGTTCACCTGCACGCACTCCTGGTTCACTCTCAGCTTGCCGTTGTCCACTTTTCCAACGCCGATGCGCCCTACATACTCGTTGTAGTCGATGGTGCTGATGAGTACCTGGGTGGGAGCGTCCGGGTCACCCTCAGGAGCAGGGATATAATTGATAATGGTTCCAAAGAGGGGGCTCATATCCACCTCCGGGTCGTCCAGGTTCCGCTTGGCAAAGCCGCCTCTGGCTGAGGCAAAGAGGAAGGGACAGTCCAGCTGCTCATCGGAAGCGTCCAAATCCATAAACAGCTCCAGAGTCTCGTCGATTACCTCCTCCGGACGGGCTTCCGGCCGGTCAATCTTATTCAGACATACAATCACGGACAAATCCAGCTCCAGAGCCTTCTGCAGCACGAACTTGGTCTGGGGCATGGGACCTTCATAGGCATCCACTACCAGAATCACTCCGTTTACCATCTTTAATACACGCTCAACCTCGCCGCCGAAATCCGCGTGTCCGGGGGTATCGATGATGTTAATCTTCGTTCCTTTATAGTAAACCGCAGTATTCTTGGACAGGATGGTAATTCCTCTCTCCCGCTCCAGGTCGTTGGAATCCATCACTCGCTCCTGAACCTCCTGGTTGGCCCGAAACACCCCGCTCTGACGCAGCAGCTGGTCCACCAGAGTGGTTTTGCCGTGGTCAACGTGGGCGATGATGGCAACATTTCTCACATCTTCTCTCTTGGTTTTCATATGATAATTCGCTTCCTTCGCACATATAATTCAATCGTGTTCCCGCTGTCCTGAATCGATGCCATTTCACAGCTCGCCGCAGGACAAAACATACAGTTTTTTAGTATATCATCGCCGCCGGCGGAATGCAAGTATTAATCTTCAAAAATCACCAATTCTCCGGCCGCCAGCCCGTAATACAGGTCTTTTCCACGACGTATGACCGCTCTTCCCGCCGTTTTCTCCGTCACCTGTTTTTGAAAGCTTTCTGCCTGGTTAAGAGGAACCATGTAGGTCAAAATCACCTGGACGCCGTACTCCACATTCAGCTGTGTCAGCCCTCCCTGAGCCGCCAGATACTGAATTTTTCCCGCCCCGGTATAGTCTGTTTCAATTTCCAGCCGGGCTCCGGGCTTTCTCTCCACCAGAACGCAGTTTTTTAGACCTTCCTTCACCGCCTGGGAGTAAGCGCGCACCAGGCCGCCGGTTCCCAAAAGGGTTCCTCCAAAATACCGGGTCACCACGGCGCATACGTTGTGCAGCTGCTGGCCCTCCAGCACATCCATCATGGGCTTTCCCGCTGTCTGGGAGGGCTCCCCGTCATCGCTGGCCCTCAAGGTCCTGTTATCTTTTCCAATGCGGTAGGCAAAACAGTGATGCCGCGCGTCCCAGTATTTTTTCCGCACCGACTCAATAAAGGCCAAAGCCTCCTCCTCCGTGGAAACAGGCGTCAGGTCCGCAATAAACCGGGATTTTTTCTCCGTGATTTCTCCGCTTCCGCCCTTGTAAAGGGTCCAATAGGCTTCTTCCACTTTTACCTCTCCTTTTCCCTTTTTTTTATCAAAATTCCCCACTTTAGGGCTTATATCGCCTGAAATTAATCATAATATAGATGTCTGTTCATGGCAAGGGATTATTTAAGACTTTTCATTTTGGGTAAACTGGTGTATAATCTATTGGATAGACTTTAAGACATTTATCGATTAAAAGGAGCCATTATGAATTATGGAACATATGAGGCCAGGCAGAAGCTGAAGTCCTTAAACTCCAAGAAAGCAAAATACACCTCCCGGCTGTTCTTTACCGTTTTCCGGGCTGTGTTTGTGCTGCTCTTATTCTGCGTGGTCACCGGGGCAGGCATCGGCCTGGGAATGGTCAGCGGGGTGATTGACAACGCGCCCAGCGTAGATATTCTCAACATTCAGCCGGACCGCTTTGCCACCACCATTTACGACAGTCAGGGAAATCTGACCGATACCCTGGTCACCAGCGGTTCCAACCGCGAAGCCGCCACCTACGACGAACTGCCCCAGAATCTGGTGGACGCCTTTGTGGCCATTGAGGATTCCCGTTTCTGGGATCACAATGGTATCGATCTTAGATCCATCGGACGGGCCGTTATGGGAGTCGTAAGCGGGAATTACGCAGGCGGCGGAAGTACCATTACCCAACAGCTGATTAAGAACAACGTCTTTGCCGGAGGTATGGAAACCAGCTGGGGCGCCCGGATTGAACGGAAAATCCAGGAGCAGTACCTGGCTGTTCAGCTGGAGCAAAATTCCGGTCTGAGCAAGGAAGAGACAAAAAAGCTGATTATTACCAACTATCTCAATACAATCAATTTAGGAAACAATTCCCTGGGCGTAAAGGTGGCCGCCAAACGGTACTTTGATAAGGATGTTTCCGATCTGACCCTCTCCGAGTGCGCCGTTCTGGCCTCCATCACCACCAACCCCTCCAAATTTAACCCCATTTCGGGCCGGGAGGCCAACGAGGCAAAGCGCAAAACGGTACTTCAATATATGTATGAGCAGGGGAAAATCACTAAGGATGAGCAGGAGGAGGCCCTGGCGGACAATGTTTACGACCGGATTCAGAATGTAAACATTGCCACAAAGGAGAACAATACGCCCTACAGTTATTTTACCGACGAGCTCATCGAACAGGTTATCGACACTCTGGTGGAGAAATTGGACTATACGGAGGGACAAGCCAGCAATCTGCTCTACTCCGGCGGACTTCAGATCTACACCACCCAGGATCCGGATATTCAGGCCATTGTGGATGAGGAGGTCAATAATCCGGACAATTACTCTGCCGCCAAGCTTTCTTTAGAATACCGTCTTTCCATCACTCACGGAAATGGGGAAACCGAACATTTTTCTGAGGAAGATATTAAATCCTATTACCGGACTGAACTTGGCAAAACCTACGGCGGTCTTTATAATTCCGTGGAGGAAGCTCAGGCTGACGTAGATCAATTTAAGGCCTGGCTCTTAAAGGAGGATGATGAAATTATCGGAGAAACCATGAACACCGTCCTCCAGCCTCAGCTTTCCTTTGTAATTATGGACCAGCATACCGGCGAGGTGAAAGCCATCTGCGGCGGCCGGGGGCAAAAGACCGGAAGCCTGACCTTAAACCGGGCTACCAACACCCCCAGGCAGCCTGGCTCCGCATTTAAGGTGTTAAGTTCCTTTGCTCCCGCTTTGGACGCCTGTGGGGCGACCCTGGGTACCGTCTACTATGACGGCCCCTATACGGTGGGAACCAAGTCCTTCCGCAACTGGTGGGGGGACAGCCGGGGCTACACCGGATACCACAATATCCGTGAAGGCATCATCTACTCCATGAACATTATCGCGGTGCGGTGCCTGATGGAAACCGTCACCCCCCAGCTGGGTGTGGATTACGCAGAACGGATGGGAATTTCCACGCTTACCAAGGATGACTTAAACGCGGCTACGGCTCTGGGCGGCCTGACCAAGGGCGTTACCAATCTGGACATCACTTCCGCTTTTGCCTCCATCGCCAACGGCGGCGTGTATACCAAACCCAGATTCTTTACCAAGATTCTGGACCATGACGGCAACGTCCTCATTGATAATCAGCCGGAAACCAAACAGGTACTGAAGGATTCCACCGCGTTTCTTCTGACAGACGCCATGTCGGAGTCTGTCAAGAGCAACCGGCTCTATGCCCGGTCCGGCGTTTCCATCAACTCTACCAGCACGGCTGCTGCTTTGGGGAATATGTCTGTTGCCGGAAAGAGCGGAACTAGCACCAACAATGTAGATATCTGGTTCATCGGCTACACCCCCTACTACACCGCAGGTGTGTGGGGCGGCTGCGATGACAACCAGTCTCTCTCCGGAAACGGCGGCACCAGCTTCCACAAGGCCATCTGGCGTAAGATTATGACCCGGGTTCACGAGGGTCTCTCCGATCCGGGATTTGAGGTGCCTGACAGTATAGAATCCGTCCAGATCTGCCGCAAATCCGGCAAGCTGGCAGTCTCCGGCGTCTGCTCAGCAGACCCCAGAGGAGATGCCGTCTATACGGAATACTTCGCAAAAGGTACCGCCCCCACCGAGGTATGCGACAAGCATGTGGCTGTAACCGTATGCGCAGATTCCGGCATGAGGCCCACCGCCTTCTGCCCCAATAAGACTACCCGGGTATGCATGGTTCTGCCGGAAGGGGAGAACGGAACCACGGATGACTCCTACTTCTCCATCCCCGGGACCTGTACCCTTCACACGGGAGCTGCTACCATTATCACCGAACCTTCCTCCGAGCAGGGGGGCGAGGGAGTTGTGACTCCCATCGGGCCGGGCTATCAGTCCCCCACCACCAGTCCCACCCAAGCGGTGGGTCCGGGAGTGCCGTGATTTTTATAGGGAATCATACGGAAAACCATATAGGAAAACCGCCAAGGGGCTGTGAAAATAGGGAGTTTAACTCCTGTTTTTTCACAGCCCCTTGGCGGTTCTTAGTTCAATATACCATGTTATTTTTCTTTCCTGTCCAGCGCCTTCAAAAGACAGGCCATATTTTTCCCAAGAACGCTCATGGTATTCATTCCTTCCTTATCATTTTGAACGTCCCCGGACATCTGACCATAAGCCAATGGCCAGTAGCAGGAACCTACTACAAACATTTCCTGCAGCAAGAAGAAATGATTCATGGCATCCAGCGCGTTGACCGCGCCGCCGCGCCGGGCGGCAGTGACGGCTGCTCCCACTTTATGGCGGAACAGGCCTGCTTCCCGGTTCATGTCTGTCACCACCGAGGCCCGTTCCAGAAACGCCTGCATATTGGCCGACACATTTGCCGTATAAACCGGGGAACCGAGGATGATTCCATCCGCCTCTTTCATCTTGTCGAAAATCTCCCGGAAACTGTCTTTGCGGTGGACGCAGTTTTCCTGGCCGCCGCAGGCCCAGCAGGCCTTGCAGGGCTCAATCATCTGCCCGGCCAGCTGAATCATTTCCGTTTCGATACCTTCTTTATTCAGTTCTTCAAATACCCGGTTAATCAGGATGGCGGTATTTCCGTCCTTCCGGGCGCTGCTGTTGATTGCTAAAACCTTCATTATCGTTTCTCCTTAGGATTAATACCAGTCATGCTTTTCATTCCTGTCCAGCCCGGCAATGGCCTCCATCTCAGCATTCGTCAGCGCGAAGTCAAAAATCGAGATATTTTCCCAGATATGCTCCGGATTGCTGGAACCGGGAATAACGCACACTCCCCTTTGCAGGTTCCAGCGGAGAATCACCTGGGCCGCTGATTTCCCATGGGCCGCGGCAATCTTTTGCAGTACCGGGCTGCGAAACATCGCCCCGGTATGGCCCCTTCCGCCCAGGGGATACCAGCTCTGGACAGTGATTTCTTTCTTCTGGATATGCTCCACCACTTTACTGTCCTGGTAAAATGGATGAATCTCGTTCTGAATCAGTTCCGGCTTCATCGACACCTTAGGCAGGAAAGAATCCGTCTCCCGGATATAGTAGCAGGAAATCCCGGCGGTGTGTACTTTTCCCTCCTGTATGGCCTTTTCGATTGCTTTGTATGCCGCTGTATCGTTTGAGCCGGGATGATGCAGGAGCATCAGGTCAATATAGCCAATGTCCAGCCGCTCCAGACACCCCTCTATGGCTTCTTCCGGGTTGTCAAATTCCGTGGGGTAGATTTTGGTGGTGACGAAAATTTCCTCCCTTGGCACATCGCTGTCCCGAATGGCACGTCCGATACTCTCCTCGTTTCCATAGTAAGAGGCAGTGTCAATGAGCCTCCCGCCGTTTTCCAGCAAAGCTGTAACGGAATTGTAGCATTCTTCGTCGGAAAGAGCATAGGTGCCGAGCCCCGCAACCGGCATTTCATAGCCGCTGTTCAGAAATACTGTCTTCTTTTCAAAATCAAAGACAGGGACAGACGTTTCTGCGCCGGAGTTTTCGCTTCCCAAAGAAGCTTCCTCCGGCGCCGCCGCTGCGGATAAAGAGGATGTACCCGCCTGTTGGGAAACCTGTTCTGCGGCATTTGCCGAACCAGTATTGCAGCCTGTCAAGCAGCCTGTCAGGAGCAGGCCGGAAATCAAAATCAGAATACCTTTTTGTGTCATAGGGTGTTTCCTCCTTCATGGAAATCCTCCTCGGGTCGGAGAATCCTTATTCTTGCTGCCGCATCGCCTTCCGGAAAAAGTCCGCCATTTTATCAAAGGGAATCACATCCAATTTATCGTACAGGTCGGTATGCACCGCACCCGGGATAATCAGCAGTTCCTTGTTCTCCGGGTTGGGATTGCCCTCTGTCATGGCAGCGTAGGCGTCCCGGCTGAAATAGCAGGAATGGGCCTTTTCACCGTGGATAATCAGCACTGCGGAACGAATCTCGCTGCTGTATCGGAGGATGGGCTGGTTCATGAATGACATGGTGCCGGTCACATTCCAGCCGCCGTTAGAGTTCAGGGACCGGGGATGATAGCCCCTCCGGGTCTTGTAGTAGTCGTGGTAGTCCTTTACATAGAAGGGCGCATCCTCCGGCACCTCCTCCGCTACGCCGCCTGCCAGGGCGTAGGAACCGTTCTGATAGTCTTTGGTCCGCTGGGCGTTCAGGGCCATGCCTCCCCAGCCGCAGATTCCGATAATCCCAATCTTTTCCGGGTCCACATCTTCCCGCAGGGAGAGATAATCCACCGCCGCCTGAAAATCCTCTGTGTTGATAACCGGGGAAGCCATATACCGGGGCTGACCGCCGCTCTCTCCGGTAAAGGAGGGGTCAAAGGCCATCGTCAAAAATCCCCGTTCCGCCATAGTCTGGGCGTACAGGCCCGCGGCCTGCTCTTTTACCGCGCCGAAGGGGCCGCACACGGCAATGGCCGCCAATCTGTCCTCTGCGTCCTTTGGCTTGTAGATGTCCGCCGCCAGGGTGATGCCGTAGCGGTTGTGGAAGGTCACTTTGCTGTGCTCCACCTTGTCGCTCTGGGGAAATGACTTATCCCACTCCTGTGTCAAAACCAGTTTTTCTTCCATCTTAGAATACCTCCGTTCAATATTTTCCAAGTTTAACGCTCACATTTCATTGTGTAGATTAAATAATCCAGACAGTCAATCATATTCTGACTGGCGTGAACCTGCTCCAAAAGCGATGCTCTGTGCAGAGAAAGAAGCCTGAACTGCTCCTGCCGCTTCCCTTCCTCCTGCAGCCGCAGATATTTTTGAATCATCGCTTCATCGCAGCCTGCATCCTTCAGATTGCGAAGAAGTCTTGTCCTCTCTGGTATTTCGCCCATTTGACTGCCTCCTTTACAAGTTCTATTTATAGTGTTTTACCTTTTGAATATCAAATACCCGTTTTAGAAACCATGTTTTGCTTTACAGGCATATCACATTTTTGCTATAGTATAGACATGGTATAATAAACCTGAAAAAGGGGGACTAATATGGAAATCCGAGTACTCCGCTATTTTTTGGCGATTGCCAGAGAAGGCAGCATTACCAATGCCGCCCGTTTTCTGCATATCACGCAGCCAACCCTATCCCGGCAAATCCAGGACTTGGAAGAAGAACTGGGACAAAAGCTTTTTACCCGAGGCAGCCGCAATATGACCTTAACCCCGGAGGGGATGATTTTGCGGAAACGTGCGGAAGAAATCATCTCTATGGTGGATAAAACAGAAGCGGAATTTAATTCTATGGAAAATGTTGTCAGCGGGGATATTTATATCGGAGGCGGAGAAACCGAGGCCATCAAACTGGTGGCGCAGATTGCCTGCGAACTGCGGGCAAGTTATCCCGGCATCCATTACCATCTGTACAGCGGAAATTCGGAGGACGTAACAGAGCGCCTGGACAAAGGGCTGCTGGATTTTGGAATCCTGATTCAGCCCGCGGATATTTCCAAATATGATTATATTGATATTCCCGCCAGAGACATATGGGGAGTTGTGATGCGCAGGGACAGCCCCCTTGCCGAAAAAGAAGTAATCCGAAAAGAAGATTTGCTGGGTGTTCCTTTAATCTGTTCCCGGCAGGCAATTTCGGCAGAACGCCGCGGAAATGAATTTGCCGGGTGGTTTGGCGAGGATTTCGACCAGCTGGACATCGTAACGACCTTCAATCTGGTTTATAATGCGGCGATTATGGTGGAAGCCGGAGTCGGCTATGCGGTAACCCTTGACAAAATAGCCAATACAACGGAAAGCAGCAGCCTCTGTTTCCGCCCCCTGGAGCCCCGCCTTGAATCAGGGTTAAATATCATCTGGAAAAAATATCAGGTATTTTCCCCAGCAGCGGAGTTGTTTTTAGAGAGGCTGCGCGAACGTTTTGGTGATTAAGGGTTGAGGGGGAGTAAAAAACAGCAACCGGGCATAATCGCCAGATTGCCGTTTTTCCTTACTGCTCCCCGTCCTCCAGAAGTTCCGGAGCCAGCAGCTTTACAATCGTGGGTTCAATCTGAAGAAACTTCAGCAGTCTCCGGATTTCCTCCCCATTCTTTCCTTTTCCCTTTCCTTTTACCGCCCGGATTAAGATATTCTTGGGCGTGTGCTCCATATCGATAAACTCCAAAATCTGCGTTCCATATCCCCGGTACTCCAGAACCTGGGCTCGGATAGCGTCGGTGTAAAGGGCGGCCATCCGTTCCCGAATCAGGCCATATCCGAATACCGGAGCCATCAGCTCATTCTTCATCTGCCGGTTCAGTTCGTGCTGGCAGCAGGGAACGGAAAGAATCACCTTCGCCCCCCACTTCACTGCCTTCTCAAGGGCATAGTCCGTGGCCAGGTCGCAGGCGTGAAGGGTAATCACCAGATCCACCTGGTCCGCCCCTTCGTATCCGGCAATATCCCCCTGGAGAAAGGTCAGGTCCTGGTAGCCGTATTTTTTGCTCAGCTGACCGCAGTGCCGGATAACGTCCTCTTTTAAGTCCAGGCCCGTAATTTGAACCTGATATCCCTTTAAAATATTCAGATAGTAGTAAACTGCAAAAGTAAGGTAGGATTTCCCGCAGCCAAAATCGATGATATGAAGCTTTTTCTCTTTTGGAAGTTCCGGCAGAATGTCCTCAATCATCTCCAGAAAACGGTTAATCTGGCGGAACTTATCGTAACGGCTGCGCACAATCTGACCGCTCTCCGTCATGACCCCCAAATCAACCAGGAAGGGAACCACCCTTCCCTCCTCCAGAATATATCGTTTCTTCCGGTTGTGGGCCGGCTGGATTCGGACCGGAAGGGCCCCGGCCCGTTTTTTGATTTTGATGGAGGGTTTTCCCTTTTTGCTCACCAGAATCAGGCCGGTTTCGGATGCGGAAGTCATCTCGCACTGGCGGAACGCCTGCTCCAGCTTCTCCGTCACATACTCCGCCGCCTCCCCCCGGTTCAGATTCCGATGAAAGGCCTGGGCTCCTACCTGCTCCTCCGCCTGAAAACAAAGCTCCTCTTTCAAAAGCACAGGGCCGGATTTTTACCTTTGACATCTGCTCCGGGTGCAGGGGATTGCTCAGGATTACCCGCTCCAGATTGTCGCCCAAAAACCGGGACGCCGCTTCCTTAATCTGCTCCCGCTGGCTCTGCTCCATTTGTTTTTGTCCTCTTTTCGGATTTAATTTGTAGCGGTTCAGGACATCCGATGTGAAGAAAAGTGAAAAAACATACCCACAAGGGGCACTTTGCTTACAAGCAAGCTTGATGCCTGTTTTTCCCCCTTTCTTCCCGCCGTCCTGAACGGTTGCGTTTAATTTTTAAAACTGTGAATCGGCGCGGGGATTCTTCCGCCTCTGGTGACGAAGGCCTCGCAGGAGAAGGTGTTGACCGGAATAATGGGGGCGTAGCCTAAGAGGCCGCCGAACTGGGCCGTTTCACCAACACCTTTTCCGATGACGGGAATCAGGCGCACCGCCGTGGTCTTCTGATTGACCATTCCGATGGCCGCCTCGTCGGCGATGATTCCGGAAATGGTGGATGCCGGCGTATCGCCCGGAATGGCAATCATGTCCAGTCCTACCGAGCAGACACAGGTCATGGCCTCCAGCTTTTCGATGGTCAGGGCTCCTGCGCTGACCGCGTCAATCATCCCCTGGTCCTCGCTGACCGGGATAAAGGCTCCGCTTAAGCCCCCCACATAGGAGGAGGCCATGACGCCGCCCTTCTTCACCTGGTCGTTGAGCATAGCCAGAGCCGCCGTGGTGCCGGGGGCTCCCACACGCTCCAGTCCGATTTCCTCCAGAATCTCCGCAACGCTGTCTCCCACCGCAGGGGTAGGCGCCAGGGACAAATCGATGATGCCAAAGGGAATCCCCATCCTCCTGGATGCCTCCTGAGCCACCAGCTGGCCCACTCTGGTAATCTTGAAGGCGGTGCGCTTGATGGTCTCGCAAAGGACCTCAAAATCCGCTCCTCTCACCTTCTCCAGGGCCACCTTCACCACGCCGGGGCCGCTGACTCCCACGTTGATGACCGCGTCGGCCTCCGTCACGCCATGGAAGGCTCCCGCCATAAAGGGATTATCGTCCGGCGCGTTGCAGAATACCACCAGCTTGGCGCAGCCTAAGCTGTCCGCCTGGGCCGTAGCCTCGGCCGTCTCCTTCACAATGGTTCCCATCAGGTTGACCGCATCCATATTCAGGCCGGTTTTGGTAGAGCCTACATTCACGGAGCTGCACACCCGCTCCGTCTGAGCCAGGGCCTGAGGGATGGACTCGATTAAATTCCGGTCCGCCCGGGTCATTCCCTTGCTGACCAGGGCGGAATATCCGCCGATAAAGTTGACTCCCACTTCCTTGGCAGCACGGTCCAGGGTCTTGGCGATGGTTACAAAATCCTCCGGACATTTGCACGCAGAGCCTCCCACCAGGGAAATGGGGGTGACGGAAATCCGCTTGTTGACAATGGGGATGCCAAAATCCTGCTCAATCTGCTGTCCCGTGGCCACCAGATTTCCCGCCAGGCTGGTAATCTTCCTGTAAATGCGGTCGTTTACCTCTTCCAGACTTCCCCCGGCGCAGTCCAGAAGGCTGATTCCCAGGGTAATGGTCCGGACATCCAGCTTCTCGTGCTCAATCATATTGTTGGTTTCGTTTACTTCGTATATGTTAATCATGTGGTCCCCTCTCTCACTGCCTTAAATCCGGTGCATCTTCGTGAAAATCTCTTCCCTCTGGATTTTCACCTTCACGCCGATGTCCTCCCCCAGAACCTCCAGTTCCTGGGCCATCTGGCCGAATTCGCCTTCCAGGTTGGTGATGTCCACAATCATCATCATATTGAAATATCCCTGAACGATGGTCTGAGAAATATCCAAAATATTGATTTTGTGGTCTGCCAAGTAGGTGCATACTTTGGCAATGATTCCAACGGTGTCCTTTCCAACTACGGTAATAATCGCTTTGCTCATGGGAGTTCTCCTTTTTGTTTTTCTATATATAGACAATCTCGCTCATCCGGTCACGGCCCGCCACGGAAATGGAAAAATCCCGTGAAGTGTAAGGGGTGTCCCCATGGTCGATTTCCAGACGGACGGTTTCATAGGCCAGCTCTTCGTAATTATTTTCCTTGCTCAGATGACCCAGCAGGATTTTTTTCAACTTGTCGTGAAGGATGTAGGTTAAGAGCCTTCCGGCATTTTCATTGGACAGATGGCCGTGGTCTCCTAAAATCCGCCGCTTTAAGGGGTAGGGATAAGGTCCTGTCTCCAGCATCCGCACATCATGGTTGGATTCCAGTAAAATGGCGTCCAGCTCCTGAAGGTGCTCGATGATATAGGAGTCGAAATGTCCCATATCCGTGGCTACTGCCACCTGCTTCCTGCCGCAGCATACCCGATAAGCCACCGGCTGGGCCGCGTCGTGGTCGATGGAAAATGGCAGGACCTTTAAATCTCCCACCTGAAAGCTGCAGTCCGGCTGGACGGAGCAGTATAAGCTTCCGTCATAATCCCCCAGCTCCTTCTTGCCCTGTAGCTCCCGGATGGTGCCCGGAGTGGCGTAGATGGGAAGGCCGTATTTTCTTGCCAGGACTCCAAGGCCCCGGATGTGGTCTGAGTGCTCATGGGTGATGAGGATTCCCGACAAGTCCTCCCCTTTTAACCCAATCTCCTTTAATCCCTGCTGAATCCGCTTGTTGCTGATGCCCGCATCCACCAGGATGTGGGTGGACTCCGAGCCTATGTAAATACAGTTGCCGCTGCTTCCGCTTGCTATGCTGACCATTCTCATTGTGTGGATTCCTCTGTCTCTTGTTCTGATAGGAAACGGGAAATCTGCTCCCTGGTGTCCTCAATGCTTCCGTTGTTGTCAATCACCCTGTGGCAGATGGAGCGAAATTCCTCATCCGAAAGCTGGTTTTTCATCACCTGGACCGTTTTCTCCCTGTCGTAGCCCCTGCTCACAAAAAGGCGGCGGGCCCGATTCTCCTCCGATGTATAAACATACCATATTTCATCGCAAATGTCACGAAATTGTTTTTCCGGAAGGGCGGTTTCCACAATCTGAAGAGGCAGGGGGCTCCCCTCAATCCTTCTTAAGATTTCCTCCCACACCAGGGGATGGGTCAGACGGTTCACCTCCCGGAGGGCCTCCTGATTCCCGAAAATCATCCGGGCCATCTTCGGCCGGTCGATGGCTCCCGTCGAATCCAAAATTCCTTCTCCCAGATACTCCACCACTCTCCGGTACCCCTCTCTCCCCGGATCCATCAGTTCCTTCGCCACCTGGTCCGACAGAATCACATGTGCCCCGTGTTCATTTTTCAGAATATCCAGAACCTGGCTCTTTCCGGCTCCCACTCCCCCGGTCACGCCGAGAATCCGCTTCATATCTCCCTCAGTCTCCTTTTCAAGCATCTTATTTGGCCGCGAACCAGGAATCTCCCGTCTTGGCCTCTACCTCCAGGGCGACTTTCAGGTGGGCCGCCCCCCGCATCTCTTCCTCCAGGATGGCCTTCACCCGGCTGGTCTCCTCCCGGGGCGCCTCCACCAGGAGCTCATCGTGAATCTGGAGAACGATTCTGGCCTGAAAGCCCTCTGCCTTAAGTCTCCGATCCACCCGAATCATGGCAATCTTCATAATATCCGCCGCCGTTCCCTGGATGGGGGAGTTCATGGCCACCCGCTCCCCGAACTGCCGCTGCATGAAGTTGGAGGATTTCAGCTCCGGAATAGGCCTTCTGCGGCCGTAGAGGGTGGTCACATATCCATGTTCCTTTCCCTGCTTTACCAGGTCGTCCAGGAAGGTCTTTACCCCCGGATAGGTATGGAAATACTGGTCAATGTATTCCATGGCCTCCTTCCGGGAAATGCTCAAATCCTCGCTGAGTCCAAAGGCGCTGATTCCATAGACGATGCCAAAGTTCACCGCCTTGGCGTTGCGCCGCTGGAGAGGCGTCACCTCATCCAGGGGGGTGTGGAACACCTGGGAGGCGGTGATGGCGTGGATATCCTGGGCGGAGCGGTAGGCCTCAATCAGCCGCTCATCCCCGGACATATGGGCCAGAATCCGCAGCTCAATCTGGGAATAGTCCGCATCGATGAACTGACAGCCCTCCGCCGGCACAAAGACCTTGCGGATTTCACGCCCCAGCTCCATGCGCACCGGGATATTCTGAAGGTTGGGCTCCGTGCTGCTGATTCGCCCGGTGGCGGTGATGGTCTGGTTGAATTTTCCGTGAATCCGTCCGTCGGGGCCGATGTAGGCGGCCAGGCCTTCCGCATAGGTGGAATAGAGCTTGGTCAGCTGCCGGTAATCCAGAATCTTTCGCACCACCGGATGGTCGTCCGCCAGCTTCTCCAGCACATCGGCGGCGGTGGAATAGCCGGTTTTCGTCTTTTTCCCGCCCGGAAGCTTCATCTCGACGAAGAGGATTTCTCCCAGCTGCTTGGGGGAGTTGATGTTGAACTGCTTTCCCGTCTCCTGGAAAATCTCCGCCTCCACCTGATCGATCTGCACCTTCAGCCGGTCTCCGTATTCCTTCAGGGCGGACCGCTCCACTTTCACTCCTGCCTGCTCCATGCGGAACAAGCTGTAAATCAGGGGCAGCTCGATTTCCCGGTACAGCCGGTCCATCCCCGTCTGTTCCAGCTCCTCCTCCAGTATGGGAGCCGTCTTGGCTGCGGTAAAGGCCATGTAGCCGAGACATTCTGCCGCTTTCTCATTTCCCGACGCCAGCTCCTGCCCCAGGCCGGCTTTTCCCAGAAGCTCGGACTTGGAAGGCAGGGTCAGTCCCAGATAGTCCGCCGCCAAATCATCATAACCGTAGCTGTCCTTTAAAGGATTTAACAGATAGGCCGCCACAGCCCCGTCGCGGGCCGGGCCGTCCTCCGGTATGGAAAGAAGGGGAAGCTGTTCCTTCAAATCCAGGAGCCAGACGGAGGTTCCTTCCATCCCCTGGGCCTCCAAAACCAGCTGCCGGGCCTGACCGCCCAGCCATTCTCCTGCCATGTCCCCGCCAGGCATCAGAACCACTGTCTCCCCGTCCTCCAGGGCCACGGCCATTCCCGCAATCCTGCCTGAGCCGGAAGTCTCTTCCTGTCCTAAAAAAGCGGCGTCAAACAGGGACAGCTGTTCTGGCTCAGGAGCCGGCGCCAGAGCCAGACCCAGCCGACGGGAGTTCTCCGCCTTTTTCCGCCAGGACTCCCACTCTTTTCTGGTCTGCAGCTGCCGGACATCAGGCAGCTGTCCCTGCCCTCTCCGGCTCTCAAATCTTCCCAGAAGGGACTTAAATCCCAGACGCTTCATCTGCTGATAAGCTTCATCCGTATACAGGTCGCCAATCCTGCTGTCCTCCAGGACAAATTCCACCGGAGAATCGATGCAGATGGCGGCCAGTTCCTTGCTGAGTTTCGCCAGGTCAAAATGCTCCCGCAGGGCCTTCTGAGCCCTGGGAGGACGAATCTCGTCCAGATGGTCGTAGGCATTTTCAATGGAGTGATAATCCGCGATAATGGCGGTGGCCGTCTTCTCTCCGATGGAGGGGACGCCGGGAATATTGTCGGAGGCGTCGCCCATCAGGGCCTTCACATCGATAAATTCCTCCGGCGTAACACCGTACTGCTCCTTTACGTCCTGGGGATAATAGTCAAATACCTCCGTCTTTCCCTTGGAGGTCTTTGGAATCCGAATCTTAATGTGCTCGTCCGCCAGCTGCAGAAGGTCCCGGTCCCCGCTGACCACCGATACCTCCAGCCCTTCCTTCTGGCAGCGTTTGGCTACCGTGCCCAGCACATCGTCCGCCTCGTAGCCGGGAAGGGTCAGGATTGGCACCTTCATGGAGCCCAATACCTCCTTCATCAACGGCACCTGCTCCACCAGTTCCTGGGGCATAGGCTTTCTGGTGCCCTTATAATCCCCGTACATTTTGTGACGGAAGGTAGGCTCCTTCAAGTCAAAAGCTACCGCCAAATAGGAGGCCTGTTCCTCCTCCAGAATCTTAAACAGGATATTTAAAAATCCGTACACCGCATTGGTATGGAGCCCCTCGCTGTTGGTCAAATCCGGCACTCCGTAATAAGCCCGGTTCAAAATGCTGTGTCCGTCGATTAAAATCAGTTTATCCATTCCATCTGTTCCTTTCCCATTCTTTCATGCCGGGCAGCGGCATCGCTTTAAAAGCCCGGAAATCCACCCTGAACCCAAATCCGAATCTGCATAAACAAAAGCACCGCCACGGTCCAGAAGCACAGCGTATTCACCGCGTACCGGGCGGTCTGGAGCAGATAGAGGGTGCGGATATGCTGTCTGGAGAGCTCCAGGGCCGACTCCAGGGCTCCTTTGATATTATAGGTGCCGGTGCCTTCCTCCAGCTGCCGGATTCCCACGTCCACCGTAAAATAAATCTCCAGTTCTTCCCTGCACTCCTCACAGGAATCAATATGTTTTAAAAACTCCGCCAAATCTTCATCGGAGATTTCTTTATTAATGTAAGGCATCACCAGTTTCTGGGCCTCCCTGCAGGTCATATGGGTCCCTCCCTCTCTTCATCCCGGTCATTTTGCCCTGGATTGAACTGTTACTATCATACAATAAATATTCCCCTATTTCAATGCAAAAAAACACTTGCGTATTTTTCCATCCTGTGATAAAATAATTGACGTTGTGAATGCCGCTGTGGCGGAATTGGCAGACGCACTTGACTCAAAATCAAGCGGAGAAATCCGTGCCGGTTCGAGTCCGGCCAGCGGCATTAACAAATTTGACTCTCTGGTCTTTGGCCGGGGAGTTTTTTCTTGTTCAGTCGCCGCCACCTGTATAACGGGTGACGGCGACTACTTAGCCTTTCACCCTTAAAAGGGTCCTCGTATTCTTTTGCACTTAGTTTGTCCTTTATCATATCTGCCTTCTCC
>ENA-OWOC01000181-OWOC01000181.1-gut-metagenome-genome-assembly--contig:-NODE-181-length-24512-cov-17.855044_pt1 | contig 24512 bp, 20 predicted proteins | sample MGYA00248245_ERZ651791 | MGnify/ENA primary metagenome ERZ651791 (study PRJEB26908, sample SAMEA4031703) | gut metagenome | biome: gut; feature: normal infant; material: stool | place: China | collected...
CGCATTGCGGGCGATTGTGGCCGGGAGGGGCGCCTTTAGGTGCACCTCCCTTTAACCTGCACACAAATCGAACGGGGATAGTACCTTATTCCTGCCAGAAAATATGGTGTAAAGCTATTGGCTTCCCTTTCATATTATTGGACCTTTTCAAATCGGGGCAATTTCATCAAATATCCCTTGATGCGCCCTTACTCCCATTCCGCTCTTTAAAAGCCCACAAAGTGGCTTATAATGCGTTACGCGGTCTAATTAGGTTCCCTTTTAGACTAAAGCATTTTATATTTAAATATCTTTACATCCATTAATTATTTTTCCCTTTTCTGGTTTTGATTCCTCCAGTAATATGCCTTTTCTTTATCCCGAGGGATATCATCTGTTCCCCCCACACAATACTCCACAAGAATCTCCATCTATTCAAAGAATTCTTTTAAACTTAACCCGGAGCGATAACCAGTAATAATTCCGTTACGATCCTTTTTTGCTATTTCTACATGGTTATCAACTGCCCTGTCAATCCGGTAAAGTGCTACAAGGTCATTCTTTTCTACACACTGTCACCAATGTTTATAGTACCGCCAAATAATTCTGTAAATTACCGTTATTAGCATATTCTGCCACAGCGTAAAATAACTTTACTGCAATATCACATTTTCAAACAATCCAATTTTTCATTCCCAGCCAGAATACTTATGCTTCAGGCATATACCAGTGATACTATATCAGTCATCTGGTTGTTCCTTTGTATTTGATTTATTAAATCATTTTATCCATCAGCTCAAGCTCCAAATCAATTGGCATAGTGATTCATATCACAAAAATTCTGGCAGGTTAAATTCTCTGATGTGAATTCTATAATAAAGGTTTCCTTTAACAGACAGTCGAATGCTTCTTTTAATTTTTTTATATCATTCTCTTGATAAATGCCCGGTTTATAGTATGCTAATGTAATATGAGGCGTCATTTGATAACCCACAGGGAATATTTCTTCTAAGCGTTCATATAAATCCATCAACCTATAGCAGTCCAAATCACTGCAAGGCTCCAGACCTATTACAACGCTTGCATTAACCATGTTAAACACACAAATGGTTTTTAATCTAATAATCCATGATTTTTTACATACATTTTCTATGAATATCTTAGCCTTTTCTCCAATAAGACAAATTTCATTATCTACAACATTTTCCGGCCGACCACTAATTAAATCATGAAGTGTCATGTGAAATGTATTTTCGTTTAAACGCTCTGCAAATAAATCCTGACATTTGGAATACAATATTTCCTGCATATATTTTAATTTTTTTCTTACCATTTTGGTTTTTACATCGTTTAAATCTACGGTAAATAAAGTTGTATTGCCAATAAATTTCTTAAACTTCCCAAGGGCATCTACCTTATCATTTAAACTGCTGTTTGTACAAAAATATCCATCATAATTCATATAAAGGCTTTGGTATTCAAAACGATAGACCCGCTCTTTAAATTGGTTCAAGGTTTCCATCTTACTTTACGCCCCCTAATTCTTTCCTATTATCATATCTAATATTATTCTATTTTTCCGAATCTATCTTTTCCAGCATCATTCTCATGCTAGAGTTAAGTGCTTCAATATTTCTCTTTAATATTCCAAAGACATTGGTATATTCAGGAAAATACTTCTTACAATATGAAGCCATTGGTATTAAAAACAGCTGCGTCTCTCTTAGATATTTACGCATTTTTTCATTGGAAAATGTATACAAAGTACTGCTATTATGTAAACGGTCGCTTAGCTTAATCAATGCTGCTTTAGGATTCGCTTCAATCCGTTTAAAATACTTGCCCAGCTCATAATCATCTAATCCTGACTCCTTGGTTAAAAGCTGGATAATTTCCAGAACCTCTTCTTCCAAATGGTATTGACATATAAGTTCCTCGCCGTTAAAAGGTAATTTTTCATGACAATCTTCAAGAATATCATGAAGCAATGAAGCTGATAACGTAATATCATCATCGACCCCATAACTTATCAATGTGGTACAGACCTTAAGCGGATGACATATGTAAGGATCCCCATCCTTTCGATACTGTCCATCATGCAATTTTCTTGCTATAGGAAGAGATACCAAAACCTGCTGCAAATTTTTACCGAAAGCAAACCCTTTTATAAACATGTAGGATTTAATGTACCTGGCAGTATCATTTTCATTAAACTCATCGTTCATCACAATACACTCTTTGGTGGTTTCCATAAAATCCTCCTCCATACCATTCTCACGGGATTTCATCACTTGTTTCAACTTATGAATACAGCCTCTTTTATTGCAAGCGGATTTCTATACTATCCAATCTCATCCACTGTCAGAAACCCATATTTTATAAAAGCCGCGGGAGTCCCTTGGCTGAGTTTATCCAAAAGTTCCGTATTGCCATTTATTATTTTCTTAAATGCAGCCTCATCCGCCACAATTCTTTTACCTACGTCTACCTTCCCCGTATATTGAAATTCCGGATTTAAATACTCCAAAAGTGCTAATAGATATCTGATTTCAACGTATCTCCAGGTTTTGGTATAAAACCCGATTTTAGTATAATAATTACCTAAAAATGCTTCCTTACCATCCTTCTCCAATTCCTTCCGCAGTAATTTTCTTAACACTGTAAGACTCTGGTAACCGATATAATCCGTATCTGTTTCAAGTTCCCATTTATCCATATCCTATATTCCTCCCATAGTTTTAATAAGCAGCGTCACTTTCTTTTCCCGTCTCCCATATTACATATATGCCAAAGGAGTACTCCGTCTGAATTGCTCTAATAAAGCTGTTACAACGCGATGGCTTTATAGTGTAGCCATTCAATTGCGTCATCTGGACCAATATGTATATATTCAATTTCCGAACCAACCATGGTAAGCCATCTATCTTCATTATCAGATACATAATACCAGTTGCTGTGATATCCGCTAATACCCATGCTCCGGACAAAACTGTTCTGGGGAATACCAACCAATGCGCCCCATGCATCCGGCCCATCTTCACGAACCCCCGGTTCGTACTCCTGACGGACATATTCAGCTTCCTTGTAAAACAGTCTGCCACACCGAAACTCAAATACTTCCGGCAGTCTGTCCTCATTGAAATTAATATAGCTTTTTCCTTCCATAAATATAACTCCTCCCTATCCTGAATGATGATATGTCACCGGCCCATATCATGATAATACCAGTTACCATCTGACCTGTAGATGATGTGGGTGCCGCAGGGCTTCAGACTGTCCCGGTAAAACCAACTCCCATCTTTTAACAGGGATATATTGGATGTACCCTCTTCATGATGCCATTCTCCCTCCTCAAACCCATTTTCCGGGTTCTGCGCCCATATCCCTTTTCCGGAATATAAACCGTTATCCCAAGTCCCCGTCCTCATGGATATATCTTCGGGAGAAGTGGTTGTATACCATGCTCCAGTTCCGTCTCTTATACCATTCCTAAATTCTCCCAAATAGAAATATTCCTGAACCGGTGAGTAGTACTGACCATATCCCTCCGGCTTTCCATCCTCCACACCCCCATAATAGTAATCGCCATATTCATACTGAATCACCTTAAGGTTATCTGATTCCATGTTTCTGTCAGATGGCTGTCCTTCCATTTCCCAACTTCCATCTTCGTAAATCCAAAGTCCCTCGCGCATGGTTCCATCTTCGTATCGCCCCATCCAGGAGGAACCATCCTTTGTCTTTAACAATCCGTATCCATCCCTTTTACCGCTTGTGTGATATCCAAAGAAAAACTGCCCCTCACGCCTTTCACTTCCAAAACCTTCCATCTTCCCTTGTTTTTGCATTCCCACATAAGACACCTCTCCAACCTCCCAAACCTGATAGGTATATATTTCCTCAGGAATTAAAACAGTCTGTGCGTCCGCGCTGGCGTAGCTGTCCATCTCAAAAGGAGAATTATATATTCTCCAAAACAGGACGGGCAGTAATAAAAGAACCGTCACGTATGTATAAATCTTTTTCCAACGCAACTCATGCAGTCTTATACCGCCGGTGTACTGTGCAGTCTTTTCCTCCATCTCCCCCAATTCATCCAGATGATACAGCAAGGAAAGCAAGGGAAACATCTGTACACCGTATCCTAAAAGAGGAAAATAATTCCCCATCCCCAATCCAGTACGTATCAGAAACAGCTCATTCAACGTACTGAACACAAATATCATAATAAATTCCGCCCGGATATACCATGCAATCCTCTCCAGACGGTGATTGCTGTAGGAAATGCGTCTTGCATAGAACAACATACCGACAAAAAGAATTAAAAATACAATCAGAGCCACTTTCCCATATTCAGCATTCAGGCAGGATAACGGATTTCTTTTCCATGTAAGCCAAACTTCCCCCTCCATTAAATTATGGCCCAACCGGTTGAACCCGGGTTCCAGGTGCCCTGACCAGTTTGCCCTAGCTGCCTCCAGCCGATAACTCAGCCAGTTAACGTTCTTCAAACTTCCGTCTGCATCAATCAGGCGTATTCCCAGACTATACAAAATCACACGAAGCCTTGGACTTTTAAATATCAGGAGGCCCAGACCCGCCAGATATACTGTTGCCATAGTAACCGCTGCCAGAGCTTTATGCCCGGCTCCCTCCAGCCTTTGTATGTACTCCCTAAAAAATACCAGGCAGGAAAAGCCACTAAGCATCACCACTTCCGTCATCATCCAGTCAACGTCTTCCCATTCCTGAAGGACCATGACGTCTTCCAAAAACCAGAGGCCAAAGATTGTAAGCAGCGTGTATAAGAGACTCACGCTAAACACATCGGAACGCTTATCTTTACCCACTCCATATCCTGAAATTTTCATAGCCGCCAATGTCCATATGGGCCAAAAAAGCGCCAATACATACTTGAAAAACAAAACCAGCCATTCCATCATGATATGCGGGGCCGTTCCTATAAGATTCCAGCTTCTTCCCGCCACCATCAGAAAAACCACCGCAATTGCTTGAACAATGCCTTTTTTCCATTTTCCTGTTTTATAATTTTTAAGTCCCGATACCAGAATACTGCCCGCCATAATGCTGCAAATTGACGCCAACCCATAGACAGGAAATTCACCGGCATCTTCCTTTATATCGTAACGCAGAAGCACTCCTGCATATAAAATTATCATGATGACGGCACACGCCCGGCTGAGCAGAATCGCCTTTTCTGGTTTATTTGCCGGTTCTGGTTTATTTGTCTTTCCTGATTTGTTTTCCAGTTCCATATATCCCCTCTTTTTCCTGACAGCTTACGAACTCACTATAGGAATATTATAATATCCACGGGAAATCCGTTTTCCGGAACGCAGATATCTCATTATGATTTCCATTGAATCTTTATACACCATCATCTCCGTATAACACCCATCACTCCACTCAGAGGGCAGTATTACTTCCGGAGACTTCAAATCCACCGGGCATACGCTTCCGTCATTGATGTAAAGATTCTCCTTCACAGAATCATAATCCACACATCCGGACGGAACATTGGGCGAGAGATGGGTATGACCTGAAATAAAGATAATTTTCTTTTTCCGGTCCACAATGTCCTGCAATATCATATCCTGTGCCAGATAGGGCGAATCCTTTCCTGAATCCCTCTGGGGGTTATGTGCCAGAAGCGGAGCGTGGCACATAATAATATGCTGCCCGGCCGGACTGTCCTCCAGATACTGCCTCAGCCATTTCAGCTGCTCTCCCTTATCAGGAAAATGGAATATTTTCCTGGCATACAGAGGATTTAAACCAATCAGGTCCAATCCCGGATTAAGCATTACCACAAAGGCACCGCTGCCGCTGTCCGTGACAGTGTATGTTTTTCTTGTTCTCCCATGAAGCCACTGCTCAAAATGTCGGTAGTTCTGCGTCTGACCGTCCGGGATATCATGATTTCCCGCAACCGCAAAGATTGGTTTGTCCGGCACGGTTTCCTCTATGATGGCGGCCAGCCTGTCGTACTGCATCGGGTCACAATTGTTAACCAGGTCTCCCGCCATTAAAATTACATCCATGTCTTTCATACGATGCATCACCGCGTTGATTCTGCCGGGCTTATTCGTCATATGTAAATCGCTGATCAGGCCTATACGTATTACTGATGCAGGACTGCAGCGGAAGGGATGTGTCCTGTGAAATTCTGGTATCTCCCAATATTCTTCCTTTACCTCGGAAAAATCGGCTGTGACTGACTTTACACAAACCCTGGACGCCTCCCAGGGAATTGTCCGGCCGCCTGTAAATGAGAATTCACCTTTTCCATCTGGATTAAGAGGCAGATACGCAAATGGGGAATACTGTTTCAATTCCCCATCTGCATCTGCCCAGGATAGCCGGGCCATTAGGCAGCCCTTTTCCTTGACGTCAAATTGGCCATCTGCAATGTTTTTTTTATATAGGTTTACTTTTATCATGATTCCGGTCCCTCTGCTATAATATCTATTTCACATTTCAGTCCCGTAACTTCTGAGATGATACTCTCCATCCGTGATTGATATTTAAAGAATACCACATCTGCTTACCATTTTCATTTCAATATGCGAAACGATTATGATTGAACTGCCTTTAAAATACCAGTAAGCTTATCTAAAAACACAAGGGTATCCCGTTCTCGGGCACATTCCCTTGTGTTTTCATCACAGCATATATTCATTGCAGATATCAGTCAATAACTATATCAAGCTCCTCTTCATCGTGAGATTCCTCTACATCAAAATCGACGTGCTCAAAATCTTCTTCCTGTTCTGTTTCCTCAACATTATAGTCTTCATTATAATTTCTTGCATTATCAACGGAATCTGTTACCCTTTCCTTCAGATGGGTGAATGCTGCCTCAACCTTATCAAATGCAATGTCTGCGCGCCGAAGTACCTCGTCCTTGGCTCTAACCAGAAATGTCGCTGCGGGAATAAGTATACCGTCGATGGCAAAGTCACTGCACTTCCTCCAAACCGGAAGAGCTTTGGATAACATACTTGTCTCAATCCACTCAGAAAATTTATGGGAAATTTTCTGAACCATATCAAGTCCAGTTTCCATCATCTTTGCGCCAACTTTGAATACGGGTTCCATGTGTTCCTTTACAGCGTTGTGGCGGATCCTAACATTGATGGCTAAAATAACACCGGCAATCAGCATCCAAAGAACACTAAAATTAGTAAGCAGGCCTACAAAGGTGAAAAAGACAGTATCTTTCAATATATCAGGTGATGTGACAAGTAAAATAGTGGCAGTTTTCGCAGCTTTTGCAATGACTTTTTTTGCTCCGTCCCAAGAACCGCTCTTGTGTGCAGCATCAATTTCCATTAAAGACGCGGCCATTACGCCCATCTCCTGCGGAGGAATTCTGGTATCACCCAATGATGAAAGCTCACCCCGTTCCTGGAGGATATACAGTGCAGCCGCCATATTTAAAGCAGAACTGCGTGTATTGACTGCCAATGCTTCAACCGTTTCCGGCTTCTCCGTCAAACATGCTGATAATAATTTTTCATATGGCGGGTCACCAATGAAGAGCACTGAACACGCATCTATGTTGCTGGTAACCAGTTCCAGCATATCATTAATGCCGTTTTGGACTTCCTCACTATTTTCCTCCATAAGTCCCATTTCAGTAGCTTTCAGAACCACACGGTGTTCTTCCAATAATTTACTCCACTTTTCCCCTTCCAGGATATTGCCGCATACATGCGTGAGTGCTACCAACAGATTGGAAAGATACGAATATTGCTTTATTTTGGACATCCCTTCCATATTATGCTCTAACATATTCCTGATTGTCTTTTCATCCACATCTTTACTGTACAGAGTATAGAATTTGTCTACACCGTCCGTAATGCTCTGTTTTATCTGAGCTGAACTATCTTTGAATAATGCCTCCAATTCATGATCCAGGGAATCCTGGGATGCACAAAGGCTTGTAAACATCTTTTCCACAGCTGCGATTTCTTTTTTACTTAATTTTCTCATTATGTTACCTCCTGATTTTTTATTAGCATGTGTATTAAGGGTCCATATCACGGTTAAATATTAAATAATAATATCCGGTGTTTCTTCGTTTCCATTGTCATCCACAGTATAATCAGAGCACGAATCTTCCTCAACTTCTATATCATTCGGGATAAAGCCCTCGGCAAATTGATTGGCCCGTCTCTCTGTCTGTTCAAAGTGCCTCTGAAGTTGTGATCTTGCATCATTGGCATCACTTTGACAGCGATATATGATGGGATCAGACAACAGATTTTCGGAAAACCAGCTACACCCGACCGCAGCAACGGACAAAGCAGTGGGAAGTGCGATTTTCCACAAATGGTTTTGTGAAATATATGTTGTTACAAAAGCAAGGGCTTCGCTGTAAATCAGCAATTCAATCAAACAATACACTGACACAGCAACCGCTGCAATCGCCAGTATGCGGATCAGAACAGGAATCACCTTGTCATGCAGCGTTTCCCCAAATCGTTGCAAGAAAGATTTTTGAATCCCTATTTGCCTGCCAACTTGTTCTGCACCAATAACTTTCAATTCAGATTTCTGCATGGAAGCATAGACCGCAGATGCCATAATCAGGTCTTTTTCCGCTTCTTTGAATTCACTATGCCCAAAAGTCCCTTCAGATTGCTTGAGTTTATCCGCTGCATCGGAGAACAGAGACGAAGTGTCTCCAACTATTTCTTTTCCTTTTTCCTTTATAAGGAAGCATACCTCATTTTTCATGGCATCCGTAGGCATATTGGCCATATAGATTGATAAATTACCATCAATTTTGAATCCCGAATCCTGATACAGTACTTGGCATAAAAGGAGAAGGTATTGTCTTTGCTCGGCCTCTGTAAAAGGTTTCAGGTATTGATCCAGCTGATGTTCAATCTCGCCATCCAATGACTCCTGAGAGAGATTATACAAATGTTCAAATTCATTCTGTCCTGTTTCTATACCCTTATTAAGCAGTTGTATAGTTATCAGCAATTGTTCTCTGGATTGCCCTGGAATGTGTTGACATAACGCATCCGCCAAGGTGTCCACGGAAAAAGGCCGGCCGGAAAGATTCTTGTATATGTCATCCAGTACTTTGTTGATATTGTCAGTTGCTTCGTTGAGCAGGAACGTTTTTTGTTTATCCATTCTTCACATCTCCTTTGCGATTGTGACTTCCTCTTCTTGTTATTTAGTTTAAAGCAAAAAGGCAAAAAAAGCATTTCATTTTATGAAACAGATTTATTTTCCTGCGCATATTTCTTTAACGCCGACTCCTGCTCAGTCGCTTTTTTACTGGTTGTCTCAATTTCATTTTGCAGAGTCTTAATCAAGAAGCTATCATATTCATTTTCTGCGGTCAGCGTTTGTGTAAATTTTCCATCTTTAAATTTAGAGAATGGCAAAAGCGTATGTTCAGAGACATCCTGATATTGACGCTTTTGCGCATTAATCCACATGTCCACAATATCTGCCATATTAGACTGGCCCTGCGGAACAAAATCGGTCGAAGATGCGCACTCACACATCTGTTTCTTATAAACATTAAAACTATACGGTCTGGAAACTCCAGAATTTTTATTTTTTTCCTTTTTCTGAAGCTCTCTGTTAGTCATTTCAATCAATACTTCCATATTCGCACCAGTCATAAACGGCCAGCGTATCTCCCCACATTCCTTTTTCTTTTTAGCGTCAGCTGCAATCTGGTCCAAAATTTCAGCAAGCTGGTCGCTCTCACGTTCCTTTTTAGTCTCCGGTATTTTCTCAATAACAGCCCGGAATTCACTGTTTATCATTCCATGGTCTGTCACAGATTTAAGCTTCAGACGCATGATTGCCACCAAATCATCCCGCGAAGGCATGAACGCAAAAAATCGGCCGCTGATTCTGCCGTCTCGAAGCAATTCTGCTGGTAATTTAGATATGTTATTGGCAGTAATAAATGTCAGCACATTTGCTTTACGGGACTGCATCCAATCCAGCAGCTGACCGAGCATGGCAAGTTTAACTTCGTGGGTACTGTCGTTAACCGAAAAGGTTTTTTCCACCTCATCCATCAGCATAACACAATTTCCAAATGCGCTGATCCGGTCCAAATAACGGCTGAGCCTTGCTTCTGATTCTCCAAGCTTGCTGCTCTGAATGCGGCTGATATCAAATTGTATTAGAGGGACTTCATACACCCGTGCAGTCTCACGGGCCATCGCTGTTTTTCCAGTGCCTGGAACACCACAAAGCAGAACTCCCTTTGGCGCGGGAGTCCCTCTTTTCTTTGCCTCAATCGGATTGGAAAAATCATCCTTTCTATCAAAAAGCCATTGGCTATAACGGCCAAGCCCCGCGACCTGCTCATTCTTATCTAACTCAATGAATCGTATAGCGGAATCCTTTTCCGCCTCTTTAATCCGCTCTTGCCGGATAAGATTTTTGACGGAGGATTCCTTTATTTCCCCCTCTGTTTTCCTGTATGTCAAGCCCGTGCATAATTCTCCCTGCAATGCGTCTAGAATATCATCCACCTGTTTTCCAGTTAAACCAATAAAATCAACTGCGTGTTTTCTCAGCTCGTCATCCGTAAAGTATGTTTTTTTTCTGTACTTTTCCTCTTCTCGTACCTGCCTACAAAGTTTTTCATATATATCGTTTTGTGTTATATACATATCTGATATCAGCTCTATTTCATTTGAAAAGCCGTCTGGAATAAGCACCTCCGGCGATGAAATCAGCAATATCTTATCTTTAAGCTCCTTGGCATCAAGAAAGGCTTTAATCATACGGCCTCGGTCAGATTCAGTAAAGACCTGGTAATCCGTTAATATCACAACCTCCGGGATAAGTTTGACTTTATCTCCAGTTTCCTTTTTTACGCCCTCCAATAGTTTAACAGAACCGATGACTCCCCCATGCTGATACATCTGTGTCAGCCTTATACATTTATATTGTGATATCAGTTGATTAAAAACATCGGTTGAACCTCGGACATTTAAATTCAATTTAGCTCTCAGCGCAGAAGATTTGTTAATTGCGTCCTCAATGATATTACGGTTCTCAGACTTGAAATAGATAATACGCCGCGTTTGGCTCATATTTGATATCGTCTTATCAAGATTGTATATCCAATCACTCATTTTTCCTATTCCTCCCGGTTCTAAATTAGTATGAACATCATCAGCTGGCGTGTTCTCTTACCAGGCCCCTATATTAAAAGGCGAGGGAATTGACTCTACGTATTCTTTCAATGGTTTTTCCAATAATGAGAGTACTTTTTGGAAGATGCCTTGTACAACAGAATCTGTGATTTTTTTTCCGAGTATAACCTCTAGCCCCTCATATGTAATTGTAGTATTTCCAGTATCCTCAATAGGGCTTAAGAATATTCTGTTTCTCATATACCTATAAGAGTATTTATTGCTTCCGCCCTTTCGGATTTTATCTTCCATCTGCAATATATTCCGGTATGCTTTGTCACGCCATGCCTGATTTCTTTTCACATCAAGACCTGCCTCTGACAAAATAACATTTAATTCTTCTCCGGATGTCAGCTTACCAAAGAAAAAGGCATAATCAATGGGAATACCCACAGTGCCTTCAGTCAATGCGGAAAAATCCACATCAAACGACGGTCTTGATACATTCTCATATTCACTGAAGCAATCACAAAACTTTTTTTGTACAAATTCTGAAATGATATTCCCGACTCTCTCCTCATCAAACCAATTCTTAACTCCTCTCTCAATGGAAGAGCTCAAATTATAACTAATCTCCTTAACAAGGAAACGCTCAGACCAATCCTTTATAGACAATAATGAGGAAGAAGAATCATTCCATCTTTTTAAAGAACATTTGATAGCCCTCCACTTCTCATCCACATCTGTTTTAATTACAGCTCCCTTTAATGTGTTCATATTTGGCAGTATGCTGGGAAGTTCAGACAATAGTTCACGGAGGAATATAGCTTTTCTTGTCTCAAAAACCAGGGTAAAGGCAAGTCCTTCCGCAACTGAGTAGCATGGATTATGCAAAAAATTAGATTCGACCCCAAAAACTTCCCTGGCAAGTTCCTTGACTTCCGGTATATTAGATACAGCCCCACGCATTATGATGCGGTGAGGAACAAACGAATGCTCAGCATCTCCAGGTATAACAAAAAATTTCTTCATTTCATCATAAAACGCCTGATATATTTTTCTGCATCCGTCCATCCAGGATTCGCAATCAATCTTCCACTTTTTATCCCTGCCATCTGTGATTCCGGTTATATGATGTGCAGAAACAGGTACCCTGTATAATACGTCTTTCATGACATCGTCATTAATTTCAAACTGCAATATGGGAGGCCTTCCCTTAGCGTCCATTTTACCGTCTAATGCGGCCCTATAAATTGGCGGAAACCGCAGGCCGTCATCCTGCCTATAATATGCCTCTTTTGCAATTCTCAATCCCCATTTATGGCCATAGGCGTAGTTCAGCCTCATACCGGGATACTGCACATTGAGCTGATTTCGCATTAGCGCCAACAGGCTTTCATCAATTAAGTCCCCGCCGAACTGATAGCTGTCCTCACCGTCCTCGGGTATTCCATTTTCTCCCACAACCATAATATCAAACGTGTTGGAGTCATTATTCAAAAGAACAATAACATCTTGACGTTTAATTTTCTTCATTGTTTCTATTAAATTCAGTTCACCCGCAACCGCCGCATACGATTCTTTGCAGATTGCTACATATACCTGCCCAGTAATGTCATCTGGCAACGACAGCCGGCTGCGCAATAACTCAGCATATGCAAGTTTGGTTTTTTCCCACCCCGTACCAGAAGGACAGCCCACCAGGATAATGGTCGGCTTTTTAGGATCAAGCAACCTTGCCATATCACATTTAAAAATTGTGTTCACCGCAATATTAAATCCCTCCGCCATTATATCTGAATAGGTCATATCTGCTGTCATTCCGTCATCCAGTAAGTATTTGGCTTTTTCTTCCTCAGTCCCTATGCATCTTATAAAGTTGTAGTAACACCTTCCTCCTTTTGTTAATTTCGATTCTCTAATATCATATACAAGTCTGCCTATATTAGGGCTGATATAGTATGCATTAGGAAAGCTAAATCTATAACCATTTTCCACCAAAGCCAGACCCTTTATGTGAAATTGTTTCGTTACAGAATCATAAAGGGCAACTTCTCCTGACAGTTCTTCATTACTATATTGCAGGCCTATCAAATTATATGTATCTATTGCTTCAGGAAACGGAATACCGAATTGTTCAAAAAGCAGAATAGGTTTTCTTTCTCGCATAGCTTTTCTCCTTGAATACCTTCACACTGCAAATCTATGGTCCGAAATTCTAAAAATCGCCCTGTTATATACCATGTTATCCATGAGTATACGTTATTTTCTAGCCGTCATATTGAAATATGGAGTTATCAATTCAACGTATTCTTTCAACGGTTTTTCAAATAATGAGAGCACATCTTTCCGAATCCCTTCTGCAACAGAATCCGTTAATTCTTTTCTAAACATAGAATCCAATCCTTCATATGTAACGGTGGTACTTCCGGTATCCTGAATGGGTCCTAAAAACATTCTATTTCTCATATATCTATAAGTGTACTCATTACTTCCACCCTTTTTTATTTTATTTTCCATTTGTAATACATTCTGATATGCTTTCGCACGCCATGCTTGATTTCTTTTTATAGCAAGAGCATTTTTGGACAAAATTATGCTTAATTCCTCATTTGATGTCAGATTTCCAAAGAGAAATTCCCAATCGGTCAAAATTGTAACTACAACTCCACCCAATGCGGAAAAATCTATATTAGGCAGTGAGTAGTGGAATTCATCTACGTATTCAGGAAAAATTGTTGCAAATTTACCCTGCAGCAATGCTGTAATTTTCTCTTCTAAACACATTTCTTTAAACCAAGCCTCTACCCCTCTCTGAACAACCAAATTCAAATCGTGATTGAACTTCTCTAAATAAAAATGGTTATACCAATCATTTATAGAATATAATACGGTGGAGCTCTCACTCCATTCTTTCAATGAGCTTTTGTAGAGCCCCCAAAATTCATCAACACCTGTCTTAATTATAGTTTCCCTTAATGAATTTTTACCCGGTAACTTTTTAGGAAGCTCAGCTAAAAGTTCGCGTAGGAATTGCCCTTTCCTCACCTCAGATATCAAAACATACGCGAGGCCCTCTGAAACAGAAAAATTGGGGTGATCCGTTAAAGTAGGAGCAACTCCAAACACTTCTCTGACAAGCGCTCTTACCTCCGGCATTACGGACACACCGCCACTTAGTATGATACGATGTGGAACCACCGGATGCTCTGCGTCTCCCGAAAGAACAAAGAACTGCTTCATTTCATCGTAAAACGCCTGATATATTTTTCTGCATCCGTCAAGCCAGGAACTGCATACTATCTTCTTCTTCTTAATCATTGAACCAGAATACCCACTAAAGTGAAAAGCGCAAACAGGCATTCCATCCAATGCGTCATCAATGATGTCATCATTAATTTCAAACTTCAATTTAGGAATTCTTCCCTTTGCATCCTTTTTACCATCTAATGTAGCCATATAAGCTGCCGGAAGCTGCAAATCGCCATCCAGGCCATAATATGTCTCCTTCGTAATACGAAGTCCCAATTTGTGGCCATGGGCAGTGAGCAGTTTCATGCCGGGATACTGCTCATGGAGCTGCTTCCACATCAGCACCAACAGGTTTTCATCAATTAGGTTTCCGCCAAACTGATAGCTGTCCTCTCCGTCTTCAGGTATACCATTTACTCCCACAACCGTTATATCAAACGTACTAGAGCCATTGTCCAGAATAACAATAACCTCATGGCGCTTAATTCGATTCATTCCCAATTTAGGATCCAGTTCACGGGCTAATGCCGCATTTGATTCCTTGTGAATTGCCACATATACCGGCGCAGTAATATTATCCGGCAGGGATAACCTGCTGCGTAACAACTCAGCATATTCCAGTTTGTTTTTTTCCCACCCGGCACTAGAAGGACATCCCACCAGGATAATGGTTGGCTTTTTAGGATCCAGTAACCTTGCCGTATCAGATTTAAAAATTGTATTAACCGCAATGTTAAAGCCTTCAGCCATAACATCTGAATAAGTCATATCTGCTATCTTTCCATCATCCAATATATATTTTGCTTTTGCCTCGTCTGTGCCTGCACACTTTTTAAAGTTATAGTAACGCAATCCTTTATCTTTTGATAGTGCGGTTTCTCTACTATCATATACAAAACGCCCTGAATCAGGGCTAATCAAATATGCATTTGGGTTTTTAATCCTCGTTCCGCCTTCATCCAATTGTAGACCCTTTATGTCAAATTGTTTCGTTACACTATTCCATTGCACAAATGCAGCCGATAGTTCTCCGTCACCGAAATCCAGCCCTATTAAATTATATAAATCAATTGCTTCGGGAAGAGGAATATGGAATTGCTCCAAAAGTGGAATTAGTTCTTTCGTGCTCATAATCTTATCTCCTTCGTATTTTTATACAGCTGATATTCGTCCTGGAGTTATGCAGATGAACTTTTCCGGATTATCCAAAGTATACAGATATAAACCAGGCCAATCTGCTTCGCCTGCAACAAAATCAATACTAATATTCTGGGATTTAATGCTAACTTCATCTTGATGTGTAATCCAACGGAATTGATATTTTTTGCTTTCTTTATTAAAATCATTCAGCAGTTCCCAAATTTGCTTGCATAATGAGACTGCGTCTTGAGCGTTGAACTCGCCTTCCTCTAATCTAACTTTTTCCATTAACGGACATGCTAACTGTAATAGCCTGTAATAGTACCAGTCCTTTTCGTGGGACCAAATATTGGAAGTTAGGGTTTTAACTCCCTGCTCATACTCTTCTATCATTCTTTTACACTTATCGCACTCGAGTTGATATTCGCTTTTTTCTCTGATACATTGTTCCTTTCCTGACAAAAAATATTCTTTTATTGAAAGAACTTCTTCAGTACATGATTCCCATTCATCACAAATATCGGCCAACTCTTCTGAAGACATCCTATCAATTTCCGCTGGATATTCTAAATGTTTCATTAAATAATCAATTTTTTCTACGTATTTATAGTATTTCTTTGGTAACTTGTATTCACCGGTCTTACTTTCATTATTTTGCGGATCCACAAATAGAGGGAAATCTGGAATTTCATCCATTTTATCTAATAATTTTTCATATTTTAACACAAAGTATGACATATGCATCTTCTTATTGAAAATACTTGCAGAAAGAGGTTCAAATAAATCTTCGGATAGACATCCTGCAAAACATGCCCAGTCCTCTTTAACGGCATTGAAAATCGGCATAAAATCACGAATCTTCAAGTTATACATATCTTCAATTTTTTCTAACTCTTTGTAATATTCCACTAATTTTCTTTGGTAATATCTAGAATTTTGTAAGTCTCTTAAACACTTATTACACTCTGAATATGCTGCTTCAAACCTCTTAATATCTTCCCTTATCCCTTGACCTAAACAAATATATACTTTTATTGTCTCTTTTAATTCCTTAATATTTACTTTTTTTATACTGAGCCTATGCTCTTCTGCAATTTGTGTCGTCTCAGACCGGTCTGTTTGTACCGCTTTCTGTAGCGCTAAAATAATCTCCGGAATATCACTGGCAGGTATATTCACGCTTAAAATCTTAAGATATCTCTCAGATTTGTTCCGTCCAAAAAAAGACACTTTTATATAATCAATTCCACCTCTTGAACTATATTTTTCAGTCCTTATTTTAATGTTGTCCATTTCCTTCATTTTAAGTCCTCCTGGTGCCACAGCAAGTTCCAATTAATACATAATTTCCTTTTTTCCCTTTTGCATATAGTCCGGGAAGTTCCGTTGCATTAGGTCCATCATCCAAAAAATCTACCCACATATCTTCATCAACGGCAAACGCCGGATGATCCGCGAAAATACAATAACAGCCACACTTTTCCAATTTCAGGCGCATTCTGGAAATCGCTTCTCTGCATGCCTCACTATTATCCAACAAAGCCGCCCGAGAAACAGAATACATGTCAGTTCCCGTTTGGAGGATATGATTTTTAAAACTCATCAAACTTTGATAGTGATCCAACATTTTTTTCTGCTTAGCCAAATCATTCTGAAGCTCACCAACACTCAAATCAAGGCAAAGACTTTTATAGTGCTTTTTATCAATTTCAACGCGAACCTCATCCACAAGGAATCCTTTTTCTGATAACTGTTGTCCAATCCTCGAATTTTCCAATGCCATATGAATCTCTTCCATAAATTCCTCGTCAGATATATCATTTTGATTCAGGCGCCGCTCTAACCCTATCAGAATCTGATATACGTTAGCATAGCGGAGAAATATCTTCTTATACACTTCTTCGCTTTTAATATCTTCTATGGCCTGTGTAACTCTGCAATACTCATCGGCCAAACGTTCTTTTTCTTTTAATTCCCGTAAAGGGCTGTCTTCTGCCGGTAGGGCTATATCCATTTTATGATTCGACGGCTTGGTACCCCCATCTCTTTTGTCCGAATCATTACGCCGCCTTACCGTACGCCAGATTATCATAACCGCGACAATCACAGCAGCGCCACTTAATACAAGTGCCCCCAAGAATTGAACCAGTAAAATTACATTCATATTCATTGCCTCTCCCTTTCTTCTCATATTCCTTTTCTCATCTATAATAATATCTTCCTCTTGCTTAAAAATCATTTCACTTTCTGATACAAAAATCACAGCTTCAGTCGTCTGATATGCCCTCCATTTTTATCATAATAAACAATCATATCACCTGAAGCAGTAATTTCTGTTGCACTGATATTTGTCCATGACTGCAATATGCCATTTTGAAAATTCACCAATAAGATAGCATTTTTTTCCGCAAGCACATATCCCTGTTCGCAAATAGCAACCGCATACACTGTTTCTGAGACTGACAGGTTGCTATCTGTTTTGATTTGACCTTTAGAATTCAGACAAATATAGTGATTCTCCATGGTATATGCCTCTATGGTATCTTCAAAGGGTAGCTTTGCGCCATCCTGAAGCACAGGAATCCGGTCCATACCGATTGCAATACCCGAATTTAGTCCAATTGATGCATGGAATACTTGTTTCCAACCGGTCTTAGGCAGCCTGCTGTTGACAGTTCCATCTTCCAGCAGCATACAGTAGTCAACACCAAATGCAGAGACTGACATAATCGGTTTTTCCGGCATTTGTACCGGCCACGCATTGGTATCATCCAAATGCCCCTTTTCATCAATGATGAATGTACCATATTCATTGCTATGCGCCCAGCACACAGGAACTTCGATATCTGTATCTAAATAACTTGTATCATTCTCCCACAAAGTACATAGCCTTCCATTTTCCAACAGCAGAAGCGTCTCGCCCACCACGGAAAACCTGGGCACAAAAGACAGGTATCTGCCCGATTTGCGCAACATATAAACGGAATCTCCCGGCATTACATCACGGCGCATAACAGAATCTGTTATATATAACATAACCTGGGCCTGGCTTCTGTTGGAAATCCGCACTAATTCTATCTTTTCTTTTCCCGGCAGTTTCTCATGGTAGAGCATTCCCACTTCGAAAAACTCCATATTTTCCTTGATGACTATGTTTCGTTCAGTCCGGGTATCCATGGGGCCGTTTTGTTCCACTATATGAAGCAATTGTTGGTATGATCGGGATTCATCAGGAAGAATGCCTGCCTGTATATGCAGCAATAAATAGATGTACACAGCAACTGTAACTTCAGAGGTAAATAACCGGTTACCACCGTCGGATATATTATGTAATAGCCAGCTTACACTTTTAGCAAAATCATTAACATCAGGTAACTCAACATATTGCAAGTCATCATTTATGTCATAAGATATACACTCATATAATTTGCTGATATAGTCAGAGAACACATCTATATCGATCTTAATCAAATTATTATCACCATTCTTTTTAAAATACCTTGGATAATATTCTGCACACTTTTCTGGTAAAGATAGTAAATTAACCGGATTTTGCTCACGTTTGCTTCCGTCTGTCTCATTATAGCCAAAAAACATAATAGAGATGAAGGACGGAAAGACTGCCTCAGTAAAATTCTGGTAAAGAAAACTATCTCTTTTGAGAATACTGTACATCTCCTCAAAGTCAAAATACTCCCGGAATAACTCAACGCTGTTGATTTTGATACCTTTCAGACTAATTGCTGCCTTTATTTTCATCATAATTTGCTTCTCCTTCGTTATTAGTTTCACATCATTTACCGGATTGGAATAAAACAGGCTGCCCCAATGCTGCTAGGCGCTTATCCACTTCTTCCAGCGTATATATTTTTTTAACCAGGCACTCGGCAATAACATAATCCCGTCTGCTGTCGCTGTCAAAAGGATGACCTGCAGACCACAATAATTCTACCGATTCCAAATAGCTTAACTCGAAGAGAAAGCAAAGCTTTCTCATATCATCATGGTATTTAGAACCAATCCCGTGGTCTTTCAGCATTCGATACCACTTATTTGGCCCGCTAAGTTCTATATTAAGTTCAGTCACAGTACCTTTCTTATTCTTTTTCTTTGCGTTTTTCTTATATCGCTCAAAATAATTTTCTATTAACTTATCAAACCTGTTTTTGTTTAATTTAGTATAATTAATCCAATTTTTCCTCAGCTCGTCCACACTCAATGAGGTGGGGCTGGAATCAATCTTAGCAGGCCCCTCTATTTCCCGAAAACGCATATATTCATCAAGGTTATCTGCCAGTACGTTTTCAATCTCATTTACTTTTTCCTTTGACAATGCGCGTTTTATATGCAGCAGTATCCGATAGTCAAGCTCATAGTCCATATCAGTCATATTCCCTTCTCCAATGATATAAGTGTATTGCCGTTATTTATACCATAATAACATAACTCAATTTCCTGATGTTCCCAAAATTTTTAGGACAAATAACCTTGACACCCCTTTTATTTTAAATTTCAATCCGTTATAATATAATAAATTTGACAATATATGCAAAAAGGAGGAACTATTCTTGTTAATCGGCAATTCCGCAGGGCTTCCCGGGGAATTTATACTACTGTTTACTATATTGATATGGTTTCTGTTTTTCCTGGTGTATCTGGGAAATCGACACAGCAAATTAAACCGCTGGTGTTTTATCAGTGGAATGTGTTTCAGCGTGGGGGTATTGAAAGAATATCTGTATTTTACCCTGTTTCCTGTTCTATGCCGGGAATATCCCTGGCTTATGAATGAGACCCTTTCGCTGAATATATATTCCATATTGACTGCGGTCATGTATTACTACGCCATGCCCTCCGCCATTATTTTCGCCTTCTATTTCAGCGCCTTTGATCAGCGATATCCACGGTATTTTTCATGGCTGCGTATCTGCATATTCATACCAGCCTTACTGTTTGGCATCCGTTATCCATATATACAGACCCGCTACTACCAGCTGAATGATTACATATATTATGTGACCGCCGCCGTATATAACTGGCTTTACGGAATCATCTTCACCCTCCTGATTGTCAACACCCTGAGGAGGGAACGCAAATCCGAAGTATATGAACAAAAACGCCTGGTTGCCTTCCTGTGCCTCATTCCCATATGGTATGAGCTTCTCAGTGCGTTTTTAATTCATGTTTTGCGCATTAAACCCCTCTTCAAGCTGTGGCAGGGTAATCTGGTGATTATTTTTCTGTTAATCATCTATTATCTTTATCATGCTTTTAATGGTGGAATCATGGGCGCCAGATTCATGCACCAGACATATGATTGGGATAAGGAAGGGCGCCTGATTAATAAAAGCGCCCATTTTATCAGACATGTTGTTAAAAATGAGATTGCGAAGATTGAATGGGGAGCCAGCGGCATAGAGGCCAGTGACTTCACCGACAAAGAAGAGATATTAAATCTCACTCAAATCATAGCCCGTTCAGCCAGACATTTGGACGACTATATGTCAAAGATAAATGATTATTCAGAGGACATTAAACTGGAACCGTCCCTAGTCAACATACCGTCTCTGATTGAAGACTGTACCCGTGATTTCCGTTCCTTGAAATCAGACATCTCATTTGTTCTGAAGCTTCCGCCTGACGCGCAGCTTTGCTGCGATTACAAGCATGTACGTGAGGTAATAACGAATCTTCTGAACAATGCGTTCGACGCCATTGGGGGGAAAGGCACTATAACCATCGGTTTTCAAACCACGTCTAAACGTGACATGGCTTATCTGTATGTATCAGACACAGGTTCCGGTATTCCGGCAGGACAGCTGCAGCAGCTCTTTGCTCCCTATTATACCACCAAAACAACCAATCATCACATGGGGCTTGGCCTGTACTACTGCCGTAATGTAATGCTCAAACATAAAGGCTCAATCCAGGTTGAAAGCAGGGAAGGCACAGGAACCACCTTCACACTTTGCTTTCCCCTTAAATGCAGGACGCAGGATAAAAGGAGATAACTCTTATTATGCCAGATAAAATACAGATATTAATTGTAGAGGATGACGTTGATTTCAGCTTTCTCATCAAAAGTATGATTCTCAAAGAACCAAAGATGGATGTGGCCGGATGCGCGTTCAACCGCCAGGAGGCAGTGGAAATGGCCTGCAGTCTGCAGCCCGACATTGTACTTATGGATTTAAATTTATCCAGCACACAACTGGACGGAATAGAAGCTTCCAGGGAAATCCGTATTCTGACAAACGCTAAAATTATTATTCTTACGGCATTTGAAAATTCCCGAATAACAATTGACGCTTGTAAGAACGCATATGCCTGCGCTTATGTATTCAAAAGCCAGTTTTCTGTTCTCGCAGATACCATATGCGAAGCGGCCTGCGGTGTCTCTCCCCAGGAACAGATAATTAACGCTCTTATACTTTCAGATTTATCTGACGCGGAACACTCTGTTTTCCAGATGATGCTGGGTGAGGAAATCAAGCTTAAGTCAACCCCAAAAACCATCTACAACCAAAGGGCCGCTCTTCTTAAAAAACTTCATTTAAAAAGCCAATCCGAATTGGTCCACATATTCGGCGGTATGCGATTTGACTAACGCATGTTGTTCCACACATGGCTTCCTGTCCGCTTATCGCAAAAGCCCCAGGAGATTTCATCTCCCAGGGCCAAGGCATCTATTTCTCACGCCCTGAAAAACACCCATTTTCAGGCCGCAAACTCACTCAATTTTCCCTCAAAAACCACTACATCTTGTGGTTTTATCCTCCTTTTCTCTCCAAAACCACAATTCGGCATCTAAACTACCGTAGCTTAATGTGTTGCTGCGGTGGAATAGATGCCACTTATTTATATTTCGTCTATGCTCTCTCTTTGCAAATGTATATCCATAAATATATTATCTTTTTAATATTGCATCAATCTCGTCCAGACTAATATCTGGTCTCTCATATTTTTCTTCTGTATAGTCTCCGTAACCAAGATCAAATTGCTGGATAAATTTGACCATTCCTACTGGCCCCAGTGCTTCTCTTAGGACCTTCATCCCGGCATTTCTTACATCGACTGGATTATTCAAATCAACATTTAACATTTAGAACACCTCCCAGGCAAACTGTAGTGGATTCTGCACTTTAACTTTTAACTCTAATTTTGAGGCCATGTTGCTCATTTTGTCATCTGTTGTAAGCAACACATCTGCATTCGCACTCTCCGCTGCAGCTATATGCAAACTGTCAAATGTGCGGATCTTTGATATCTTCATTATATCCTCTGATCGTTTTTTTATCTCATCTGTATAGGCTACGTGCATATGTGTAACCTGATATAGCTCTTTCACTTTCCGCTTTTTTGTCTCATCGCCCATACGTTCCATCTCTAATTCCAGCATCTCGCTTCCGACAATTTCATATACGTTCAATTGCCCTCGTTTCAATATAGTAAGGATTGCTTCACTTTCCAGATGAATACGTTCCTGCGTCTGATCATCAAACGGCCGATTGTAACAACAATTATCCAAATATATTCTCATACATCATACCTTTCTGCTAATCATATTATAAACTATTTTACCGATATAAACAATCGTTTTTTGGCCCGAGTTCTTCACCCTCCGTTAGGTCAGGTAGTTCGCTGTGAACGTCTTTTGTAACAGCACATAAAAGCGCAATGTGTATACCGTTGTGCCCTGCTTGCGAATATTGAATAGCCTTTGGAAACAACTTCGCCTTTAGCCGATTAAGCATAACAAGGATTATGCTCATAATGTGCGAATCAATTTGGCAATATTTCTAGCAGCTCCGACAATTTTTTAATACTCGGATACCTATCACTGTTTTCGGAATTTGGTTTTGCGGTAATCAACACAGGCTGGATGCCGCATTTTTGGGCTCCTGCTAAATTCTCAACACCATCGTCAATGAATATGGTCTGTTCCGGGGGGAGAGTCATCTGCTTTAATGCGTGCTCATACATTAGTTTATCTGGTTTGAATGTACCAAGATAACTGCTGAATGTCTTTGCCTCAAAGAAACTATATATTCCGCCATACTCTAAAATTCGCTTAATTGACGGCCACGTATCGGAGATAATTCCTAGTTTATATCTGCTTTGCAGGGCTTTAAGTGTAGATGCGGTATCATCATAAAAACAATAGTTATCCATATCATATACCTTTGAACGGGCAATATCTTCTATCTTTCTTTCAGTCAAATTCAGTTCGGGTAAATCGAAGGAAAGCATAGAATAGAACACCTTAAACTGTTCCAACTCTTCTTCCTCTGTGACAATCAAATGGTTGTCATCAAGGTACTTCATAGCATTTGCAAAGGCCATATCTTTTCTATCTTTTGGGATTGCGGAAAATACATGTGGATCTATGTATTCTGCGCATTTGTGGGGCATAAGCCAATGTTCGGTTGTAGGGTAGAAAAGTGTCCAGCCGGCATCAAAGAATATCCCTTTGATTGGAGTATAAAGAGCCATATCAGTTTCCCCTTTCGTATCTTCGTATTATATAAATAATCTTCCATATACCTTATACAACAAAGACATATGTTCATAGTTTGAAGCCAAACCGCATAAAAGTCAATTTTCCGGTGGCATAGATAAATCTTTACACCTATTTTTACAAGCTCTTATATGTCTTTAGGAAACTTGGGCGGTATTTGGGCGGCAAATCAGCAAATTTTCATACAGGCGAGTTTAGTCGAAATCCAGTAACCATGCACTTTTTCAGCATTAGAAAACGTTTTGATGGGCTGGATAATTTACTATTTTTTATAGCCTACTGTTGTTCTTATATTTTATCATTCCGGGTACCCATTAGCAATATCAGCCACCAAGACCCGGAAAACGATTTCCACTTTGATGCAGTATTGCTTCTAATCCCACTCTGGTTTACAGATTCACATCCAACATCATACCTGTCCTTAGCTGGATTTGAAGTTTGTTTTTCGATATCACACGTATCTCCCGGACGAT
>ENA-OWOC01000182-OWOC01000182.1-gut-metagenome-genome-assembly--contig:-NODE-182-length-24458-cov-16.423362_pt1 | contig 24458 bp, 25 predicted proteins | sample MGYA00248245_ERZ651791 | MGnify/ENA primary metagenome ERZ651791 (study PRJEB26908, sample SAMEA4031703) | gut metagenome | biome: gut; feature: normal infant; material: stool | place: China | collected...
CAAGGAAAATTTTGAGGAAGAGGTATTAAAGGCCCAGGGCTATGTGCTGGTAGACTTTTACGGGGACGGCTGTGTTCCCTGTGCAGCCCTTATGCCCCATATCCATAAGTTTGAGGAGGTGTACGGAACAACTGTAAAATTCTGTTCCCTGAACACCACAAAGGCCAGACGGCTTGCCATTGCCCAGAAGGTGCTGGGACTGCCTGTGATTGCCATATATAAGGATGGGGAAATGATTGATTCCAGGGTAAAGGATGACGCCACCCCGGAGGGCTGCGAGGAAATGATCAGGAAATATGCCTGATGCCAGGGCATGGCCGATAGGCCGGATACAAATGATGCATAACCGCAGACGCGGCTGATGTATAAAAACAGCGCTTTTAAGCGCAATAAAGAAAAGGAGGAACAATGTATGGCTATACTGAAAGACAAGTATGCTATCATCATCGGTGACCGCGACGGCGTACCCGGACCAGCCATCGAAGAGTGTGCCAAGACAGCAGGCGCAAAGATAGCCTACTCTTCCACAGAGTGCTTTGTCTGAACGTCCGCAGGTGCCATGGATCTGGAAAACCAGAAGAGGGTTTTAAACATAAGTGAGGAGCACGGCCCGGAGAACGTAGTAGTTCTTCTGGGAGCTGCTGAAGCAGAGGCCGCAGGCCTTGCAGCAGAAACCGTTACAGCCGGCGATCCAACTTATGCAGGTCCTTTGGCAGGAGTCCAGTTGGGACTAAGTGTATATCATATCTGTGAGGATGAAGTGAAGGCTGAGACAGATCCAGCTGTTTATGAGGAACAGGTGGGAATGATGGAAATGGTTATGGATGTTCCGGCCATCCATGAAGAGATGGAAGGAATTCGTAAGGAGTATTGTAAGTACTAGAGGTTAGGCTAATGCACCCCAATGCATATAATTAGGCTAATGCACCCCAATGCAGGGAGAGCCGGCAGTCCTTTGTGGCTGCCGGCTCTTCTGTTACATGGATTATTCTGCATAGGGTAAATCCACGACTGTGTGCGGATGTCCAAGGGCCGGGAGAATTTTATCCATTAAATCCCGGGTTGTGAACTTTAAGCTGGAGGTGTTGATGCAGGGATGGCAGGCGAAATACTCACCTTCCAGTATATCCTTGTCAATCAGCAGCCTGACGCGGTTTTCCCTGTCATTCATAAGGCCCATGACAGACACGGAGCCGGGTTTGATGTCAAGGAAAGACTCCATGAATTCTGCCTCCCCAAAGGACAGGCGGGCGCTTCCAATCTGTTTGGACAGGACAGCTGTCTTGAACTTTTTATTGCCTGGCATGAGCAGCAGGTAAAAGTCGGTCTTTTGGGCATTGCGGAGGAAAAGATTCTTGCAGATTTCCGTGCCCAGAAGCTGGTCTACCTCGCGGCAGGCTTCAATGGTTGGAAGGGCGTCGTGGTCCACACGGACAAAGGGGACCTGGAGGGAGTCCAGCAAATCATAGGTGCGGATTTCCTTATCCTCACGGCCGGATGTGTCGGCGGGACGGCCCTCATAAAGGGTGTGGTCAATATGGTATGCGGGAATAGACTCCCCGGTATCGTTAAGATTTGTCATTTCTATACCTCTGTTTTATTGTTGGTGTGTTGGATGTGAATGCGATTAAAACATTTCAATTATAACAAATGGGACACGTAATGTCCATAGGCGGGACGTTTGATTATGAAGACCTGATTATGAAGATGCACGGCATAGGGAAAAAATATGGACAGGGCTGTATTTTACAGGCCTTTACAGGGTTTTATGGGGATATTGAAGCATCTGTATTGCATCGGCAGATAATATCTGATATAATAGGGAGCAGTTGAATGTGAACGCGATAACATTAAGGGGACATATGTCCAAATTATAAATATGAAGGAGGTATTTCAGATGAATATTCTTAGTACTGACAAGGCGCCAGGTGCCATTGGGCCTTATTCCCAGGGATATGAGGTAAACGGGGTTGTTTATACGTCAGGACAGATTCCGGTGGATCCGGCAGACGGAACCGTGGCAGAGGGAATCGCTGCTCAGGCTGAGCAGAGCTGCAGAAATGTGGGAGCAATCCTGGAGGCAGCCGGCACCGGATTTGACAAGGTGTTTAAGACCACTTGCTTCCTGGCTGATATGAATGATTTTGGTACATTTAATGAGGTATACGCAAAGTATTTCGTATCCAAGCCAGCCAGAAGCTGCGTGGCAGTCAAGACTCTTCCAAAGGGTGTGCTCTGCGAGATCGAGGCAATTGCTGTAAAATAATATAGAGGGAAGCAGTAACGTTCAGGGCTTCTGCCATATAAGCGGATTGTGTAAGGCCGCCGGATATTTTCCGGCGGCCTTAACTTTCCAGTGAACATTTTCCTGATTGTTATACAGCTGTGCGGAAATTAGTGCTGTCTCCCAGACGGACAACGGTCAGGGAGGCATCCTCAAAGGTGTATCCGGCATCGCTGGTTACAACCTCCAGAGTACCAGTGCCCGTTACCGGGAATGGTGCATTCATGGAAAGGGTTACTTCTTCATTGGAAGCAGTGAAGGTGTGGCGAGCCACTGCTCCGGTTATGGGAACTCCGTTCAGTGTGAGCTGGACCGTGAGCGTAGAGGGGATGGTGGTCCCTGCATCAATCAGGACTGTACCGGTAAAGAAGGCCTGATAGATGCCGGGCTGGTTAATCTGCACATCAGGAGAACCAGCAGTATGGGTAATGGCAGTTCCAGATACCAGCGGAGTTTCATTAAAAATCAGTGCCCCGTTAGCCGAAGTGGGCTGAGGGGTTGTATCCACTGTTGCCAGGACTTCCGGAGCCCCGCCGCCTCCGGGTTCCCCGCGGGGAATGACGAAATCAAAGACTGCATCTTCTGAGGTGCCGGAATTGGTTACAGATGCTTCGGTACCGGGGGCGCCTGTGGTTACGCTTCCGATGGTGATGGTGGCTGCGGCGCCCGTGGGTCCGGTTTCTCCGGTAGGCCCGACAGGTCCTTCTGCACCCGTATCGCCGGTAGCGCCTGTGGGTCCGGCAGGTCCTTCTGCACCTGTATCACCGGTAGCGCCCGTGGCTCCGGCAGGTCCGGCAGCGCCAGTGGCGCCGGTAGGCCCGGTAGCGCCGATAGCTCCGGCAGGCCCTTCTGCCCCCGTATTACCGGTAGCGCCTGTGGCTCCGGTAGCGCCGGTAGCTCCGGTAGCGCCGGTAGCTCCGGTAGCTCCGGTAGCGCCAGCGGCTCCGGCTGCCCCAGTTGCTCCTGTTGCACCCTGGGGGCCGGCAGGTCCTGTGGCTCCGCGGGGAATGGTGAAATCCAGTACATGGTTAGGACCGCCGGTTACATCTGTGACGCTGGCAGCAGTACCAGGTTCACTTGTTGTGGTATTGCGTATGGTTATGGTCTGTGCTTCTCCGGTAGCTCCAGTGGCTCCGGTAGCTCCGGTGGCTCCCGCAGCGCCAGTGGCTCCCGTAGCGCCTGTGGCTCCGGTAGTTCCGGTAGCGCCGGCAGCCCCAGTGGCGCCGGCAGGCCCCTGCGGTCCCGTAGCACCAGTGGCTCCGGCAGGTCCCTGGGGGCCGGTAGGACCAGTAACACCTGCGATACCTTGTGCGCCAGTGGCGCCAGTGGTTCCTGTAGCGCCTGTAATCCCCCGGGCTCCAGTAGCTCCGGCAGGTCCGGCAGCACCTGTAGCTCCGGTAGCGCCGGTGGCTCCCCGCGGAAGGTAGAAGTCCAGAATGTGGTCAGGGGAACCGGTTATATCTACTACTGCGGCCGGAGTTTCGGGTTCACTTGTGACAGTGTTGCGTATAGTTATCGTTTCAGCAGCACCTGTAGTTCCGGTAACGCCACGGGGGCCGGTAGGACCGGGTATGCCTTGTGGGCCCTGAGGACCAGTTGGTCCTGCAGTACCGGTAGCGCCGGTTATTCCGGGAATCCCCTGAGGCCCGGTCGGGCCGTTGTTAAAAGGAAAGTGACTATATACCCCCTAAATAAGGGAAAAAATAAAATATGAGCCTATCACGTTACCGGAAAAACACCGCCCAAGTAGAGACTACGGGCGGCGTTTTCCGTTGTGAGGCGGAAAGGCTGAAAAAGTCAGATTTTTTATGCAAGATGAAGGCGGTAAATAAACGGCAGATAGATTGAACTTTGGCTTAGGTTTGGCTTTGGTTTACCTAAAATTCATTGACTTATTTTTGATTTTTTATATAATAATAGTACAAGACAGGCAACAGCGTGTGTCTGTCAAGCGTTGAAGCATAATAGTGTACCGGAAAGCCTTGTTATGCGGAGCTTTCAGTAGGGGTTGTGCAGTAACCTCAAACCGGAGTAGGCAGACGCCGAAGGAAAATGCTCAAAGCCGCCTTGTCTATGCAGGGCGGCTTTCCTTTTATTACGGGGAGATTTCTTATATGGATAAATTGTTGGAATGTACAAGGGCATTTGAAAAACTGCTAGATACACAATACCGAATTATTATCGGGAGGAAGGGAAATAGGTTGAAATAGTTATAGGGTTTTTAAAACTGGACTTCCACCATCTGATGGGGGTGGGGAGACTGAAGGATTTGCGGATTGCCAAACAAAACCGGGAAACTGCTTTTAATGAAATTCTCAAGGGTATAATTACTTATAAGGAAATCACCGAAAGCCGCTACATAGGATTGCTTCAGAACAGATTTGAACCGCTTATGAGCATTGAGCAGCTACTTGATGATAACCGATTAGTGTTTCGTTATAATACGAAATTGAATCAATTTTCGCTGATAGAGGCTGATTATTTACTTTCTATCCCACATGAAGAGAAAGATATTTATATTTTTATCGCAAAAAACGAGGCCAGTGGAACCTATTATTGCCGTTCTTTCTTTCCAAAGGAGCAGACAGACTACACAAAAGGCCAGGCCATTTATACCATGCTTTATAAAGAAAAAGTATGTCTCTCCACAGGAAAAAAACAAATTCAATATGACCGTCTTACACCCAAGAGGTAAAAATGAACTCCCATGTCAGTTTAAACAGCGTGGGGGTTTTGCTTATTAGTGTCCCATTTTTTATGTGGTTTTTGCCACTGCCCTCGCCAGTTTATAGAACAACGGGTTGACAAAAACACGAGGGGATTAAAAAAAAGCCAGAATAGGAACAATGGTGAATGTTATGCAGCCAATCAAGCGGAGCTTCGGGCCAAGTTGGCCCGAGGTTCCGCAGGGTTTGGGGATGGCCCCAACAAGCAGGATTTTTCAGGTTTCGGCGGAGGCGGAACGTGGAAAATTCGCAAGTGTATAGACACTTGCATCGCTTGCCGTTTAGCGCAACATACAAATGCACAACAATATTTACGGATTATAAAGTATCATGTGCAGAATTGCAGCCTCGTTTCCTATGTTTCTATATGAATGAGCGCTATCAGCCTTAAATCGTATACTTTCTCCTTTACTAATACTAAATCGTTGACCATTTGTGCTTATTTCAATGCGTCCCGAAAATATCGTAATAAATTCAGTTGTCCCTTTCAAGTGGGGTTCGGATTCCCAATAACTTCCTTCCCCCAATTCCAGATAGTAAACCGCAAATCTACGGTTTTCATCATCTGGAAAAATAGAATAGTTTTTGACCTTTCCACCATCTTCAAGTAATGGCTGTAACTCTGAAGTTTTTACTATTTCATAAGGACTTTTAGGGCGAACTGTCAAGGCGTCGAAAGGCACTTTCATACCGTTCGAGAGTTTCCAAAGCGTAGATATGGTGGGATTGCCTTCTCCACGTTCTATTTGTGCAAGCATACTTTTGCTAACACCGCTTAACTTTGACAACTCGTCCATGCTAAGTTTGTTTTCCTCGCGTAGTCTCCGAATATTTTTAGCTACAATCAAATTCATGGAATCCATAAAAGTTTATCCCCTCTCTTGACAATATAATGTACGTAATGTATTATTATATCGTAATAGTGCAATATAATATACTTCTTGTACTATTATATAGTTTTTATCTAAACTTGTAAAGAGGAGAGTGATTAAAAATGGTTCCGAAACTTAACGAGGCGCGGGAAATGCTAAAAAAATACAATCAGGGTGATTTCCATGTACTGCATGGGGAAATTGTATCTGGTATTATGGGGTATTTTGCACGGCAATTTGAGCCGGAAAAAGAGGAATACTGGTCGGTCGTGGGTATGTTGCATGATATTGATTTTGAGCTCTATCCAGAGGAACACTGTGCAAAATGCTGTGAGCTTTTGCGGGAACATAATGTTGATGAACAAATAATCCGTTCTATCGTTAGTCACGGCTATGGTCGGCTGGATTGGGTAACGGTAAAACCTGAAACGCAAATGGAAAAAATATTGTTTGCGACAGATGAATTATCCGGGCTGATTGGAGCGTGTGCGATGGTCCGCCCGTCTAAAAGCGTCTGTGATATGGACGTAGGATCTATAAAGAAAAAATTTAAGAAAAAAGAGTTTGCCGCAGGGTGTTGCCGCGAGGACATAGTACGTGGAGCGGAAATGTTGGGTGTCACATTGGAAGAACTTATGCAAAATACGCTTGACGCTATGAAAAGCCTTGTTGATGTTCTTCATATTTAATTTTAGTAGAAAGGGATAGGGAATGAATATGAAAAGAGAACATTTTTCATCACGTCTGGGCTTTATCTTAATAACGGCGGCCTGCTCCATTGGCTTGGGAAATATATGGCGTTTTCCTTATATTACTGGGAAATACGGAGGCGCGTCTTTTGTTGTTCTATATCTAATTTTTCTGGTGATACTTGGTCTGCCTATTGTTGTAATGGAATTTGCAGTTGGGAGGGCAAGCCAAAGGAGTACCGCCCTGTCGCTCAATCTATTGGAACCAAAGGGAACTAAATGGCACTGGTTTAAATATGCTACAATTACTGGAAATTACTTGCTGATGATGTTTTATACCGTCATCAGCGGATGGTTGCTTTACTATTTTGTTGAAATGGCAAAAGGCAGATTTCAAGGACTTACTTCTCATGAAGTAGCAAATGTATTTTTGAATTTGCAAGGCAACCCTACTGCCATGATTTTATGCACAGCAGTTGTCATAATCATATCATTTGGGATATGTTCAATCGGTTTACAAAAGGGCGTTGAACGGGTGACAAAAGTGATGATGACTTTGTTGTTTGGCCTTTTGATAGTTTTAGCTGTAAGATCGGTTACTTTGCCAAACGCGGAAAATGGTTTGCACTACTATTTATATCCTGACTTTAGGACTATGCAGAAGATCGGTTTATCTGAGTGTATATTTGCGGCTATGGGACAGGCATTTTTTACTTTGAGTATCGGTATTGGAACGCTGTCCGTATTTGGTAGCCGCATAGACAAAAGCCATTCTCTGACAAGCAACGCTCTATATATGGGAGTTCTTGATACCGTAGTAGCGTTGTTGGCTGGCCTAATTATTTTCCCCGCCTGTTTTAGCTTCGGAGTGGAGCCAGACAGCGGGCCCAATCTTCTTTTTATCACGTTGCCAAATATTTTTAATGTGATGAATGAGGGCCGTATCTGGGGAACACTGTTCTTTCTGTTTATGGTTTTTGCCGCTATCTCGACAGTGATTGCAGTCATTGAAAACATTATAACTTATATGATGGACGCCACAGGATGGAGCCGAAAAAAATCTGCCCTTATCAACTTTGGTTTGCTCTCTGTTCTTTCGCTCCCTTGCATTTTTGGCTTTAACCTATGGAGCAGTTTTCAACCGCTGGGGGACGGCTCAACGATACTTGACTTGGAGGATTTTATTTTAAGTAATAACCTGCTTCCTTTAGGCAGCTTAGTTTTTCTTCTGTTCTGCACGCGCCGTTATGGCTGGGGATGGGATAACTTTTATAAAGAAACTCTAATCGGAAAAGGGTTGCCATACCCCAAATTTGCAAGGAAGTACATAAGCTATATTCTACCAATTATTGTGTTAATTATTTTTATCAGCGGTTATCTATCACTTTTCCAATAGAACCCCGCCATTTTATGGCGATATAGGAGGCCCAAATTGTTTCATTTAACTGATTTTCTAATTTACTGTTTTATTACAGCATATACACCGGGAGCCAATAATTTGCTGTCTATGAGTAATGCGATAAGGCTAGGCTTTCGCCGTAGTATTCGGTTTAATTTTGGAATATTTGCCGGATTTGCCATTGTCATGTCGGTATGTACAATTTTCAGCACGACATTGTTTACCCTGCTCCCAAAGGTAAAACTTATTATGCAAATTTTAGGAGCCGCTTACATGCTTTATCTTGCGTGGAAGGTCTGGAAAAGTTCTGTTGATCCGAGTGTTGATAGCGGTAAAGCGGCTAGTTTTCTTTCCGGTATGGTACTGCAATTTGCTAATCCAAAAATCTATATTTATGCCATTACAGCTATGACACTTTATATCCTGCCTGTTTATCACTCTATTGGAGCAATCATCGGATTTACAATTCTTTTGGCTGTCATTGGTGCGTCTGGCTCGTTTGTATGGGCACTTTTTGGCTCGGCTTTTTGTAAGTATCTTTCCAGACATACAAAAGGTGTTAATTTTGTCATGGCGCTTTTACTCGTTTATTGCGCTATTGCTTTATTTTTATAACAAAGAACAGCAGAAATATCTTGCTGTCATATTGATAGCTTCGGGTCAACTTGGCTCGAAGTTTACGAAACTCCCGCCGCTTCAACGGCGAAAGAAAAAAACGTCGTTGCGGGGGTATTTCGTATTGTCTTTCTGAAGGAGCGGCGGTTTTGAAATAACAATTTCAAGCCGCCGTTTCCTTTTGAAAAAACAGGATAACGGGGGGCGTGGTAAAGTCGCGCTTCTTGAGGAACACGGCGGTTAAAGGAGGAAACCGCCGTGTTGTATTATCAGCGACATAAAACTACAAATATAGGCTTATCAAAAAAAGCCCACATACACAACAGGATAGTTATGCCCTTTGCATAGTCGAGTTTTGTCAATTCTGCACCCATTTGGTTATATGCCAGCCGGGTGCTTTTCTTTTCCAGCAGGCTGACTTCGGGCATACATGGCCCGAGGTTCTTTTATCACCGGAACGTCCCTGTTGTCGCTCCCCACCCTCTCCATTTCGGTTCACTCGCCCACTAAAACCAAAAGGGAGGTATCACCATGAAGATAATTAATTTACGGGACCTATACCCGTTTTATCATAACGACCTGTTTGTGGAAGTCTCTGACGAAGTGGCGGCGGCTCTGGCCGAAGCCGAGCGCATGGAACGGAACTATATCCGCCGTGTGTACTGGAACAAAGCATATTTTTCGCTGGACGCCGGGGACGGTATCGAGCATGAAGCTCTTTTCGTTGCTCTCCTTGTGAACTCTATGAGCGCAAGGTTACGGCGCAGGAGCTCCACGCGGCCCTCGCCTCGCTCCCGGAAATGCAGAGCCGCAGAGTTTACGCCCATTACATACTCGGTTTGAGTAAAACCGAAATTGCAAGGGCCGAAGGAGTCCATGAGAAAACAGTTCGGACTTCGATTGAGCGCGGGCTTCGCAACATGGAAATTTTAAAAAAAATCGTATTTGAAACGGCCCGATTTTACCCGTTTATTCTCATGGCTATTGAGATGGGTAATTACTCCGGGCCAAGTTGGCCCGAGGTCTTATGAGCAGATGGCAAAGGGCGGCGCGTGAGAACGGGCCGCCTTTTGTCATTTCCTCATAGGACAATCTGGGAATGGCATACACATGGAAGAAAGGGGGCGAATATCCATGCAACAACAAATTCATTTATCGGAACTCGCAGGCGTTGATATAACGGCAGTCAACAAAGAGGACTTAGTTGACGTGTCCGGGCTGGCCTTCGACAACACGGTTCCGAAAGAACAGCGGGCGGCGCAGGTGCTCCGCAAAGTAAAAAATCCTTACTGCTTTCGGGTGGGCGATATGGGCGTTAAACTGGAATTTCTGGATAGCGCCCCGCCCCTTGAAGATTGCTTCACCGACTTCCTACAACGTAAAAAAAGCGGCCTGTAACCAGTGTGCAGGTCGCTTGTGTCTGCCACTGGACGAGATTTGCAAGGGTTTGACAACATTGTTCACATCACCTGTAAATGGTATAATATAGGTGTAACGTGATAGGGGAAGGAGGTTCACATGGCACGCAAGAGCCGCACTATCCCAGAAGCGATAAAACAAAAATTCAAGGTATGGAGAATTGCAATCTATATCCGGTTATCGAAAGAGGACGCCCGGAGTTTTGACGAGAGCGAAAGCGTTTCAAACCAGCGGACTATTATTGAAGAACACATCGCCGGCTTTAACGACGGAGACGAATATATTATAGTTGACGAATATGTAGATGACGGGATTTCCGGTACAACCGATGACGAACGGGAAGATTTTCAAAGAATGTTGTCCGATATTAAAAAGGGCCGCATTAACTGTGTAATTGTCAAAGACCTTGCCCGTTCTTTCCGAAATTACAGCGATCAGGGCTATTACTTAGACGATTGGTTCCCGAGGTTCAACGTCCGTTTTATTTCCCTCTATCACCAGCCGTTAGACAGCTACAAGGAGCCGCAGAATATGCGGAGTATCGCGGTTCCCATTCAAGGCGTTTTGAATGAAAACCACTGTGCCGAGACTTCCGACAAGGTTCGGGAAGTATTTGATATGAAGCGGCGCAACGGAGAACATATTGGTTCTTTTGCCGCTTACGGCTACATAAAAGACCCCAACGATAAAAACGCCTTAGTAGTTGATGAAGAGGCCGCCGAAGTTGTCCGGGACATCTTCGCAAAGTTTCTGGACGGTATGAGCAAAAACGCGATTGTTCATTATCTCAATGAACACGGCGTACTTTCCCCCGCCGCCTATAAGCGGGAGCGGTTAGGGCTCAAATACCAAAATCCAAGCATTGACCCGGCAAAACGGCCCTTGTGGGGCGCTGTGACAATCACCACGATTTTGAAAAACCGTATGTATTGCGGGGATATGGTACAGGGCCGTTACCGTGTAAAAAGCTACAAGATACACGTTCAGGAGGTCGTACCCGAGGACGAGTGGTATATAGTGGAGAATACCCATGAAGCCATTATTGACCGTGACATCTTCGTCAAAGTACAGCGGCTATTGCTCCGAGACACCCGGACAGCCCCGCAGAAAAAGCAGATTTACCTGTTCAGCGGTTTTCTCCGGTGTGCCGATTGCGGCAAGGCTATGACCCGCAGTAAGGTAGGCGGGACGGTTTACTATTATTGCCGTACCTACAAAGACCAATCAAAGAATGCTTGCACAAAACACACGATAAAACATAACCGTTTAGAGGCGGCGGTACTCTATGCAGTACAACAGCAGGTTTATTTAGCGGTTGATTACACAAAGACCATTGAGCGGATAAACCGGGCCCCACTCGTCAAGAGCCAATCAAAGAAACTGGCGGACGCTATCGAGCAGAAGGAACGGGAGCTATCCAAAATTGCCAGATACAAACAAGCAATCTATCAGGACTGGAAAGACGGGGAGATTTCCCATTCTGACTACCGCCACATGAAAGAAGATTACGAGGAACAGGCCGAGGCACTAAACGAAGTCATTGAAAAACTCCGGGCCGAACAGGCAGAGCTTGAAAATGGCATTGATACCGAAAATCCGTTTTTGAAAGCGTTCCGGCAATATGGCAATATTGAGAAGCTGACAAGAGATGTTCTAATTGAATTGGTTGACCATATCAAGGTATACGAGGGTGGTAACATCAGCATAGTGTTTCGGTTTGCTGACGAGCTCCGCAGAATACAGGAGTTTATCGAGGTCAACAATCCGAGTGAAGCGGTTTAGAAGAACCGCATTTTAATAGGTGGTACACTTTCCTAATAAAAGTGGCCCGGTCGGGCCAGTGGGTCCGGTGGGACCTACGTAACCCTGTGGCCCCATGGCGCCGGTTGGGCCTGCTGGGCCAGGTGCGCCAGGGCACCCTCTGGGGCCCATTGGTCCCTGAGGCCCCATGGGTCCGGTCGGGCCGGTGGGACCGGACGGTGGGCAGCAGCTGGACGGCGGGCATGGATTGCACGGATCACACCAGCATCTGCTCCTGCCATTGCCGCTGTTATTGGGGCGGAAGGAGGCAGAGGATGTTTCGTAGTTGGACGGCTGTAGATTTATATTATCTGAATAGTCATAATACATGGTAGTCTCTCCTTTTTGTTATAATGAATGGTGCAGGTCCGGAAATATAAGACACGGGTGGGTAATTGCGGCAGAAAGGCCTGCCGCTTTATTTCTGCATCCCCCATATCCTGGGACCTGAAGTTATGGCATTATGCCAGGTGTATGACATTAAGTCAAGCCCATGTTCCGGCCTGAAGGACGACGGTCCCGGCAGAACGAAGAGTTGAAGTTCCGGTGTGTCTCCGGCAGTAAAGGTGTTGAATCAGAGGCCTGAGAATTGGCCTTCAGCAACAGCCGGGGCACCAATGGTGCCTGCCATGGGAGTGTCATCCGGAAAAATACGTCAGAACATGAGCAGGGCAGCTGCTGCGTTAATATTATAGATTATAAGGTAAGTGCCGGTTACGGGAGCCGTAAAAACGGTATTGGCAGTCAATAATATTATTTAAATATGGTTAAATCCTGATAAGGAGCAGACAGCCTTCATCATACCCGGTAGATGCTTTTGTCTGACACCTGACTTTTGCTGCGTTAAGTTGTTTTTATCTGTACTGTTTGACATATTATGCCTAAATATAATTAAGCTATTTTCACAATATTAAGCGATGCGCCAGTACCGGCTTGTAATGAAACCGGACCATTTACGCCATATAATTGTAATGCCAATATGTCACCTGCAGTTAAAGGCTGCATAAATGTCACACTATATTCATTTGAAGATGTGGAAGAAGTATTAATCGAATTCGTTATTGGTGTGCCATTTAATGTTATTCTTGATGACATTGGTAATCCAGAGGTCATTTTGATATCATAGGAAATTAAATAAGTCCCTGTTTGAGCAACTGCAAATTCTGTATTTGCAGCATTTGCCGTAAATACATCCATATAGGGCTGAACTGGCAAAGGTATATCAGTTACAACTGTTGTTACAGAAAGGGTACTTTCTGAAGTATTAAGTGCTGACATTGCGCCGGAGATTTGAGACGTTCCCGTTGGTCCGGTGGCTCCGGCAGGTCCGGTTGCCCCCGTCGGTCCGGTAACACCCGCAGCCCCGGCAGGCCCTTGGGCCCCTGTGGCTCCAGTAGCTCCAGTAGTTCCGGCCGGCCCCTGATTTCCCGCAGCCCCGGTGGCGCCTGTAATTCCGGTCGGTCCCTGGGGGCCAGTAGCTCCCATAGCACCAGCGGGGATAATGGTCACTCCTTATTGTTTTAATGGATAGACAGGTCCTGAACCGGAATCTGCTTTCCGGAATCTGATTTAAAGCGTGTCTTAAAATTCATTCCGGCCGCCTGGCCTGGGAGTACACCAGAGGTACCTCAGCCGGGACAAAGCACGCCCCAGTTGCGGTATATTTGGCCCTGATTTACTTGATATGACACATCATATCGCATTCATCAGGGCCAAATCTCCCATAAGGCGGAACGAGGAAGTGCCGGAACGTATTCTGTGTTGTGCCGGCCGGCTCAGATTAAGCGAAGCTTCTGTGCCGGCCTGGGAGACAGTGGTTCCCAGAAGTCCCAAGAGCTGCAGAGCCAGTGTGTTTCCGTCCGACTGGACTAGGGGCGGTGACTACCGGCCGGCAGCGCCGGCAGCTCCTGTGGTTCCGGCAGGTCCTTATGCTCCAGTTGGTCCCATTGGGATAGCCGGGCCGTACATAACGGGAAAATTGTTATGCCCCATAAATCCTCTCAATGAGAATAAAACAAAATATACGATAATTACATCAATTTGCACTGTTTAAAACACAAAGGTGTTTTAAACAGTTATCAGCTAAGCTGCTTTACTGTCAATGTTGCATTTGTTCCTGTTGATAAAGTTAATGTTACGGCCAGTGCAGAAGACAAAGCCATATCTATTACATCTCCAGCAGTTAAATTGAAAATAACGCTGCCTTCAAATAAACTTTCAACACCAAGTGATAAGGTTCTTGTACTGGTGGTTGATGCAATAGGAACACTATTACGGCGTATAGCTAAAGTTAATGCCACCGCCACTGATGCTGTTGATACTAACTTCCAGTTAATCTCATATATACCGGTATTAGCTACGGTAATAGCATTGGCTGCCACGGTTGTATTTAATAATGGCATGGTATTATTAAAAGCTACTTGTTGCGTAGATGCAATACCGATAGATATTGGCGTTGTGGTTGTTCTATACATTCCGCCATATGCGGCAATCCCGCCAGCTGCGCCTGTAGGACCGGTGGCACCAGTTGGTCCGGTGGTCCCGGCTAAGCCGGTGGCGCCGGTTGCCCCTGCGGTTCCGGCCGGCCCGGTTATGCCAGTTGGCCCGGTTGCTCCAGTTGCGCCGGTGGCGCCGGTTGCCCCGGTAGCTCCGGTGGGTCCGGTTACTCCGGTTGGTCCGGTTACTCCTGCGATACCCTGAGGCCCGGTAACGCCGGTGGCTCCCTGAGGTCCCTGTGGCCCCTGGATGCCCTGGATGCCCTGAGGTCCTGTTGGCCCGGTCGGGCCGATGGGGCCGGTAGCTCCGGTCAGTCCCTGAGGCCCTGCGGCTCCGGTGCTGCCCTGAGGTCCCTGTGGCCCCTGAGGTCCCTGTGGCCCTTGAGGTCCGGCAGGTCCGGTAGCTCCCTGTGGTCCCTGGATGCCCTGAGGTCCGGCAGGTCCGGTAACTCCCTGAGGCCCCTGTGGTCCCTGGCTTCCGGTGGCGCCAGTGTTGCCGGCTATGCCCTGTGGTCCGGGAAGTCCCATTGGTCCCTGTGGTCCCTGAGGCCCTGTCTCACCGGTGAATCCTCTGGGTCCCATTGGCCCGGTCGGCCCGGTGGGGCCTACATAGCCCTGAGGCCCCATGGCACCAGTTGGTCCGGTAGGACCCTGTGCTCCGGGGCATCCTCTGGGTCCCATTGGCCCCTGAGCGCCTGTTGGTCCGGCTGGCCCCTGTGGTCCTCTGGGTCCCGGGCAGCAGCCCGGGAACCCGCCTGGAAAATTGCCGCCTGGATTGCCGCCTGGAAACCCGCCGTTACCTGGGCATCTGTTATCTGTCTGGGCTGTGCTGTCGCTGCCACAGCCGTCGCTGTCCGGGCAATCATCTTCCGGGTATCTTCCGGAACCTGGGAAACCATAGTCGCCGTGGCAGCCGCCATTACCTGGAAAACCGTTGTTTCCGGGGTATCCGCATGGTCTGCGTTGTTCTATATTATCATTTCGATTCATTCCGTTGGGAAAATTAAAATACATAATTACCTCTCCTTATTTTATTGTGCGGAAGGCTGCCCTTCCGCCGGACGTTTCAGTATGTGTTCAAAGTAGGTCTGGTTCTGCCTGACAGATGGGTGTTCAGGTTTCAGCTTTTGTGACTTCAAGTGATAATGCCATGCTCTTCGGTGGTCGCCCAGACGGTCATAGCATACACACAGCTGAATAGCAGGCAGGAAGCCGTAACAGTCCTTTCGGACAAAAGCGCCTGTCTGTTCCGCGGGCCGGGAGGATAATGCCTGGGTATACCAATAAGCAGCCTCCCTGTATTTTTCCTCCTTCATTTTCATCCGTCCCAGTTCACAGCAGGCTTCACCGCGGGGGCTGTCATATAAGAAGCTTTTTAAAAGTGCCTCCACGGCCTTTTCCGTATGTCCCAGATGCTCCTGGCACAGAGCCAGATGGAGGCAGGCGTCTATCTTGTTTTCCACCCATCCATCCGGTTCCTGCAGGAATGCCCTGAACATCCGTACCGCATCTTCATAGCGTTCATGGTAATAGAGCTCCCTGGCGTAGTAGAACTGGTGTCTGGGTTCCAGAGGTTCTCCCTGGCTCAGCATGGTTTCGTATATCCGAAGGTTGCGGTCCTTATCCCCGGCGCCCTCCTTCCGGTGCTGAATCTCAATATCGGTGTATAGGATATTGCCGGCAGGGGGGACGGCTTCATGCACCCGGCCCTGCCACCGGAACCCCTTGTGGTTTTTTAAGATACGCTCCCTGTAATAGGAAAAGGAGGTTCTCCCGTTTTCGTCAAAACCAGTGAGATATTTCATCATCACCACATCCACAGAGGGGTCCAGGGTTTCCTTCAATTTCTTTAGGCGGGCAGCCTGTTCAGGCTCCATTACATCGTCCGCGTCCATCCACATCCAGTAGTCCGATACCGCCTTCTGGCAGGCGGCATTCCTGGCAGCGGCAAAATCATCCGTCCATGGGAAATCGTAGACCTCATCCGTATAGCGGGCTGCGATTTCTTTAGTCCGGTCCGTGGAGCCGGTATCCATAATTACAATCTGATCCGCCACAGTGGACATGGTCCTTAGGAGCCGTTCCAGAACAGCCTCCTCATTTTTTACAATCATACAAAGACTAATGGTTATCAAAAGCAATCCCCCTGTATATCTGTTTCATTATAGGCCGGATGTCCATTAACTCCCCGGCATACTATACTATATGAAAATGGAACAAGTTTGGTGTGCCGGAGGATGACAGAAGCCGGTGATATGTGCTATAATAGGAAAACAGACGCAAGCGGGAAGGAGGAGGTTCAAATGAGGAAAAGAGGAGCATATGCCGCGCTGGCAGGTGCGGCTCTGTTTATGGCCTGCACCCTGTCCTTTACATCCTTTGCAAAAGAGGAAAGGACACCGGTGGGGAAAATTAAATTGAATTTCACATCGGATATCCAGGCAGGAGAAATAGGCGGAAACGTGGACGTGAGCCTGGAGGATGGGGAGTGTTCCATTGAGAGCGTGGATATTGTCAATGAGGGTGACAACTGGGTAGGCGGGGATAAACCCAAAGTGGAGATATGGCTTTCCGCTGACAGTGATTATTATTTTAAGAAATCGGGAAAGAGCGCGTTTTCATTTTCCGGCGATACGGTCAAGTATGTATCCAGTTCCACTAAGAATGATAAGGAAGAGATGGTCCTGGTGGTAAGGCTGGATAAGCTGGACGAGGATGACGAGGATCTGGATGTAAGCGGTCTGATGTGGGATGAAGATAACGGGGTGGCCCACTGGGACGATATGAGCCTGGCAAAGAATTATAAGGTCCGACTGTGCCGCAGGGGAGGCAATTCCTATGAGGACGGCATCGGAGCCACCTATACGGTAAAGGAAAACAGCTATGATTTTTCCGGCAAGTTCCCAAAGGCAGGCACCTACTATTTTAAAGTCAGGGCCATGGATTCCAGGAACAATGCCGGTGAATGGCAGGAATCCCCCTATATTGAGATTACAGAGGAAGACCTGACCAGGGTGAACGGCCAGTGGCTCAGAGATGACCGGGGCTGGTGGTACCAGAAGGGAGACGGAACTTACACGTCAAACGGCTGGCAGTATATCAACTACAAGTGGTATTTCTTTGACCAGGAGGGATATATGAAGACCGGCTGGATATCCTGGGGGGATAAGCTGTATTATTGTGATCCGTCGGGAGCCATGCTGGTATCTGCGGTCACACCGGATGGATTTACCGTGGGAGCGGACGGGGCCAGGATAAATTAGAAATGGATAAGCCTGCTGAAATGACTGATTTCCATACATATAATGTTAAAAAATGGCTATCCTTATATCAATGATAAGATTGATATGAGGAGGTCATTTTTTTATGGTAAACGAACTGGAGATAGAGGCGGTAACAGGCAGAGAGATACTGGATTCCAGAGGGAATCCTACGGTGGAGGTGGAGGTGTGCCTGACAGGAGGCGCCACAGGCAGGGCGGCTGTTCCCTCCGGTGCATCCACCGGAAAATTCGAGGCCGTGGAACTTCGGGACGGCGGGAATCGGTACAACGGACTGGGAGTCCGGGGAGCTGTGGAACATGTGAATACTGTTCTCAGTGAGGCAGTTCTCTTTGAAAGCGCATTGGACCAGAGGCACATCGACCGTCTGCTTCTGGAGGCGGACGGAACAGAGAATAAGGGAAAGCTGGGGGCCAATGCCATTCTGGGCGTGTCCATGGCCGTGGCCAGGGCTGCCGCCAATGGGCTTAGGATGCCTCTTTACAGGTATCTGGGAGGAATCCATGCATCTGACCTTCCCATTCCCATGATGAACATTCTAAACGGAGGAAAACACGCGGACAATACAGTGGATTTGCAGGAATTCATGATTATGCCGTTCGGGGCCTGCTGTTTTGCGGAGCGTCTGAGGATGTGCGCGGAGGTCTATCACACATTAAAGAAGCTTCTTAAAGAAGAAGGCTACAGCACAGGCGTAGGGGACGAGGGCGGATTTGCGCCGGACCTTAAGGACTCTGAGGCCGTGCTTGAATTTCTGGTGAGAGCCATGGAAAAGAGCGGCCTGAAGCCGGGTGCCGATATGAAGATTGCCATTGACGCTGCGTCCAGTGAGCTTTACGACGAAGCCAGCGGCATGTACCTGTTTCCGGGAGAAAGCCGTATGGCGGGAAAGGAAATCCGGCGCAGTGCACAGGAGATGGTGGATTACTACCGCCGTCTTGTGGATGCGTTTCCCATCTGTTCCATAGAGGACGGACTCCAGGAAGAGGACTGGGAGGGCTGGAAAATGCTGACCAAGGAACTGGGAGGACGTATTCAGCTGGTAGGAGATGATTTATTCGTCACCAATACGAAACGGCTGTCAAAGGGCATTGAGCTGGGAGCAGGAAACGCCATTCTGGTGAAGGTGAATCAGATAGGTACGCTGTCTGAAAGCTTTGAGGCTATCGAAATGGCTAAGAGGGCCGGATTCGGCACCATTATATCCCACCGTTCCGGTGAGACGGAGGATTCCATCATTGCGGATATTGCAGTGGCTGTCAATGCAGGACAAATTAAGACCGGCGCTCCCTGCCGTTCTGACCGCGTGGCCAAATACAATCAGCTGCTGCGTATTGAGGAAAACCTGGAAGGTTAATATGTGATTGGAAAACGCATTTATGCTGTATTCGCACTTCACAGGGACCTGCAATGACAGGAGATGCAGCGTAGGAGATGCAGCGTAGGAGATGCAGTGCAGGAGATGCAGTGCAGGAGATGCAGCGTAGGAGATGCAGTGCAGGAGATGCAGTGCGGGAGATACGGTGCAAAAGATGGGAAAGGGGATGCTTCCGGGCGGTAATTCGTCCGGAAAATCCTTTCCCTGTCCTATTTAAATCTTGACAACCGGAAAAAGCAGGGTATGATGTAAGAAGATGCATTATTGCATTAAAAAGGGGAAAAATAAGGAGAGAGACATGAGAGAATTACTATTTATGGAACCTGTTTTCAAGGAGGCCATCTGGGGAGGAACACGTCTTAAAGATGTGTTTGGTTACGATATCCCAAGCAGCCGCACAGGTGAGTGCTGGGCCATCAGCGCGCATAAGAACGGGGATTGCCGTATTGCAGGCGGTACATGGAAAGGACAGAGCTTAAGCTCCCTGTGGGAGAGCCACCCTGAGTGGTTTGGGGCTGCGGCAGGCTGTCATAAGGAATTTCCATTGCTGGTAAAGATTATTGATGCCAGGAACGACTTAAGCATACAGGTTCATCCGGATAATGCCTACGCCGGGGAGCATGAAAACGGATCTCTGGGCAAGACAGAATGCTGGTATATCCTGGACTGCGATCCGGATGCCACCATTGTGATTGGGCACCATGCAGGTAATAAGGATGAAGTAAAGCAGATGATAGAGGAAAAACGCTGGAAGGATTTCATACGGGAAATTCCTGTCAGTAAGGGAGACTTTTTCCAGATTAATCCCGGATGCGTCCATGCCATAAAGGGCGGCACCCTGGTGTTGGAGACTCAGCAGAGCAGTGATATTACATACCGCGTTTATGACTACGACAGGCTGTCCGGCGGGAAGCCCAGGCAGCTCCATATAAAGGAGAGCATTGATGTGATAGAAGCGCCTTTTAAGGAGGACCAAAATGCAATGCCGGCAGTTGTGAAGGAGACGGACAGCGGTAGAAAAGAACATCTTGTGACCTGCGCTTACTATACTGTGGACAAGATAGACATGACAGGCTGCTGGACGGAGAATTATGGGGACAGCTTTGCCAATGTGAGTATTCTGGACGGAGAGGGAAGTGTAAATGGCATCCCGGTATCAAAGGGACAGCATTTTATTGTGCCTGCCGGATTCGGGGATGTTATCTTTGAGGGCAGCCTTTCCATGATTTGTTCCCAGGCGGTTTAAATGCGATGCCTGAATGAAGCTCCTGCAATGTCTTACCTATAAAAATATAGGAAAACAGGTTGTGTTTTAGGACAAAGTATGGTAAAATATTTTTGTTTGACTATAAGAAAATGGAGAGGTGCAGGCGGATGTCAGTAATACATGTTATTTTGTCAATCATATATGTAATTCTTGGTGTTGCAATATCAGTGGTTATCCTGATGCAGGAAGGTAAGTCCAACGGACTGGGGAGCGCAATTGGCGGAATCTCCACAGACAGTTACTGGAGTAAGAACAGAGGCCGTTCCATGGAAGGTGCGCTGGAGCACTTTACCAGGTATGGAGCCATTGCATTCATGCTCATTACCATTGCCCTGAACGTGATACTTAAGGTCATGGGGTAATTAAGATAACAGAAGGATAAGTGACGAAAACACCCTTGTATTCATATAAGGGTGTTTTATTTCATTCAGGCGGGTTTTGACCTGTTTTCGGACAGGCAGGACATTTATAAGAAAGAGGTTATATGGAAAAAGAAATATTGGAACAGAAGGCAAAGATGCTGGAAGAGGTGATGAACGACAAGTCCTACGTGCCCATGAAGGCAAAGGAACTGGCCATGCTTTTAGGCATTCCCAAATCACAGAGAGATGAACTGACACAGGTATTGGACTATCTGGTATCTGAGGGCAGAATCGGAATTTCCAAGAAGGGAAAATATGGGAAACCGGAAGTTTTTTCTGTCAACGGTATTTTTTGCGGACATCCCAAGGGCTTTGGTTTTGTGACCGTGGAAGGTATGGAGCAAGATGTGTTTATCCCTGAGGACAGGACAGGAGCGGCCCTTCACGGGGACAGGGTCCAGATTGTGGTGGAATCCCAGGACAGGGGAAGCGGCCGGAGGGCTGAAGGCTCGGTGCTTAAAGTGCTGGAACATGCCAACAAAGAGGTGGTTGGGTATTACCAGAAAAGCAAGGGCTTCGGGTTTGTGATTCCGGATAACCAGAAGATTTCCAAGGATATTTTCATTCCCCAGGGCTGCGATATGGGTGCTGTCACCGGGCATAAGGTGGTGGCGCGGATTAAGGAGTTTGGAGACGCGAACCATAAGCCGGAGGGTGTAGTGACTGAGATTCTGGGCCATGTCAATGATCCGGGAACAGACATACTGTCCATTGTAAGAGCCTATGGACTGCCGGAGGAGTTTCCGCCGGAGGTCATGGATGAGGTGGAAGGGTGTCCGGATGAAGTGGCTGTGCCTGGCCCTGGAAGGGATGAGGAAACCTGGGACGGACCTTACGGCATTGGTGATTTGACATCGCCGGCAGACTGGACCGGTGATTTGGCCGGCCGTCTGGATTTACGGGGACTGCGCACGGTCACCATTGACGGCGAGGACGCCAAGGACCTGGACGATGCGGTAACCCTGTGCAGGGACGGACAGGGCGGCTATATCCTGGGAGTACACATTGCGGATGTGAGCCATTATGTAAAAGAAGGCCGTCCGTTGGACAAGGAGGCATTAAAGCGGGGTACCAGCGTTTATCTGGTGGACAGGGTGATTCCCATGCTGCCCCATAAGCTGTCCAATGGAATCTGTTCCCTTAACGCAGGCACAGACCGCCTGGCCTTAAGCTGCATCATGGAACTGGATGACCAGGGAAACGTGCTGGACCACAAAATCGGGGAGACAGTGATTCATGTGGACCGTCGAATGACATACACGGCGGTGAATGCCATTGTCACGGACGGGGACGAAGCTGTCATGGCTGAGTATGAGGGGTTTGTGCCCATGTTCATGCTGATGAAAGAGGTATCTGACATACTCAGGGAAAAGCGGAAGAAACGGGGAGCCATTGACTTTGACTTCCCGGAGAGCAAGATTATCCTGGATGCCCAGGGAAAGCCCCTGGAGATCAAACCTTATGAGCGCAATGCTGCCACAAAAATCATAGAGGATTTCATGCTGGCAGCCAATGAGACCGTGGCGGAGGATTACTTCTGGCAATCCCTGCCCTTCCTCTACAGAACCCATGACAATCCGGATCCGGAGAAGATGAAGCAGCTGGGAACCTTTATCCATAATTTTGGATATTTCATCCGGCTTCAGCAGGGGGAGATTCATCCCAAGGAATTACAAAAGCTTCTGGATAAGATAGAGGGAACGCCTGAGGAGGTGCTTCTTTCCAGGCTGACCCTGCGCTCCATGAAACAGGCAAAGTACACCACCCTGTGCTCCGGCCATTTTGGCCTGGCTGCCAGGTATTACACACATTTTACTTCGCCCATCCGAAGATATCCGGACCTCCAGATTCACCGTATCATAAAGGAAAGTCTGAAGGGCGGACTGGGAGACAAGAGGGCCGGCCATTACGAAGCCATACTGCCTGGGGTCGCCATGCAGACATCGGCTCTGGAGCGCCGTGCAGAGGAAGCGGAGCGTGAGACGGACAAGCTTAAAAAGTGTGAGTATATGTCCAGATTTATCGGGCAGGAGTTTGACGGCGTAATATCAGGCGTCACCAACTGGGGGCTGTATGTGGAGCTTCCTAACACGGTGGAAGGACTGGTCCGCATAAGCGAGCTGAGGGATGATTATTATATATTTGATGAACAGCATTACGAACTGGTGGGAGAGATGACCAGGAAAACATTTAAGCTGGGCCAGCCCATACGGGTTCAGGTGGCGTCCACGGACCGTCTGCTTAGGACAGTGGATTTTATCCTGCCCCGGGACTGGGACAGAAGCGCGGGTAAGGGAGCTTCCGTGTAAGGCTGTAAGTCATACATGCAATTATGACTGGAAAGAAAGGGAAACACCATGGGGAAGGAAAGTATTAAACTGGTTGCGAACAATAAGAAGGCATACCATGATTATTTCATTGATGAGAAATACGAGGCGGGCATCGAGCTCTTTGGCACGGAGGTAAAATCCATTCGCATGGGAAAATGCAGCGTTAAGGAAGCCTTTGTGAAGATTGACAGAGGTGAGGTGTATGTGTGCGGTATGCACATCAGCCCCTATGAGAAGGGAAATATATTCAACAAAGATCCTCTGCGTGTCAGAAGGCTTTTGCTGCATAAATACGAAATCATGAAGCTGAACGGCAAGATTGCGGAGAAGGGCTATACCCTGGTGCCTCTCCAGGTTTATTTTAAAGGCAGTCTGGTGAAGGTAGAGGTGGGCCTGGCCCGTGGTAAGAAGCTCTACGACAAGCGGGCAGACATTGCCAAGAAGGACCAGAGAAGGGAACTGGAAAAGGAATTTAAGGTAAAAAATCTGTATTAGGGATAGGAACGAGAGGATATTATGAGGATTGGCAGTAACAAGGGGAGTGAAGTGGAAGCATACACAGATTTCATAAAGGAGGCTGAGGGCCTTAAGTCCACTCTGCGCACTGCCTGGACTGCTGAGGGACGGCAGGAGAGCACTGCGGAGCACTCCTGGCGCCTGGCTCTGTTTGCCGGGGTGATGTGCAGGGAATTTCCGGAACTGGACAGGGAGAAAGTACTGATGATGTGCCTTGTTCACGACCTGGGGGAACGGTACAGCGGAGACATATCGGCAGCATTGCGGCCGGATGCCGGTGATAAACTGAACCAGGAAAGGGAAGATGTACAGCGGATATGCGGTTTTTTGCCAAAAGGAGAGGAAGGGGAGGTGTCAGGGCTGTGGGAGGAATACAGCCAGGGCATTACCCCGGAAGCCAGATTTGTAAAAGCCCTGGATAAGGCGGAAACCATTATCCAGCACAGCCAGGGAAGAAATCCTGACGGGTTTGACTATGGATTTAATCTGGAATACGGAAAGGAATACTTTGAGCAGGATGAACGGCTGGAAGCCCTGCGCAGCCTGATTGATGCAGAAACAAGGACGCGCATGGAAATAAAATGATGCGCAAGAAACGGTGAGGAATAGAACAACAAAAAAGCAAGCAGTTTCATCTGCTTGCTTTTTTCATGACCTGACCGGGAATCGAACCCGGGTTTACGCCGTGAGAGGGCGTCGTCTTAGCCGCTTGACCATCAGGCCTTGTCTGTATATCTCAGCGACAGCTTGTTTATAATACCATAAAGTTTTTTGTTTGTCCAGTATTTTTTGAAAAAATGTAATTTGAAAATGTATTTACTTAATTTTACAATAGTTTGGAGTCCGAAAAAATAAAAAACAAGCAGTTTTGTCTGCTTGTTTTCATGACCTGACCGGGAATCGAACCCGGGTTTACGCCGTGAGAGGGCGTCGTCTTAGCCGCTTGACCATCAGGCCTTGTCTGT
>ENA-OWOC01000186-OWOC01000186.1-gut-metagenome-genome-assembly--contig:-NODE-186-length-23974-cov-6.318827_pt1 | contig 23974 bp, 19 predicted proteins | sample MGYA00248245_ERZ651791 | MGnify/ENA primary metagenome ERZ651791 (study PRJEB26908, sample SAMEA4031703) | gut metagenome | biome: gut; feature: normal infant; material: stool | place: China | collected 2015...
GCATACGAGATGAATGAGTGACTGGAGTTCAGACGTGTGCTCTTCCGATCTCGCTGAAACCCTTTCCGCCGGCGGAGAGGACGGCGTGTTCACCATCGCCTACGCTCCCAACGAGTCCACCACGGAAAGCGCCGACGCCCGCAACGGCCTGGCGGATGATTTAAGCGAATTTTTGGGCTGTCCCGTAGAGGAAATCCAGGCCAGCGATTACAACGCCATCATCGAGGCCCTCCGCACCGGCAGCGCGGACATGGCTTATATGGGTTCTCAGGCCATGGCCCTTGGCGTGGAGCGTACCGACCTGGAGCCCATCGTCATGAAAGCTGAGGACGGGGACCCGGAAAAAGCCATCTACCACTCCGTGCTGATTACCAACAGCGACAACAGCGACATCAATTCCATTGAGGATATCAAGGGCAGGACCATGGCCTTCGTGGACCCGGACTCCACCTCCGGCAACCTGATTCCTACCGCTGAGATTATCCAGGCCTTTCCCGATGACGACCTGGATTCCGACAAGCTCCACACCAACGGAGATTTCTTTGAGGCCGTCAGCTTCTCCGGCTCCCATCAGGCCGGACTCCAGGCCATCGTGAAAGGCGATGTGGACGTGGCCCCCATCTCCGACCAAATCCTGGCCTCCGAAATCGCCAACGGCAACGCCACGGAAAGCGATGTGAAGATTATCCATGAGTCCGGCGCCATTCCCACCGAGGCCATGGTAGTAGCGGAACATATGACCCAGGAGACCAGGGACCGGCTCACCGAGTTTTTGACCTCTTACGACAATGAGCAGTATTTTACCGACGTCATCAAAGTGCCGGGAGCCCGCTTCATTGAGTGCGATATGAGCGACTATGAAGATATTATTGAACTGAACAAAATCATCAACGAGTTTTAAGGGAGAAAGAACCCCAGGAGGAACATATGGAACCGATTTTAAAATTTGAGCAGGTATCAAAAGATTATCCAAACGGCGTACACGCGCTGAAAAACGTATCCTTTCAGGTAAAGGAGGGGGAATTCATCTCCATCATCGGCCCCTCCGGGTCGGGAAAATCTACCCTCCTGCGGGCCATCAACCGCCTGATTCCCATAAGCGGCGGCTCCCTCTGGCTGGACGGCCAGGAGGTGTCCCGTCAGCGGGGACAGAATCTCAGGAAGCTCCGCCGCAAGGTGGGCATGATTTTCCAGAACTACAATCTGGTCTACAGCCTGTCCGTTCTCCAGAACGTTCTCCACGGCCGTCTGGGCTACATGAAGGGCTTAAAAGGAGTATTTGGTCTCTACAGCGAGGAGGATAAAAAAGAAGCCCTGGAGCTTTTGAACGAGCTGGGGCTGGAATCCTTCTCCTACAACCGGGCCTCGGATTTATCCGGCGGTCAGAAGCAGCGGGTTGGGATTGCCAGAGCCATCATGCAGAAGCCGAAGCTTCTCCTGTGCGACGAGCCCATCGCATCCCTGGACCCCTCCAGCGCCAAGACCATCATGGACCTCCTGCGGGATATGACGGGCCGCAGGGGAATCGCCTGCATCGTCAATCTCCACCAGCTGGATGTGGCCCTGACCTACTCCACCAGGATTATCGGCCTGTGCAAAGGACAGATTGTATTTGACGGCGCCCCGGAGGATTTGACCGATGCAGACATTGAACGGATTTACGGAACTTCAAAGGAAAATCTCATGTTGGGAGGAAAGAGCCATGACCAGGAAGATACCCTTAACTGCGCTTGAGATCCGGCGGATGTATACGGGCTTTCTCATTGCCGCTGTCATCCTCTTTGTGGTGTGCAGCGTTCTCACGGAATTTAACCCCATGACCCTCATTGCCAACGGGGACGCCTTCTGGGAATTTATTACCCAGGACTTCCTTCCTCCCGCTCTTCCCAAGGCCAGCCGCATACCCGGGATTTTCTCCAGCATCCTGGTTACCCTGGCTCTGGCCATGTCCTCCACCACCGTGGCCGCGGTCCTGGCATTTTTCGTCTCCCTCTTTGGAAGCGAAAAGGTCTCTCCCTTCCCCAGGGCAGCCAAAGCCGTCCGGGGTTTTGCCACCTTCCTGCGCAACATTCCGGCCCTGGTATGGGCCTTCATCCTCTTCTCCTCTCTGGGCATCGGCACCGGCGTAGGATTTGTGGCCCTGTGCATCACCAGCTTTGCCTTTATGGTGCGGGCCTTCGTGGAGACCATGGAAGACGTATCCCAGGACTGCGTGGAGAGCCTTCAGGCCGTAGGCGCCACCTTCCCCCAAAGAGTCAGCCAGGCCATTCTGCCCTCCTGTTTGAGCGGCTTTCTCTCCTGGTTCCTCTACTGCGTGGAGGTCAATATCCGTGCTTCCACCATCGTGGGCATGGTAGGAGGCGGCGGCGTGGGACTCACCCTCTTCTCCTATATCAAAAGCTTCCGCTATGACATTGCCCTGACCATCATCCTGATGATTGCGGCTATGGTGATTTTAGTGGACCAGATTACAAATAAACTTCGAAAGGAGCTCTTAAAATGATGCAGCAGGATTTGGCAGAGTGCGCCCTGCCCCTTAAATCTCAGAAAACAGCCGCAAAGGGTACGTCCCGTATTCCGGTAACATGCAGACAGAGAAATCCTTTCATTCCCAGATTTCTCTTCGGGACCGTCATCCTTACCATCCTAAGCCTTCTCTACCTGGAAATCGACTGGATTAAAATGTTCTTTCGCATCCCGGAAATCGGCGTGGTATTCTGGGAACTGGCCCACCTGGACTTTTCCAACATGGACCTGATTGCCTCCTCACTGATAGAAACCATCTCCATCGCGGTTTTATCCCTGCTCTACAGCCTGGTGCTGGGAATCTTCTTTGGAATGCTGGCGGCCCGGAATATTTTCCGGATTCCGGCTCTATCGGTGTTTACCCAGTCCTTCTTCACCTTTCTGCGGGCCGTTCCCACCCCCGTATGGGTGCTGCTCATGCTGGTATGCTTAGGCATGGGGCCGGAGGCCGGCGTGGCGGGACTCTGCGTTCACACCACCGCCTTTTTTACAAAATCCTTTGCCCAGAGTTTTGAAAGCATCTCCGACGAAACCATCGAGGCCCTGGAAGTGACCGGAGCCGGACGGCTTTCCATCTTTTTCAACGCGGTCCTTCCCGCCGCTCTCTCCCAGATTGTGGCCTGGGCCGGCATGCGCCTGGAGACCAATTTTTCCGAATGCGCCATTTTAGGCATGGTAGGCGCCGGCGGCGTGGGATACGTCATCTCCAACAGTCTCCAGGGATACGACTACGGCACCGCCGGGGTCGCCATTCTTCTGGTCTTTCTGGTGGCTTATTTCATTGAGCGGATTTTTGTGAGGATTAAGAAAAAGTTCTATTGATTTTTTCCTCACGCAAAAAGGCATGACAAAAGGGAATCTTTCCCCTTTGCCATGCCTTTTCAAGCCTGGTTTACTATATCGCCGTCTTATATGACTTTCACCTTTAACAGCATCTTCCCGATCACCGCCACCAGCACCGCCGCCGCAATGGCCTCTGGTATGCCGGCCGCCGTGACGGTTCCCATAATCAAGCCAAATACAGCCTCAAAAGCCACCTGTCTGGCCTGAGCGTATTCTCTGGCAAACATCACATAGATGCTTCCCATCACCGTACCCGTGTTAATCATGGAACCTACAAAACCTGTAACCGCCAGGGAAACGCCTTCATTTACCTTAATTTTCCGAAGGAGAATCCACATCCATCCGGCTCCCAGTCCGATGAGAATCCGGCAGCCTACGGAGATCCACACCGCTTTCAGAGCTCCGATGATTCCGCTCATGCTCATAAAGGGCGAAAATGCAAAGGACGTCAGGGTTGGCGCGATGGTGTTGCTCACCAGAGAGCAGACGCCAAAGGTAGCCCCCAGAATCACTCCGGCCCAGGGTCCAAGCAAAATAGCCCCCAAAATCACCGGGATATGCACGGTTGTCGCCTTAATAATGGGGAGCTGAATCATTCCCAGAGGCGTATTGGCCAGCAAAATGACCACAGCCATCATAAGTGCGACACTTGCAAGATAACGGGTGTCTTTCTTTCTCTTATTCAATTTTTCTTCCTCCTTGCTACTGTTCTTTTCCTAAGATACAATGCAACTTTGTCAGGACGGTGGCTTGGGACATCCGATGTGAAAAAAGGGGCAAAAGCATGCTTATAAGCAAGCTTAACGCCTGTTTTTGCCCCTTTTTTCCCGCCGTCCTTAACTTAGACGTCTTGATTATAAACACTATCCACACCCCTGGTCAACCTTATTTTTGTTAATTTACATAAGTTTATCCACAATTTGTGGATAAATTGTGGATAAGTGGGAGTAAGGCGCCTCTATTTCCACAACCAATCAGAAAAAACCTTGATTTTACAGCAAATTTTCCACTGTGCATAACTTATTTTTGTAAACACTCCTCTTTTGTGGATAAAATCCTTGTCCACAATCTACCCACATTCTATCCACAGGGATTCCACAAACCCCTCCACACCGTTTTCTACATTCTTTTTTAACTTATCCACAATCCCTCTCCGGAAGGAATTTTGCTATTTTCATTGAAAAACTTCCCTCTTTAGTATAAAATAGATTTAGATTGGGCTTTTCTGCAATATAGTTTTAGGAGACTGAAAATGATCGATAAAATAAAAGAAAATTGGGATCAGATCTTATTAAATTTGAAGGAAGAGCATGAAATCATGGACGTTTCATTTAAAACATGGCTTCTGCCCTTAAAACCCTACTCCTTCAAAAACAATACATTGACCATCATTGTTCCGGAGCAGACCTTCCTCACCTTTGTAAAGCGAAAATACGGCCTTCCTTTGATGGTCACGGTTTCCGAATTTCTCGGAGTAGAGTGTAAAATTGATTTTCAGCTGAAGGATACCGTAGAGGAAGATTCACCTGCCAAGCAGCCGCAGCTGATTGAAAAAAATATGAACGTGGTAAGCCCCCAGGTAATTCAGAGCGCCAACTTAAATCCAAAGTACACCTTTGACACCTTCGTCGTTGGCTCCAACAACAATCTGGCTCATGCGGCGGCCCTGGCAGTAGCGGAATCTCCCGGTGAAATTTACAACCCGCTTTTTATTTACGGAGGCGTGGGTCTTGGAAAAACACACCTGATGCATGCCATCGCTCACTTCATTTTAAAAAACACCCCGGATGCGAAAATTCTTTACGTCACCTCTGAAACCTTTACCAATGAGCTGATTGACGCCATCCGGAATAAGAACAATACCACCACCACGGAATTTCGTGAAAAATACCGCAACAATGATGTCCTGCTCATCGACGATATCCAGTTCATCATCGGAAAAGAGAGTACCCAGGAGGAGTTCTTCCATACCTTCAACACCCTCTATGAGTCGAAAAAGCAGATTATCATCTCCTCCGATAAACCGCCGAAAGAGATTGAAACCCTGGAGGAACGGCTCCGCTCCCGCTTTGAGTGGGGTCTGACTGTGGACATCCAGTCCCCGGATTATGAAACCAGAATGGCGATTTTAAGAAAAAAAGAAGAACTGGAAGGCTACAACATTGACAATGAAGTAATAACCTACATTGCCACCAACATTAAATCTAATATCCGGGAGCTGGAAGGCGCCTTAACTAAGGTTATGGCCTACTCCCGGTTAAACAAGTGTGAGATTAATTTGAAGATGGCGGAGGAAGCCTTAAAGGATATTATCTCCCCCGGTGCTCAGCGGGAAGTGACGCCCGAACTGATTATTCAGATCGTGGCCGAGCATTTCGGCCTGACTCCTCAGGATATCGCATCCCAGAAGAGGACCAAGGAAATCGTCTACCCCAGACAAATTGCCATGTATTTATGCCGCGACATGCTGGCCACTCCCCTTCAGACCATCGGAAGCTTCCTGGGCGGCAGGGACCACACCACCATCATTCACGGCGCGGACAAAATCTCCTCTGACCTGAAAAAAGACGAAACCCTGAAAAATACCATAGAGATACTGAAAAAGAAAATTAATCCACAATAACCTGTTTATACCCTGTGGACAGGCTGTGGATAAGAAAGGAGACTGTTAATCCTTCAGAACGTTTTTTAGCATCCTGTGGACAACCCTCCGGTTTTCCCTTTTTTTCAGCCAGGATTTCCACATCCTTTTTAACAGGTTCAAATCCTTTATTTTCAGGTTCAGAAGGACTTTTACACAAACCCACAGCCCCTACGGCGATTGCTACGAAAATTTACTATTTATTTCTATCTCACAGGCATTCATAATCCACATCAACTGAGAAAGGAAGTTATCAACAATCATGAAGCTGAAATTTCAAAAAGACGCTTTAGTTAACGGCATTAATATTGTAATGAAAGCAGTTCCCTCCAAAACTACCATGTCCATTTTAGAATGTATTCTGGTAGATGCCAGCGGAAGCGAAATCAAGCTGACGGGAAACGATATGGAACTTGGAATTGAAACAAAAGTGGAAGGAGATATTTTAGAACATGGACGGATTGCCCTGGATGCGAAACTTTTTTCTGAAATTACCAGAAGACTTTCCAGCGAAAGCGCTGCCGAGGTAATCATTGAATCCGACAGCCAGCTAAGCACCACCATCCGATGCGAAAATTCTATATTTAAGATTCAGGGACGGGACGGCGAGGAATTTGCCTACCTTCCATATATTGAAAAGGACCGTTATATCTGTCTGTCGCAATTTACCTTGAGAGAAGTGATCCAACAGACCATCTTCTCCATATCTCCTAATGACAGCAACAAGATGATGTCCGGCGAACTTTTTGAGGTCAATGAAAATCAGCTTCAGGTGGTTTCTTTGGACGGTCACCGGATTTCGATCCGGCGGGTTCGCCTGAAAGATCATTACGATGACATGAAAGTCATTGTGCCTGGAAAAACATTAAGTGAAGTCAGCAAGATTTTAAGCGGAGATAATGAGAAGGAAGTTCTGATTTACTTCAGCGAAAACCATATTCTCTTTGAATTTGACAACACCGTAGTAATTTCACGTTTGATTGAGGGAGATTATTTTCGCATCAGTCAGATGCTTTCCAGCGATTACGAGACCAAGGTAACCATTAATAAGAAGGAATTTCTGGATTCCATTGAACGGGCAACCATCCTGATCCGGGAAAATGACAAAAAACCGCTGATTATTAATATTACGGAACACACCATGGAATTGAAGCTGAATTCCAGCTTTGGTTCTATGAATGCCGAACTTTTCATCCATAAAACAGGTAAGGATATTATGATTGGATTTAATCCCAAGTTCCTCATCGATGCTCTGCGGGCCATCGACGGGGAGGAAATCAGTATTTATCTGATGAATCCCAAGTCCCCCTGTTTCATAAAGGATGACGAGGAGACCTACATTTATCTGATTCTGCCGGTAAATTTTAACGCGGCAGCCGTTTAATGGGAGGAACAATGGAAACAATTAAGCTTAGAGGCGAATATATTAAGCTGGGCCAGGCTCTGAAAGCGGCTGGCCTGGCGGAAACCGGTGTGGATGCGAAATATGCCGTAGAAGACGGCCTGGTTCAGGTCAATGGCCAGGTGGTTCTCCAGAGAGGCAAAAAGCTGGTAGGCGGCGATGTGGTGACCTATCATGGGGAGACGATTCAAATTGTAAACTAGACGTAACAGTTCAGGACGGCGGGAAAACAAGGGTAAGAACAGACGCCAGACTTGTTTGTAAGTTTGCCATTACCCTTGTTTTCATATTTGAAGTAAGGAACATTCCATGATCATTGAATCCATAGACCTTCAGAATTACAGAAATTACCAGAAACTACATATGGCATTAGATGGGGGAACCAATATTCTCTACGGGAACAATGCACAGGGAAAAACCAATATACTGGAAGCCATTTATGTCTGCTGCACATCAAAATCTCACCGAAGCGTCCGGGATAAGGATCTGATCCGGTTTGGCCAGGATGAATCCCATCTGCGTCTGCTGGTACGCAGGGGAAATGTTCCCTATCGGATTGATATGCATCTGAAAAAGAGCAAACCAAAAGGAATTGCCATAAACGGAGTGCCGATTCGAAGAGCCAGCGAGCTTTTTGGCATTGCCAATGTGGTATTTTTCTCACCTGAGGACTTAAACCTGATAAAAAACGGCCCTTCTGAGCGCAGAAGGTTTATTGATCTGGAACTGTGCCAGCTGAATAAGCTTTACGTTCATTCCCTGGTCCAGTATAATCGGGTGCTGGCTCAGAGAAACCGGCTGTTAAAGGAACTCATATTTCATCCGGAGTACCGAGAGACTTTGGATGTGTGGGATATACAATTAGTAAAATATGGAAAAGAAGTAATGAATTTCCGGGAGGAATTTATTCAGCAGCTGAACGATATGATTCAGGACATCCATAACAGCCTTTCCGGAGGGCGGGAGAAACTGATTTTAACCTACGAACCTCATACTCCTGTAGAGGAGCTGGAGAATTCTTTAAAAAGAAGCAGACCTCAGGATGAAAAGCAGAAGACAACTCTTTGCGGACCTCACCGGGACGACATCAGTTTTATGGTAAACAACATTGATATTCGCAGATTTGGTTCTCAGGGACAGCAGCGGACAGCAGCCCTTTCTCTGAAGCTTTCAGAGTTAAAGCTGGTTGAGCTTTTGACCAGGGATAAGCCCATCCTCCTTTTGGATGATGTGCTTTCAGAGCTGGATGGAAGCAGGCAGAACCATTTGCTGAATGCCATCAGCCAGATTCAAACGGTGATTACCTGCACCGGTCTGGATGACTTTGTAAATAACCGATTTAAAATCGATAAGATATTTAAAGTAATTGACGGAACCGTAACCAGTGAAAACTGACCGGTTCTTCACTGTGTTTTTAGATCAAGAAAGGAAGATTATAAGAATGGGAGAGCAGTACGGAGCAGATCAGATTCAGATTTTGGAGGGACTGGAAGCGGTACGGAAGCGTCCGGGCATGTACATTGGAAGCACATCATCCAGGGGACTTCATCATCTGGTCTATGAGATTGTAGACAATTCAGTGGATGAGGCATTGGCAGGGTATTGCGATTCCATAGAAGTGACCATTAATCCGGATAATTCCATTACCGTGGTAGACGACGGAAGAGGAATACCCGTAGATATTCAGAAAAAAGCAGGACTTCCTGCGGTGGAGGTGGTATTTACCATTCTTCATGCCGGAGGAAAATTTGGAAACGGCGGATATAAGGTATCCGGCGGCCTTCATGGCGTAGGAGCATCCGTGGTAAACGCCCTTTCCGAGTGGCTGGAAGTTCAGGTTCTTCACAATGGAAATGTTTATCAGCAGCGTTATGAGCGGGGCAAAGTAATGTACCCGCTGAAAATCGTAGGAAAATGCGGACCAAACGAACACGGCACCAGAGTGACCTTCCTGCCGGATAAGGAAATTTTCGAGGAGACGGTTTATGATTTCGATACCCTGAAAATCCGCCTTCAGGAAACCGCCTTTTTGACCAAGAATTTAAAGATTACCCTTAGGGACGAACGGGAGGAGAAGCAGGAGCGGACCTTCCACTACGAGGGGGGCATCCGGGAATTTGTGACCTATTTAAACAAGGGAAAGACTCCTCTTTACGATCAGGTGATTTACTGTGAAGGAAAAAGAGAAGGCGTGTATGTGGAAGTTTCCATGCAGCATAACGATTCCTACACGGAAAATGTGTATACTTTTGTAAACAACATCAATACCCCTGAAGGAGGAACCCATCTTACAGGCTTTAAGAATGCCCTCACCAAAACTTTCAACGACTATGCCAGAAAAAACAAGCTCTTAAAGGAAAATGAGGAGAGCTTGTCCGGCGAGGACATCCGGGAGGGACTGACCGCCATCATCAGCGTCAAGATTGAAAATCCTCAGTTTGAGGGACAGACCAAGCAGAAGCTGGGAAACAGCGAAGCCAGGACCGCCGTGGACAATATCGTCAGTGAGCAGCTGACCTATTTCCTGGAGCAGAATCCGGCGGTAGCCAAGGCCATGTGCGAGAAATCCATCCTGGCTCAGAGAGCAAGGGCCGCGGCCAGAAAGGCCAGGGATTTGACCCGCAGAAAATCCGCCCTGGACGGCATGGCGCTGCCCGGAAAGCTGGCGGACTGTTCGGACAAGAATCCGGAAAACTGCGAGATTTACATCGTTGAGGGAGATTCCGCCGGCGGCTCCGCAAAGACCGCCCGGTCCAGAGCCACCCAGGCCATCCTGCCCTTAAGAGGAAAGATTTTAAACGTGGAGAAAGCCCGTCTGGACAAAATCTACGCCAATGCGGAGATTAAGGCCATGATCACCGCTTTCGGAACAGGAATTCACGATGATTTCGATATTACCAAGCTGCGCTACCACAAGATTATTATTATGACCGATGCGGACGTGGACGGCGCCCACATCAGCACCCTGCTGTTAACCTTCCTGTACCGCTTTATGCCGGAGCTGATCAAGCAGGGCTATGTTTACCTGGCTCAGCCGCCTCTTTATAAAATAGAGAAGAACAAGCGGGTGTGGTACGCCTACAGCGACGAGGAGTTAAATTCCATCCTGACGGAAATCGGCCGGGACAACAACAATAAGATTCAGCGTTATAAGGGTCTGGGCGAAATGGACGCGGAGCAGCTGTGGGAGACCACCATGGACCCGGAGCGGAGAATCCTCCTGCGGGTGACCATGGACGAAGAAACCACCTCCGAGGTAGATTTGACCTTCACCACCCTTATGGGCGACCAGGTAGAACCCAGAAGAGAGTTCATAGAGGCCAACGCCAAGCGTGTTCAGAATCTGGATATTTAGTTTGCTGTTCAGATGAGTGCCATATCAAACGATAGACTGCAAAGGTAAAGGAGATAAAATATGGAACCAAATGTATTTGACAAGGTTCATGACGTAGATTTGAAAAAGACCATGGAGCAATCCTACATCGACTACGCCATGAGCGTCATCAGTGCCCGGGCGCTTCCCGATGTAAGGGACGGATTAAAGCCGGTTCAGCGGCGGGTACTTTATTCAATGATCGAACTGAACAACGGACCGGATAAGCCTCATCGTAAGTGCGCCCGTATCGTCGGTGATACCATGGGTAAATATCACCCCCATGGAGACAGCTCCATCTATGGAGCACTGGTCAATATGGCCCAGGACTGGTCCACCCGCTATCCCCTGGTAGACGGACATGGAAACTTTGGTTCCGTAGACGGAGACGGCGCGGCGGCCATGCGTTATACCGAGGCCCGCTTAAGCCGGATTTCCATGGAAATGCTGGCGGATATCGGAAAAGATACCGTGGACTTTGTGCCAAACTTTGATGAGACGGAGAAGGAACCCACGGTGCTTCCCTCCCGCTATCCCAACCTTCTGGTAAACGGGGCATCCGGCATCGCCGTAGGAATGGCCACCAATATTCCTCCTCACAATCTGAGAGAGGTTATCGGTGCTGTGGTGAAGATGATTGACAACCGGGTGGAGAACGACCGGGATACCACCATGGAGGAAATCATGGAAATCGTAAAGGGGCCAGATTTCCCTACAGGAGCCACCATTTTAGGCCGCCGGGGCATCGAGGAGGCCTACCGCACCGGCCGTTCCAAAATCAAGGTCCGGGCGGTGACCAATATCGAGACCATGGCCAACGGAAAGTCCAGGATTATTGTGACGGAGCTTCCTTATATGGTCAACAAGGCCCGCCTGATTGAGAAGATTGCCGACCTGGTAAAGGAAAAGAAGATTGACGGCATCACCTACATCGGCGATGAGTCCAATCGGGAAGGCATGCGCATCAATATTGAGCTGAGAAGGGACGTCAATGCCAATGTCATTTTAAATCAGCTCTTTAAGCATACCCAGCTTCAGGATACCTTCGGCGTCATCATGCTGGCGCTGGTGGACAATCAGCCCAAGATTTTAAATCTCCACCAGATGCTGGAATACTACTTAAAGCATCAGGAGGATGTAGTCCGCAGAAGAACCAAATACGACTTAAACAAGGCGGAAGAGAGAGCCCACATTCTCCAGGGACTGCTCATTGCCCTGGACCATATCGACGAGGTCATCCGCATCATCCGCGGTTCTGAAAGCGTAGCTCAGGCAAAAGCGCAGTTAATGGAGCGCTTCGGACTTTCCGACGCCCAGGCCCAGGCGATCGTGGATATGCGTCTGCGTGCTCTTACCGGTTTGGAGCGGGAGAAGATTGAAAATGAGTATAAAGAGCTTCAGATTCGCATCGCTGAGTTAAAGGCAATTCTGGAAGATGAGAAGAAGCTTCTCGGAGTGATCAAGGAAGAAATATCCGTAATTGCCCAGAAGTACGGAGATGACCGCCGAACCTCCATCGGCTATGACGACGATGTTTCCATGGAAGATTTGATTCCCGATGAGGACACGGTAGTCGCCATGACTCATTTAGGATATATTAAACGTATGTCCGTGGACAATTTCAAGAGTCAGAACAGGGGGGGCAAAGGCATCAAGGGGATGCAGACCATTGAGGAGGATTATATTGAGGATCTTCTCATGACCACTAATCACCACTATATGATGTTCTTTACCAACACCGGTCGGGTATATCGTCTGAAAGCTTACGAGATTCCGGAAGCAGGCCGCACCGCCAGGGGAACGGCCATTGTAAATCTTTTGCAGCTGCTTCCCGGCGAGAAAATTACCGCCATCATTCCCATGCGGGAATACAATGAGGAAAAATACCTCTTTATGTCCACAAAGGGCGGCATGGTCAAGAAAACGCCCATGTGCGAATATGAGAATGTGCGCAAAAACGGCCTTCAGGCCATTGTTTTAAAAGAGCAGGACGAGCTGATCGAGGTAAAGGCCACAGATAATACGGAAGATATTTTCCTGATCAGCAAAAATGGAATGTGCATCCGCTTCCATGAAACAGACGTCCGCGTAACAGGTCGCGTTTCCATGGGCGTCATCGGCATGCGCTTAGAAGAAGGCGACGAGGTCATCGGCATGCAGATGGCAAGCCAGGGGGATACGCTTCTTGTGGTATCGGAAAACGGCATGGGCAAGCGGACCATGATTTCTGACTTTAACGCTCAGTACAGAGGTGGAAAGGGAGTTCTCTGCTATAAGATTACGGAAAAAACAGGAAACCTCATCGGCGCTAAGCTGGTAAACGATGGGCGGGAGATTATGCTGATCACCACAGAAGGAATTATCATCCGCATGTCGGTGGATGATATTTCGATTATTGGCCGCAATACATCTGGAGTCAAATTGATGAGCATCGATGTGGATTCAGACATTAAAGTAGCTAGCATCGCCAAGGTGCGGGAGAGCGTTACCAAGGACAGCAATATATACAATGAAGAATATATTGAGGAAGAGCCGGAGGAAGAAGAATCAGAAGGAGAATCGGAGGATGAGCCCGGCGAGTCCGATGATTAAGCGCACAGAAAAATGAAACGAATTATCTATATGGTTTTTATGAACCTGTTCTGGGCCCCCATCTGGCTTTTTACCATCCACCGGATGGGGCGGCAGGAGGATTCTCATACCAGGCAGGAACGCTACGATTATATTGCGCGTATGGTAAAACGGATCATCCGCTATGGGCGCGTGAACCTGGTGATAAAAGGACAGGAAAATATCCCGGATCATGACGGATTTATCATTTTCCCAAACCATCAGGGGTTATTTGACATGCTTGCCCTTTTCGCATCCTGCCCCCGCCCCCTTTCCGTCGTTATTAAGAAGGAGGCGGCAAATTGGATTCTGGTAAAAGACGTTTTAGCAGCCACCAGAAGCCTTTCCATGGACCGGGAGGACATCAAAAGCCAGGTCAAGGTCATCAGCGAGGTTGGAAAACGGGTAAAGGCCGGAGAAAATTTCGTTATCTTTGCCGAGGGACACCGCAGCCGCAAGGGCAATGAAATATTGGAATTTAAAAGCGGCACCTTTAAAAGCGCCACAAAAGCATCATGTACTATCGTTCCGGTGGCTTTAATCAACAGCTTCCGCCCCTTTGATATTAATTCCTTAAAGCGGGAAACAGTAGAAGTTCACTATCTAAAGCCCATTGATTTGGAAGAATATTTTTCCATGAATACTGCCCAGATCGCCCAGATGGTGCAGAATCGAATTGAAGAAGAGATTAAAAATACGCTGGCTTAGGCCGGCGTTTTTTTATAGGATTCGCCCGTTCAAGGGAAGCTGCTAAAAGATTATTATAGGGCGTCACACTTAAAAAATACTCTTTTGCCAGCGGTAACGGCAATCGGATCTTAATTCCGCCTTAATATTAGTATTGTCATCTTTATAGCATGGCAAGGTATCTCGTGCTATAATAAGTTATCTGATGTGAGGAGGGACGCAATGTTGGAAAGCTATCAAGCGCAAAATCAATATCACTCAGACTCCCCTCAAAAGGGAAACTTAAAAATCTTTTTTGGATATGCTGCGGGTGTTGGAAAGACTTATGCCATGCTGGAAGCAGCCCATCAGGCTCAAAAAAGAGGGATAGATATTGTCGTTGGCTATATTGAACGGCATACCCGCCCCGATACATTGGCATTGCTGGAAGGGCTGGAGCAGCTACCTGAAAAAATTGTTGAATATAAAGGAATTGAGCTTAAGGAGTTGGATTTGGATGCCGCTTTACAGCGCCGTCCAACCATTCTGCTGGTAGATGAGCTTGCCCATAGCAATGCTGCCGGCTGCCGGCATTCCAAAAGATATCAGGATGTGGAGGAATTGCTGCGGGCCGGCATCAGTGTATATACCACCGTCAATGTTCAACATCTGGAATCCTTAAATGACCTTGTGGCATCAATCACTCACGTTGCTGTCGGCGAGCGTATCCCGGATTCGGTTTTTGATTCCGCCGACCAAGTGGAGCTGGTGGATATTGAGCCGGACGACCTGATTCTGCGGCTGCAATCCGGAAAGGTATATAAAAAGCAGCAGGCTTCTCGTGCTTTGAATCACTTTTTTACGAAAGACAATTTAGCAGCTCTTCGTGAAATTGCATTGCGCCGTACCGCTGACCAATTGAGCAAAAAGGCTCAGAGAGCGGAAAATGAAATTACCGCCAAGGCAGGGGAACATATTTTGACTTGTCTTTCCAGCGCACCATCCAATGCAAAGGTGATCCGCACGGCGGCCCGGATGGCCGAGGCTTTTCATAGCGGTTTCACGGCGCTGTTTGTGGAAACTCCCGAAACCAAGGAGTTAAAAGGCGAAAGCCTGAAACGCCTTCGGGACAACATGCGTCTAGCGGAACAGTTAGGAGCGCGGATTGCCACCGTGTACGGGGATGACCCCGCTGTACAAATCGCCGAGTATGCTAAGGTCAGCGGTGTTACAAAAATCGTGCTGGGGCGAACAAACCACCACGCATCCCTTTTTATGAAAAGCAAAACACTGGTTGATCGTCTTACCGGCAGGATGGAGAATGTGGACGTTTATATTATCCCTGATGTTCAGCCTCTATATAAGAAAAAGAGAGCTCTGCTTCACAAACCGGGACAAGAATTTAGTTGGAAGGATTTAGGAAAATCTGTCCTGCTTACCCTTGCCGCCACGGGAATAAGCTTTTTATTTTATGAACTCGGCCTGCGTGAAGCGAACATTATCATTGTCTATCTGCTGGGGGTTCTGCTTACGGCAGTTTGGACGAATGGGTATTTCTACGGGATTTTGGTTTCGCTGCTGAGCGTGGTATCCTTTAATTTTTTCTTTACAATTCCACGTTTTTCCCTGACGGCGCTTGATCCGAACTATCCGGTTACTTTCCTGGTTATGCTGCTGGCAAGCTGCCTTTCCTGCTCTCTGGCTACCCGCGTAAAGCGGCAGGGGCGGCAATCTGCCCAACGGGCCTATTATATGGAACTGCTGATGAACAGCAATCAGAAAATGCAGCAGGGTCAAAGTGAGCGGGAAATCATTCAGATTGCCGCGCATCAACTTCAATCCCTTCTGGACCGTCCTGTTTTGTATGCATTGTTAGAAAAGGATCAGCAAATCCATTTCCATGTAGTGCCTGCCGCTGAAACAGAGCAGGTTATGGGCAGAATGACGGCAGAAGAACTGGGAGTGGCGGACTGGGTAGCCCAAAATGACAAGCACGCAGGCGCTACGACCAATACCTTGTCACATGCTCAAAACCTTTATCTTTCTGTTAGAGGTAATCAGGAGGTTATGGCGGTGGTCGGCATACCAGCCAAGTTTTATCCGCCTTTGGATGCTTTTGAAAAAAACCTGATGATCGCTATTTTGGATGAGTGCGGACTGATTTTGGAACGACGCAAGCTGCGCACCGAAAAGCAGGCAGCGGAGTTAGAAACCCAGCGTGAACAGCTGCGGGCCAACTTGCTGCGAGCCATTTCCCACGATTTGCGCACACCGCTGACTGGTATCAGCGGCAATGCCGGTGTGCTGATGAAGAAAAGTTTTTCCCTGGACGAGAGCAAAAAGCAGGAAATCTACCGTTCCATCTATGATGACGCTATGTGGCTGGTCAACCTGACAGAGAACCTGCTCTCCATCACCCGGATCGAAAACGGTACCATGCCGCTGCGGCGGGGGGCCGAGCTAATTGATGATATTTTTCACGAGGCACTTTCTCATGTAGACCGGCGAGCGGCAGAACACGAGATCCGCGTGGAGCTTGCAGACGATATGCTAATGGCCAATATGGACGCCCGCTTGATCGTACAAGTCATTATCAATATCGTGAACAACGCCATTAAGTATACGTCTGAAGGTTCGTATATCTGCTTGTCCGCGAAAAAGGAAAATAGTATGGTTCGTATTGAGATTGCCGATAATGGTCCGGGCATATCCGATGAAGCGAAACAAAAGCTGTTTGATATGTTCTATACGGCGAACACCGGCAGCGCCGGGGCGGACAGCCGCCGGGGCCTTGGGCTGGGATTAAGTCTGTGCAAATCCATTGTGGAAGCGCACGGAGGTTCTATTACTGTTCATGATAACCAGCCCCACGGAGCAGTGTTCTCCTTTACATTGCCTTTAGAGGAGGTAAGGATTCAAAATGTATAAACCTAAAATTCTCGTGGTAGAGGATGATCCTGCTATCACAAATTTGATTCGTACTACTTTGGATACACAGGAATATCAATATCACACCGCAAAAAACGGCGCAAGCGCGATCCTGGATGCCGTCTCCTATAATCCCGACGTTATCATTTTGGATTTGGGACTGCCTGATATGGATGGCGTGGAGATTATCAGAAAGGTTCGCGGATGGAGCAGCGTACCTATTATCATTGTGAGTGCGCGGAGCGAAGATCAGGATAAGGTGGAGGCTCTGGATGACGGAGCAGACGACTACCTGACAAAACCATTCAGCATTGATGAATTTTTGGCCAGGCTTCGCGTGTCCCTGCGCCGCAGCCGAACCGACCAGAGTGCCGCGCCTGCCCAGTCATCCCTGTATCAAAATGGAGAATTACGCATTGATTACGCGGCGGGATGCGCCTATATGGAAGAAGAGGAAATCCATCTGACTCCCATCGAATACAAACTCCTGTGCGTACTTGCAAAAAACACGGGAAAGGTCCTAACACACAATTATATTCTGAAAGAAGTATGGGGAACTGCCCTTACCGCCGATATTCCCTCTCTGCGCGTTTTTATGGCAACTCTGCGCAAGAAAATCGAACGCGACCCATCCTCCCCTAAGTATATCCAGACTCACATTGGCGTTGGATACCGGATGATCCGGCAATAGATTTCTCCTTCCTAAGCCGTCCGCTTTTGCGGGCGGCTTTTTTGTCTTGTGGTGCCTTTATGTACTTTTAATCCTTGCCGGGAAACATTAAGCGCACCTTCATCGCTTATATGATAGGATTCTTTCCAGAAAAGCAGAGAGGAGGAAACATTTATGATGGATTGTATTATGCTCGCAGTATTGGCTGGCTGTATTGGTTTCATTATCTTGCTGATTGGCTGGTGCCGGAAGCAAGTGGATAGAAGCGAGTAAGGAGGGAGAATCGTGATCGTTTTAGGAATCATCGTTTTACTGCTGGGTGTTTATTTGGTCTATGCGCTGCTTCACCCGGAAAAGTTTTAAGGATAGCAGGAGGGAAACCAGATGTTACAAATTATATTGACCCTTATCATTTATTTGATTCTGGTCATTCCGGCGGGTATTTATGTATATCATGTCGCTGCCGGAAAACATACCTTTGCCGACCTGGTATTGAACCGAGTAGACGGCGTTATTTATAAAATATGCGGTATTGACCCAAAAAACAGCATGAACTGGAAAAAATACGCTGTTTCTTTGGTGGCAGCTAATGGGGTTATGATGCTGATTGGATATTTCATTTTACGGATTCAAAGCATTGGGCTGTTCAATCCGAATGGAATTGACGGCATGGAGGAATCCCTTTCCTTCAATACCATCATCAGCTTTATGACCAATACTAATTTGCAGCATTATTCCGGCGAGTCAGGATTGTCCTATTTGTCACAGATGTTGGTTATCACTTTCATGATGTTTGTATCCGCCGCCAGCGGTTATGCCGCGTGTGTAGCTTTTATCCGCGGCCTAGCGGGCAGGACGAAGGATAATGTGGGCAACTTTTTTTCAGATCTCATCCGCATTACAACTCGTGTTCTGCTCCCATTTTCTATTGTCGGCGGCCTGCTGCTGGTATGGCAGGGCGTGCCGCAGAATTTTTCCGGAAATGTGGTGGTGGATACCATTGAAGGAACAAAACAGGTAATCGCCATGGGGCCGGTGGCGGCGCTGGAGATTATCAAGCATCTCGGCACGAACGGCGGCGGATTTTTGGGTGCGAACTCGGCGACGCCGATTGAGAACCCGACAATTCTTTCAAATTTGATTGAACTGTACTCCATGATGCTTTTACCCGGAGCCTGCGTAATCACATTTGGTAAAATGGTTCGTGATCGTAAGCGTGAGCTGCCATCTGACGCTATTTCAGACGGCGCAAACGCCGCAATCTCTAAGAAAGCCAATAAAAGCCTGACGGTTTGGATGTATGGACGTGAAGGGCGCAGCATCTTCGCCGCAATGGGAATCTTGTTTCTGATTGGATTGGGAATCTGCTTCTGGGCGGAAAGTCAGGGCAACCCGGTATTGGCCGGCGCGGGACTCAGCCAATCAATGGGAAGCATGGAAGGGAAAGAAGTCCGATTCGGCGTGGCCCAGTCCTCCCTGTTTACAACAGTTACCACTTCGTTCACGACAGGTACTGTCAACAATATGCATGACACGCTGACTCCGCTGGGCGGTATGGTCCCCATGCTTCACATGATGCTCAATGTAGTATTCGGCGGCAAGGGCGTCGGCCTGATGAATATGATTACTTATGCCATTCTGGCTGTGTTCATCTGCGGTTTGATGATCGGACGCACGCCAGAGTATCTCGGCAAAAAGATTGAAGGGCGGGAGATGAAACTGGCCGCCCTGTGCATTATCATTCATCCGTTGCTTATATTGGCTTTCTCCGCATTGGCGGTAGGTACGCAGGCAGGATTGGCTGGCATTACCAATCCGGGATATCATGGACTTTCACAGGTACTCTATGAATTTGCCTCTTCCGCAGCCAACAACGGCTCCGGTTTTGAAGGCCTGGCGGACAACACGCTGTTTTGGAATATTACCACAGGCATCGTCATGTTTTTCGGGCGTTACCTCTCGATGGTATTGCAGCTTGCAATTGCGGGCTCGCTGATGAAAAAGCGGTTTGTCAATGAATCGGCAGGCACGCTTCATACAGATACCGTAAGTTTTGCGGTTATTTTAGTATTTGTCGTCTATATTTTTGCAGCGCTGACCTTCTTCCCGGTGCTGGCGCTTGGCCCCGTTGCCGAACATTTGACCCTTTGGGCATAAGGAGGAACCAACATGAGTAAAAGGAATCAGAATCTGGTTACGCCTGAAATTTTCCGCCAGGCAGTTATCGGCTCCTTTACAAAGCTGAATCCTGTTTACATGATGAAAAATCCCGTCATGTTTGTTGTGGAGATTGGCTTTTTTATCACGCTTGTACTTTCGTTTTTCCCCGGCCTGTTTGGGGATATCAATACAGGCACAAATCTGAGAATATATAATAGTATTGTCTGCATTGTGCTGTTTATCACCGTCCTGTTCGCAAACTTTGCGGAGTCGGTAGCGGAAGGCCGGGGCAAAGCGCAGGCTGCCAGCCTGAAAAAGACCCAGAAGGATACCAAAGCCCGTTTGTTGCTGGAGAATGGTACGGAAAAGACGGTTCTGTCCAGCGAATTGAAAAAAGGCGATGTGGTTTTGGTAAAGTCTGGCGAGATTATCCCCGGTGATGGAGAAGTCATAGAGGGAATTGCTTCGGTAGACGAGTCGGCCATCACGGGTGAGTCAGCCCCGGTGGTACGGGAATCCGGCGGCGATTTCTGTTCCGTGACCGGCGGTACGACCATTGTGTCTGACTGGCTGAAAATTAGGATCACCTCAGAGGCGGGCAACAGCTTTCTCGACCGAATGATTGCGCTGGTAGAGGGTGCGTCACGCAAAAAGACACCCAATGAGATCGCTCTCAGCACCCTGTTGGTGTCGCTGACCATTATTTTCCTGATCGTTATTGTAACGCTGTATCCCATTGGATTGTATTCCGGGGTGCAGCTCCAGACTTCAACCCTGATTGCGCTGACTGTTTGCCTAATCCCCACCACGATTGGCGGGCTTCTCTCCGCCATTGGTATTGCGGGAATGGACCGTGTAACACGGTTCAACGTCATTGCCATGTCCGGCAAGGCCGTAGAAGCCTGCGGTGATGTGGATACCATGATTCTGGATAAAACCGGCACTATCACCTACGGCAACCGGATGGCCGCTGATTTCTTCCCCGTAGGCGGTGCTTCCCGCAGCGAACTGATCCGCTGCGCCGCTCTGACTAGCCTGCATGACGATACTCCGGAGGGAAAGTCCACATTGGAGCTCGCCCGTCATCTTGGAGATAAAAGTAAGGAAATGGAAGGCGCCGAATACATTGAATTTACGGCGCAGACACGGATGAGCGGCGTGAATCTGCCTGACGGCACAAAGGTCCGTAAGGGTGCATCCGAAGCCATTGAGCAATATGTAAAATCTTTGGGTGGTGTGATTCCAGCCGATCTGCGTGAACAGGTTGATAAAATTTCCAGCCTTGGCGGTACGCCGCTGACGGTTTGTGAAAATAATCAGGTTTTGGGAGTTATCTATCTGAAAGACACTGTGAAACCCGGTATGGTGGAGCGGTTTGAGCGCCTGCGAGCCATTGGTATCAAAACCATTATGTGTACCGGCGACAATCCGCTGACCGCAGCGACCATCGCCAAAGAAGCGGGTGTGGATGGCTTTATTGCAGAATGCAAGCCAGAAGATAAGATCGATGTCATCAAAAAAGAGCAGGCAGAAGGAAAAATTGTTGCCATGACCGGCGACGGCACCAATGACGCTCCTGCTCTGGCGCAGGCGAATGTGGGCCTTGCGATGAACAGCGGTACAACTGCTGCAAAAGAAGCCGCCAATATGGTTGATCTGGACTCCGACCCCACAAAGATTTTGGAAGTCGTAGAGATCGGCAAACAGCTTCTGATTACGCGGGGAAGTCTGACGACCTTCTCCATTGCCAATGATATTGCAAAATATTTCGCCATCATTCCCGCTATGTTTATGATGGCAATTCCACAGCTGGGTGTCTTGAACATCATGCACCTGACGACGCCTTACAGTGCGATTTTGTCGGCGCTGATCTTCAACGCCATCATTATCCCCTGCCTGATTCCCCTGGCTATGAAGGGCGTAAAATACCGGCCCATGTCCTCCGGGAAACTGTTGGCAAGAAACATGCTGATCTATGGTCTTGGCGGCGTCATAACTCCATTTGTGGGAATCAAGATCATTGATACGTTGATTGCTCCGATGCTCACAGCCATCGGCATGAGCGGATTTTAAAGAAAGGTGGATGCGTGATGAAAGGATCTGTCAAATCTGTATTACATGGTGCGCGTCAAACAATCGGCGTTACGGTTATTTTGATGCTGATCTGCGGGCTTTTGTTCCCCTGCCTGCTGACAGGGGTGTCCGCTCTGATTTTTCCCCATCAGGCAGGTGGAAATCTGCTCACTATCGATGGGCAAACGGTTGGCGCAGAATATGTAGGCCAGGAATTTACAGAAGATTATTATATGTGGAGCCGTCCATCTGCGTATCATTATAATGTTTACGCGGAAGGCAAAGATGGAGGCCGGTATTATAACGACGGAACGGAGTTTTTAGGAATTGGTTCCGGTTCTAACAACTATGCATCAACCAATCCGGCGCTGACGGAACGCGTGAAGGCGGATATCGAAGAATTTTTGGAGAAAAACCCCACAGTAAAAGGGGAGGATATTCCCACCGACTTGCTGACGGCTTCCGGCTCTGGTCTGGATCCGCACATTTCACCGGCTTCCGCTGAAATACAGATCCCCCGGATCGCCGAAGCGTCCGGACTTAAGGAAGAAGAAATCAAAGACATTGTGTTAGAAAACACTCAGGGCAAAGTCTTTGGAATCTTTGGCGAGGAGAGAGTTAATGTGCTCAAAGTCAATATTGATATCGCACAACGAATGGGAATCTTGTAATAGGGGAATGATTATGGAGAAGATGCACTATTTCAAAGAATCACAGCGGGAAAAAATCCCATCTCCCGATTTTAAGGATAACGTTACGCTGAAACTCTTGCTGCAATTTCTGTGCGATCTTTGTACATGGGCGCACGCTACGCCAATCAGCAGCAGCGGTATCAAAAAAGATGAACATAGCTTTTATATCCTCTTTCGCAATTTTGCGTTTTCCGAACAGGATTTCTGGCAGATATTTGGCGGATATATGGTAGCACTTCATTCAAAGTGGAAAATCGATAATTTTGGTGCGGAGCTTTCTTCGCAGGAAACCGTAGAATTATCGCTCGATCAGAAAAAGGATACATTTTATGCTGTTCAAAAAACCTGTTCAGGGCGCTATGCAGATAGTATCAGCTCTCTTTGCCTGCAGATTCAATGCAGCAGTAAGGAGGAGGCTGCTCTGATAGAATTGCTCTGGAAAAGTATGGACCGGCAAACAGGAGTTATTGTGGCGGAATGGGATCTGCGAAAAATCTTTGAACGAGAAAATATCCCGTGGGTACGGCAGAACACCTGCTACTGCTATGGAAACATCTCAGAGAACCAGGATCAGGAAAAGAAAAAATATCTGGCTGCCTTATCCTTCCCGCGAAAAGTCAATCTTTGGATGCAATTTCTGGAGAATGGCGTCGATTATGCGGAATTTGAATGGATTTATGACGGTATTTTCAAACAGGAACTGAACAATCGAACCGAATGGGAACTTGGCTTGAATGCTGCCCTAAATCAATTGGAGTATTCTTTAAAAATATCCGAATCAGAATTTGAACTTTGCGATGGGATTGGTGAACGGCGCTATTTCAGCTTTAATAGTGAGCAGAACGCCCAGCGAGTTTTTCTAAAACTGCTATTTCCGGTAAATATGTAATTTTAATACACTTCGCTATTTTAATCTTTCATAAAACCAACAGCGCAGGCGGATTCCCGTCTGTGCTCTTAATTTTGAGTTGTTTGCATTATAGAAGAAGTCTACTATAACCTCCTGAACTGATTAGAGAGTATGATTCTACGCTGGTATTTTTCTCACATGCAGCCTGCAAACAGGCAGTGTGCGGAAAATGCCCGGTAAAAGTATATGGATCTGATCATATAAGATTAGCATGCGAAGAAAAAGCAGAAGGAACAGAAATTGAACTATATAGGCAGGCAGCAGCAAAAGATTTATAGCTGCCCCCTAAATTAACGAAATTACTTCAAAATCAGAAAAACAGGTTGACAACCATAAAAGCATCCGGTATAATACACTATGCGCTGGAGGCGAGAGCCAAAAGCACAATCATATGGAAGATATGAATTCGGAGAAATACTCAAGAGGCCGAAGAGGCGCCCCTGCTAAGGGTGTAGGTCGGGAAACCGGCGCGAGGGTTCA
>ENA-OWOC01000189-OWOC01000189.1-gut-metagenome-genome-assembly--contig:-NODE-189-length-23741-cov-5.191599_pt1 | contig 23741 bp, 21 predicted proteins | sample MGYA00248245_ERZ651791 | MGnify/ENA primary metagenome ERZ651791 (study PRJEB26908, sample SAMEA4031703) | gut metagenome | biome: gut; feature: normal infant; material: stool | place: China | collected 2015...
AAAAGCAATATTCAGTTAAAATACAGTAACTATGTGGCTTTCAGCCACATTCGTGGCAAAGTCGTGAATAATTCAGGATGATTTATTTTTTACATGCAGTCTCATCGATTATATTTCCAGGAAAACCAAAAATAAAAGGGCGGACGTGGTGAATCTGCTGGGAGAGGACAGACTGAGAAAGATATACGATTTAGCAGATGTTTATCACAGTGATAATATCGACCGGGTCAGCGATGACTTTATAGAAGAGGCCCAGATACCAATGGGAAATTTTGATAATGTTGAGGATTGTAAATATTCGATTCCCACCCATTGGGACATCGGGAAAGTCTATAAAAGGTTAATCAAAATGGTTGCCAAAGAGCAGAATATCGATAGGATTAAGGCGCTGCAGATGGTATACAATTCCTTCATCAGTGAAAAGATTGACGACTATAACAGCAGCGTGTATTATGAAAATCCGTCTTATATATATGAGTGTTTTGCGGAAAGCAGGATGCTGTAAATTGGTGTATTAAACAAAAAAGAGACGATTCCACAGAGTTCCGGATTAAAAAATGGATTTTATGGAATCGTCTCTTTTGGCTTTTACAGAGTTCCTTTCTGCAAAATCGCGCATCCATAAAGTGCGGTTTCTCCTGTCGCAAGAACAGCATAGGCATGTTCCGCCTCTTTATAAAAGTTGAAGCGTTCAATCATGCCAATACAGTCATTTCCTCTGGGATCATGACGGCAGACGATTTCACGGTATTCATCCCAGATGGGAGTAGGGATGTCTTTGTCGCACTCCTGTTTGTCCATAATAAGAACCGGTTTTTCAATTGAACGGTCCAGGGGGAAAAATTGCAAAATCGCATCCATTAGTTCCGTGGCCCGTACTCCGTCAGCCCGAACCAGCATGCTGTGGCGGGCGCTGGAGGCAGAAGGGTAAAAGGCGTCAGCGATAATTAGGGTATCTCCATGACCCATTTCTGCGATTACCTTTAATAATTCCGGCGAGAGACAGTTTGGTATTCCTCTTAACATATAACCTCCTCATATCATAAGCTTTTGTTTTATTTTTGCTGGTTAGACAAATCTTGCCGAATTAAAATGCGTATCGCTTCCACGGCGGTACGTATTGCCCGGTCTGTATCGTGGGTAATAGGATTTTCCAGGCCAGCCGCAGCTCGTTCCTGGTTCCCAAGAATTTGAAGTACGGCGCCGGCTCTGGCCCGAAGCACATTGGAAACAGTGAAGAGAGCAGCGCTTTCCATTTCCGAGCATTTGCAACCCAGCATTTTCCAGGCATTCCATTTTGCTTTTAATTCATATCCCACAGGCATGGAATCCGGGTCGTGCTGGCCGTAGAAAGAGTCTTTACACTGGGCGACACCGACGTGATAAGGAAGTTCCTGTTGTTTCGCTGCAAGAACTAAAGCGCTGGTAACATCAAAATCTGCTACGGCAGGCCACTCAATGGGAGCGTATTCCTTTGATGTTCCCTCCATTCGAACTGCTCCATTTGCAATGACAATATCTCCGCTTTTTACGGAAATGTCAATTCCGCCGGCAGTCCCAACCCGAATAAACGTGTGAGCTCCACACATACTCAGCTCCTGGATGGCGATTGCGGCAGAAGCACCGCCGATTCCGGTGGAAGTCACACTTACGGGAACATTTTCCAGAGTTCCGGTGTAAGTCACATATTCCCGGTTATGTGCGGCCAATTGGGGGTGCTCCAGATAGGCAGCGATTTTTTTACAACGGCCTGGGTCTCCAGGAAGAATTACGTATTTTCCACAGGTACCAGGAGCTACCTGGATGTGATAGAGTTTTTCATTTTCGGAATAGTTTATCATGATCGTCCTCCTTCTCTCCTGAAACGGAATTCTATATCTTTCTGAGAATTACCATAGCATATTCTTGTGTAAAATGCAAATTTAAAACGTGTAAAAACCATGTAAAATCTCAATATTTTTTTGAAACAATATGAAACAAAACAAAAAAGTGGTTATTTTTTAACATGATAAACAATAATTGAAATAAAAATTTGTAAATACTATACATATACTTTCTTTGGATTTTGTGGTTTTATAGATGTAACAGATGAAGAAAAATATGGTACAATAATTGAAACAAATAAGATTGTTACATCATTGTGTTACAAAAAGGACATATGGCAAAAGGAGTGAAATTATGGCAGGAAATGTAAGAGAGATTGCCGCAAAGGCAAATGTTTCAATTGCTACTGTTTCAAGAGTTCTTCATCAGGCAGAAAATGTCAAAGCGGAAACGCGTGAGAAGGTGGAGGAGGCTATGAAGGAGATGGGCCTTATTCCAGAGGATCTGATCCGAAGCGCAAAAAGGGATGGACGAACCGTGGGCGTATTGATTCCGGATTTGACTAACAGTTTTTTTGTCGATGTGATACAAGGAATTGAGGAAAGAGCAGAACAGATGGGTATGAAAGTCGTTATATGTCATACAAAGGATTCGGACCGGACGGAGATACAGTATTTGAGACTGATGAAAGAACTTCAGGTGGCCGGAATTATTATCACCCCGGTATCAGATGACGATGACAACGTAAATAACGAGTATTTGAATCTGCTGTCCAATATGAAGATCCCGGTGGTTTTGGTTGACCGGGATGTGAAATATACCGGTCATGCCGGAGTGTTCATAGATAATGAGTACGGTGCCTTTGAGGCTACGAAGCTGCTGTTGGAAAACGGTCACAGCAATATTGCATTAATCGCCGGACCTACCAATACAGTACCTGGAAGAGGGAGGCGGAAAGGATATCAGGACGCATTTAAATTTATGAACATTCCGGTCCGGGAAGAGCTGATTTTTAACGGAGATTTCAGCATTACCAGTGGGAAGCTGATTACTAGGCATATTTTAGCTGATTACCCGGATGTAACGGCAATCTTTTCCTGTAATAATCATATGACATTGGGGTGTATTTCCGAATTGATGGAAGTAGGGAAAAAGATACCGGATGATATGGCTCTGGTAGGTTTTGACGACCTTCCCTTAGTGAAGATACTTCATTATCAGTTGACGGTTGTGGATCGTTCTAGCAGGGAGATGGGCTATCAGGCAATGAAGCTGATGTCAAAGATGCTAAAGGGAGGAAAGAGCGGGGTTGAACAGAGAATTATCCTTACACCTAAGCTGATTGTCAGGGGTTCGGAGCGGCTATGCCCAAAATGAATTGGAAGGAGGAACAAGGGATGAAAAAAGTTGCGGTTGTAGGAAGCTTTGTAGTAGATTTGATGGCCAGAACTCCTCATTTGCCGGAACCGGGGGAGACGGTTATGGGAAGCTATTTTAAAGCAGGTCCTGGAGGGAAAGGAGCCAATCAGGCTGCAGCAGCAAAAAGAGCAGGAAGCGAGCTGGTTTTCTCCACAAAAATAGGTACGGATAGTTTTGCTGAGATTGCGAGAGATTCCTTTAAAGCCAACGGGATTCCTTTGGAGTATGTATTTGAAAATAGTCAGGTGCCAACTGGGGCGGCTTTAATTTCGGTAGACGAAATTACCAGCCAAAATGAGATTGTAGTGGTTCTGGGGGCATGCAGTACCTTTACGGATGAGGATATCAAAAAACTGGAAGAAGCATTAAAAGACTGTGAATATCTGCTGCTTCAGATGGAAATCAATCCAGATGCCACAGAAAAATTGATTCGTTTGGCAAATAAGATAGGAATTAAAGTGATTTTGAATACAGCGCCGGTTCAGAAGCTGACAGAAGAGCTATATCCTTTACTGGAACTGGTTACGCCCAACGAGGTGGAAGCTAAGATTTTGACGGGCATTGCCTGCGATGACACGGAAGGGTGCCGAAAAGCTGCACAAGCTTTTTTTGAAAAGGGTGTGAAGCAGGTGATTATAACCATTGGCAAACGGGGCGTGTATTACAATGATGGCAAGAGAGAAGAAATTATTTCTAATTATGATGTTCCGGTGGTTGATACCACGGGAGCCGGGGATGCCTTCAATGGAGGATTATTGGCTGGTTTGAGCCAAGGTATGGACCTGCTTTCTGCTGCAAGATACGGGAATGTAGTTTCCAATCTGGCGGTTACCAAAATGGGTACAGCACCAGCGATGCCTTCCAAAAAAGAAATTCAGGAATTTATCAAAAATCATAAGGTGGAACTGTAACGCGCGGAGCAAAAAACGGGCGAAAGTCCGGGGGAGAGCAAAAGAGAGGAGCAGAGCAGATGAGTTCGATTACACTGAAACATATTCACAAGGCGTATGGAAAAGATGTTATTATTCCTGACCTGAATTTTACCATTGAGGACAATTCATTTACGGTACTGGTAGGCCCCTCTGGCTGTGGAAAATCCACAACATTGCGAATGATTGCCGGTCTGGAAAAGCCTACTTCAGGTGAAATTTTGATTGATGACCAGAATGTGGTGGATATGGCTCCAGGCAAGAGAGGAATCGCCATGGTTTTTCAGAATTATGCCTTATATCCCACCATGTCTGTCAGAGATAATATTGAATTTGGCCTGAAAAACAAAAAAGTACCTAAGGACGAAAGGAACAAGCTGATTCAGGATGTCTGTGAAATCGTTGGGCTGACTCCTTATCTGAACAGAAAGCCTTCGGAACTGTCTGGAGGTCAGCGCCAGAGAGTCGCACTGGCCAGGGCTATGGTCAAGAATCCTAAGGTGTTTCTCATGGACGAGCCGCTGTCAAATCTGGATGCCAAATTAAGACAGCAAATGCGGGTGGAATTAATTGAACTCCATAAGCGGCTTAAAGCGACATTCATTTATGTAACCCATGACCAAGTGGAGGCAATGAGCATGGGAGACAACATTATCCTGATGGATAAGGGCGTGATCATGCAGCGTTCCACGCCTAAGGAGATGTACCACAATCCCCAGAATGCCTACACGGCACAGTTTATCGGGACACCTCCTATGAATATTCTGGATACTATGGTTCCGGATACAAAAATCGGATTTCGCCCGGAAAAGACCGCTCTTATCAATCCAGGCAATGCGATGATTCAGATTAAAGGACGGATTGTGACGAAAGAGCAGCTGGGAGCAGAGATGAATTATTCCATAGAGACAGCTTATGGAAAAATTATGGTAAAAACCGAGGACGATATTGATGGAGAGAATTGTCAGATTTTTGTGAAGGAGGAACATATTTTTGCTTTTGCTCCCGACGGCAACCGGATTCCGGTAACGGACCAGATAAAAGCGGGATTAAGAAGCCTTGAGAAAGGAGCGTAATTTCGGATGAACAAAAAAGAGGCTGTAAAGGGCTATCTGCTGATTCTGCCGGCCATCGTGCTGTTGTGTATCTTTACCATTTACCCTATTTTTTATCTTTTGGATTCTAGCCTGAGAGATGGGAGCTTGCTGAGCAAAAAACGTAATTTTGTAGCCCTGGAAAATTTTACGACACTGTTTAAAAGTGTGGATTTTCACATTACCTTGAAAAATACCATCATATACTCCATTGGATTGGTAGCAATTTTGATGGTGCTGGCGACTTTGTTTGCGGTTTGGGTGAATTCCAAGGCGCAGAAACATCTAAACAGCTTGACGCTGGCAGCTGTTTTTACGCCCCACATTATATCACTGGTCTCCGTATCTACCGTATTTTTGTGGATTATGGACCCGCAAATCGGTGCGATCAACTATGTTCTGCGGTCTATAGGCATGAAACCTTTTCCCTTCCTGGCTAGCAGCAAAACGGCGCTGGCGTCCTTGGTGGGAATGATGGTTTGGAAAAGTCTGGGGTATTATTCTCTACTGATTCTGGCGGCACTGCAAGGGGTCCCCAAGGACATCTATGAGGCGGCAGAAATCGACGATACGCCCAAAGTACGCACATTTTTCAGAATCACTTTGCCGATGATTAGCCCTACGCTGTTTTTTACAACGATTGTGGCAACCATCAGTTCCTTCCAAGTGTTTGATACAGTCAATCTGATGACTCAGGGGGGACCAGTCAGCTCTACTAATACGCTGGTGTATCAGATTTATTCCGATGCTTTTAAGTATTTGAAACTAGGACCAGCTACGGCAGAAGCGGTGGTACTGCTGGGACTGGTGGGAATACTGACGATTCTTTATTTTGTATTTTTGGGAAAGAAAGTTCATTATCAATAGAGGAGGCGTACTATGGGACAATTTCAAATAAAAAAAATCGGTCATATTCTGGCGGCCATCCTCAATGCGGCTTTAAAGGTCCTTGTCATTTTTTTAATTGCCTATCCCTTTATATGGATGGTTCTTACATCCTTTAAGCCATATAAAGAAACTACGGTGTATCCGCCTACGATGTTGCCCCACACTTGGACAACAGAGGGCTATACCCAGGCGTTGGAAATGGTGGACGTGCCGCTGTTTTTGAAGAACTCTCTGATTGTCAGCTTTGCTGTTTTGATTTTGCAGTACATTGTCATTATTCCGGCGGCATATGGTTTTGCAAGGTGCAGATTCCGCTTTAAAAACCTGTTTTTTGGAATCGTTTTGCTGGGATTTATGATTCCTCAGCAGGTTACCTTTATTCCTATCTATCTGATGTTCAGCAAAGCAGGAATTTTGCAGAGTCTATTGCCACAGATTTTGCCCTTTATCGCGAATGCCTTTGGAATCTTCTTGCTTCGTCAGTATTTTATGCAGATACCAGAGGAAATTATTGAAGCCGCAAGACTAGACGATGCGGGAGAATTTAAAATTATTCTTCGAATTATGATTCCCATGGCAAGACCAGCCATCTTTACTATCGGACTTTTAAGCTTTATTTCCAGCTGGAATTCGTATTTCTGGCCTTTGATTATGACCACAAAGGATGCTTATCGGACTCTCCCTATCGGAGTGGCTATGCTCAACAGCCAGGAGGGGGGGAGGCTCTGGAATGTGTTGATGGCGGGAAATATGTTCTTGGTTGTACCAATTTTGATTGTTTATCTCTTTGCTAATAAACAAATTCGAAAGGCCTTTGCTTATTCAGGAATTAAATAATAAAGGAGGATAAAAATGAGAAAAAAGTTGATTGTACTGTCCATTGACTCTCTTTTTGATGAGGATATGGAACTGCTGAAAACACTGCCAAATTTTAAAAAGATTCTAGAGCAGGGGAGTTACGTGAAAGGCGGAATGAGAAGCGTCTATCCCTCTTTTACCTACCCAGCCCACGCTTCAATTATTACCGGAACCTGGCCTATGTACCATGGGATTTTTCACAATGAAAAATTGGATGTGGGAAATCCGTCCCCGGATTGGTACTGGTATCACAAAGATTTGAAGGTAGATACTTTGCTGGATTTAGCTCATGATCAGGGATATACTACGGCATGTGTTGGATGGCCCTGCATGGGAGCAGATCCTAAGGTAGACTGGCTTGTGGCGGAGATTTGGCCGGAAAATGACAAAGTGGATCCTAGACCTATTCTGAAAACGGGATGTAGTGAGAACATGTTTGAACCAGGTGGGGTAATGGAGCGTCACTGGCACAAACTGAGAAAAACCACGCAGCCTTTTATGGATCATATGATGGTAGGTGCTTCCTGTGACATCATTCGTCGGTACCAGCCGGATGTTATGTTTATTCATTTGGCGCATCTGGATCATACCCGACATGCAAATGGTATTCATGGAGAGGCAGTAAAACAGGCTATTATTGCAAATGATGACTGGCTGGGCCGTCTGATGGAAGCGGCAATGGACGCAGGAGTGTATGAAAATACCAATTTTGCAGTTATCAGTGATCATGGGCATTTAGCTGTAAAGCAGCTATTTAACCCCAACGTCCTTTTGGTACAGGCAGGTTTGATTCGCATAAATGAGGAAGGTAAGATTATAGACTGGGACGCTTACTGTAATTCCACCTCCCTTTCTTGCCAGGTTGTATTAAAAGACCCTGACAATCTGGAAATACGGGAAAAACTGGAAGACTTGCTCTATCAGATGAGAGAGAACCCTGCCTATGGAGTGGAGAGTGTATTTACGAAAGAGGAAGTGGAGCGGGAACAACATTTAACTGGGGATTTTGACTATATATTGGAGGGAAAGGACAGCACTAGCTTTGGAGCTGCTTGCACGGGAGAATTGATTGTAAAACCGGATAATTCCGACTATAAGTTTTCAGTAGCTTCCCACGGTCATCTGCCTCACAAGGGCCCTCAGCCGGTATTTATGATTGCAGGTCCCGATGTGAAGAAAAAGGTGGTGATTCCGCGGCAGCGTATCATCGATGAAGCTCCAACTTTTGCAAAAATCCTCGGATTTACGATGCCTCAGGCCAAAGGAAGAGCGATTGAGGAAATTTTGAACTAGAGAAAACAGGGGAATAAATTTGATTCACCTGACGATACAAGAATATCCTGAAGGAAAAAGAAAGAGAGGTAAGGTTATGAGAAAAAGAATGTCATGGATGATGGCAGTCCTTGCGACAGCGGCCATTGCGGCAGGCTGTTCGGGAGGGGAAACAACGGATACGGCAGGGTCTTCTGCTGACAACGCGGCAACAGAGGCAGGAGAATCCGGAGAAACTGCCCCGGCTGGAGATGCTACAGAGGTAATTTTTTGGAGCAGTATGAGCGGCGGAATGGGAGAAACTCTGGATAAGATTGTAAGTGATTATAATGCAAGTCAGGATGCCGTACATGTAACCGTGGAATTCCAAGGAAATTATTATGATATGGCAGCAAAACTTCAGGCAGCGGTAACTTCCGGTGAGATTCCTCATGTAGCGCAGTTGGAGATGGGACGGACCAAAATGTTTGCGGATTACGGCGTTCTTCAGGACATGACGGACCTTGCGGCAGAGTCAGGATTGGATTTGAGTATGTTCTATCCGGGGCTGATGAACAGCTGTGACTGGGGAGAAGGCGTGTATGCATTGCCCTTTAACCGAAGCACGCCTATGTTTTATTACAACAAGGATATGTTCACCGAGGTGGGCTTAGACCCGGAGGACCCGCCGGAAACCTGGGATGAGCTTCAGGAATATGCGGCCAAGCTGTCAATTCCGGACGAGCGTTGGGGATTTGAAATGCCGATTGATGCCTGGTTCTATGAAGCGTTTATTATGGAGTCCGATGGACGGATTCTCAATGAAGATGAAACGGATATTGCCTTTAATAATGAAACAGGAACGATGCCGCTGGAGTTGTGGAAAAATATGATTAATGAAGGAATCATGAAGGCGCCTCCAGGAAAAGAATACAATTCTTATGAAGCTGCCCGCTCTGATTTTGCAGCTGGAATTACCGGTATGATTGTGGTTTCTTCTGGTGACCTGGGAACATTAAGTGCTTCCTGTGATTTCGAAATCGGTACATGTTTCCTGCCCAAGAACACTCGTTTTGGCGTGCCTACTGGCGGAGCTAATGTGGTGATGATGGTTGGACATGAGGACGATGCAGCAGCTACTATGGACTTCTTAAAGTATCTTACCAGTCCGGATGTGTCTGCTTATTGGGCCAGCCAGACCGGTTATCTTCCCAGCAGCCAGGAGGCCGCGGACAGTGACATTTACCAGGAATTTACCGGCGCCAATGACAATGCCAAAACAGCCTTGGAGCAGATGGAATACACAGATATCCCCAGACCGGTTAATGAAAATTATCCTCAGATTCATTCGGAGATCATGATGACAGAGATTCAACGGTGTATTGAAGAACCAGATTATACGCCAGAAGAAGCAGTACAGGCGATTTCTGATCAGACGAAAGCGTTGTTGGGTTCATAAGTATAGAAAGAAAAGGTGAATGTATGAGTTTAAATCAGTACATCGATCATACCTATTTAAAGCCCTTTGCTACGGAAGCTGATATTGTGCAGAAATGCATTGAAGCAAAAAAATATCATTTTGCTTCTGTGTGTGTTAATCCCTGCAATGTTCCGATTGTAGCTAGGGAGTTAAAGGAAAGCGGTGTTCATACCTGCAGTGTGGTGGGGTTCCCATTCGGGACCCACACCACCCAAGTGAAAGTCTTTGAGGCTGCACAAGCAATTGAAAACGGTGCCGATGAAATTGATATGGTAATCAATGTAGGTAAATTGGTAGAAGGAGACAAAGAGTTTGTGAAGCAGGAAGTCGCTGCGTTGGTAGAGGTATGTCACAGCAGAGAACGGATTCTGAAAGTAATTATTGAAACCTGCTATTTGAATGAAGAGCAGATTGGTACTATGTGCCAGATTGTGGCAGAAACAGGAGCTGATTTTATCAAAACTTCTACAGGATACGGAAGCAGAGGAGCTTCTTTTGAAGACATCGAACTGTTTAGAAAATATTTAAAAGATTCTCCTGTGAAAATGAAAGCCTCCGGAGGAATTCGGACGACTGAAGAAGCTAGGAAATATGTGGAGATGGGCTGCGAGAGACTGGGAACCAGCAATGGCGTGGGGATTATGGAAGGGATGGAACTTACCGAATCCTATTAATGTCCGGTGTGGTCCTGAGGGGGTGAGACCATGGGGGTGGAAAACCTGCTTGAGCAATACGATCTTTTGTATCAGGGGAGATTGCTTCTTCGAATTGTACTGGCTACATTTATGGGGTACCTGATTGGATATGAACGAAAGAATCGGGAGAAAAATGCCGGTATGAGAACCCATGCCATCGTGTGTATGGGTTCTGCGCTGATTATGATTGTTTCAAAATATAGTTTCCGCGATATTCCGGATTACGATGCATCCCGGGTAGCGGCCCAAATTGTGTCAGGAATTGGTTTTCTTGGTGCAGGTGTTATTTTTATACGCAATAATGCGGTTAGCGGGCTTACAACAGCGGCAGGGATCTGGGCCACAGCAGGAGTTGGAATGGCTATTGGTGCTGGTTCATGTCTTTTAGGAGTGTGTTCGGGGGTGTTGATTGTGATTACGCAGATGGTTCTTCATATGACCTCTTTTTTAACAGCAGAGCCGTATCGGGGATTTTTAAAAGTGACCACTGAAGATTACGAGCAGGTGATTGAGGAATTGCGCCAGAGGTTTCGCAGAGACCGGATACGGGAGGTTAATGTAAAAATTACTAAGAATAAAGCGAAAGACGAGACAAAGGTAGAGTTTGACCTACTGTTTCCAGCGCAATATGAGAAGAATCAGCTAATCTATGGATTGGCTAGTGATGAGCGAATTCACGTTGTTTCTGGATAAAATTTGACGGGATAAAAAAGCGAAAATTGAGAGACTAAAATGGAAAAATCCGGAGGGAATCCTTACAGTAAGATTTCTTTCGGATTTTTTTGCGTCCGATTTAATGATGAAAATAAAAAAGTGTCTCCAGCCGGAGCGTGTTCCCGGGATATGCATGTGTGAGACCGGACACCTCCGATACGGGCGAAACCGCACTCCTCCCGGAACTGGCGACACACCCATTATACGGCGGGCAAATAGAAATTTCAAGGCTTGTTTTTGATAGTATTGGTTATAATAAAGCGAAGAGCCGACAGATTACCGGCCTATCGGAAAGGAGAGAAAAATAATAATATGAATTTGGAAAACATTTTGTCCGCATATGCTGCTGAACTGAAGCGACAGGAAAAAAGCAGCAATACGATTGAAAAATATCTGCGCGATGTGAGAGGGTTCCTGCTCTATGTTGATGAGGAATTTCCGGCTAAGGAGACAGTCCTGGCATATAAGGCAAAGCTGAAGGAAAAGTATCGGATCAGCAGTGCCAATTCGATGTTAATGGCGGTGAACAGCTATCTGAAGTATAAGGGAGTTGAAAATTGCTGTGTCAGCACGTTCCGGCAACAGAGAAAAATATTCTCCGATGAGGGGAGGCTTTTGAAACGGGAGGAGTATGAGCGCCTGGTCCGGGAAGCCAGGAGGAGAGGAATGGAACAAATTGAATATATCCTTCAGACGTTAAGCATGACAGGAATTCGGGTGGGAGAGCTGGCTTTTATCACCGTAGAAGCGCTTCAGGAGAGAATGGCGCGCATCCACTTTAAAAATAAGGAGAGGATCATTCTTATACCCAAATCGTTGAGGAAATTGTTAAGAACATACTGCAATAAGAGGGGAATCAAAAGCGGTACTATTTTTACAGGAAGGAGTGGAAATGCATTGGACCGCCGCTGGATTTGGGCACAGATGAAAAAACTGTGCGATGGAGCGGGAGTGTTGGCAAGTAAAGTCTTTCCTCACAGCCTGCGCCATCTGTTTGCCCGCTGCTACTATGAAAAGGAAAAGGATTTAGTAAGGTTGGCAGATTATCTGGGCCACAGCAGTTTGGAGACCACACGGCGTTATACAGAGATCAGTACGGTGGAGGTTTGTATGAAACAGCTGGAATTGGGATTGTGGGTGAAGGAAATAGAAGAAAAACACTATAATGACATAATGTAGATTATGTCATTATGCTGCAATTAAAACGCAAATTAATTGCTACATATAAACGAATTATATCACTCAATCTTTTATATTTCAATCCATTTTCAGGAAAAACGACGGACAAAAAATTTTTAAGGACATGAAAAAAAGCCCTTGGACATGCATTTTGCCGGAGGGGAATAAATTTTCTGATTTCTAAGGCAAAGTCCCCTTATCTATTTCCAATTATTTCCAATTAAATAAATTTTCTGTATATTCGGAAAAAGAAAGACGTCGGCAGAGGCGTTTTCTGCCTCAAGAGCCAGACATAATCTACATTATGTCGTGGAAGGAGGCGGTTTATGAAAGACGATTTGACAGGAAAAACCTTTGGACGGCTGACTGCAATCCGGCCTGTGGCAAAAGCTGGAAGCAGAAAGCGCTTTTGGCTGTGCAGCTGTGTCTGCGGAAAGCAGACGGAGGTGGAGGAAAGCCATTTAAAAAGCGGACATACCAAAAGCTGCGGCTGCTACCGCAAAGATTATGCCAGGCAAAGACTGCATGACCTGACCGGAAGGAGGTACGGCAGGCTGCTGGTGCTTGGACCGGTGGTGGAGGCGGACGGTTCCATACAGAACTGGGAATGCCTCTGCGACTGCGGAAAAAAGGTGATTTGCTACAAGGAAAATCTATATTCCGGCTCTACTCGAAGCTGTGGCTGCCTTCAGGCACAGTATAGAAAAGCTCAAATGAAAAAGACAATCCATTTTGTAGACGGAACGTGTATCGAGAGGATTGTCAGCCGGAAAAACTGCGCCAACAATACGACTGGACATCGGGGGGTATACCGTAAAGGCAGTAATCGATGGAGGGCGGCCATCGGATTCCAGGGCAAGGTTCACTATTTAGGAACATTTGACCGGTATGAGGATGCGGTGAACGCCAGGGTAGAGGCGGAGAAAAATATGTATGATGCATTCCTTGACCGATATTGGAAGGAGCAGGCGGGAAAGACATTATGAAAAAGCGAGAGGAGGGAGAAAAAATGGAAAAGTCTAAGCAGTCATGGTATCGTACAAGGCAGCGGCTGAGCGCTTTGATTTTGGCTGCGGTTATGACATTGTCCAATACAGGAATGATCTCTGGCACCGCATTGGGAGCGGAGAGCTCCAGAGATATTACATTTTCAGTTACAGGAGCTGAACTGGTTCGGTCTGTTAAGGAGGCCGTAACAGAGGAACAGGAGGTACGGGCGGAGGATATTGAGTTTACCAACGGAAAGAAGGAACGCTTTGAGAAGCTGTTCTTTTCCGAAGGGAAACTTTACGAGGCATATCCGCAGTTCCAGGAAGACGGAGGCTTGGATGCGCAGCTGAGGGTATTTGTGCGTATGGACTCCGAGCTGGAAGGAGACGAAAAACAAGTTGATGGAGATGAGGAACTCATTTTTCTCTATGTCAACCATACAGATGAAACCATCCGCTGCCGTACAGAGATCACACGTACAGAATTGGATGGTCAGGAACATGTTAAAAAGCTTGGTGCGGTAACGATCAAGAGCTATGGAAATGTCTTTGGCGAGGAGGGCGATCTTGGAACAGTGGATTCGGCCACGCCTTCGGATGCCCGGAAAGAAATTGACACAGCTACCCCTGCGGACGCGGAAAGGCAAAAAGATACCTCGGAGGTTCAACGCCGTACAGAGAGAAAGCTGTCCACACCTTCCCAGGCGGAACAGGATCAGGAGGGAAAGACAGAAACAGTCAAAGCGGGCGGAAGCGACCTGGCAGGCCTTAATTGGTGCAGCACTGCGAAGGTTAAGGTCACAAGCCTTAATGAACTGAAGGCATTTGAAGATGTTGATGGTTTCCGGGTGGAATATATTGTGGAGCCGGAGGAAGAGCTTGCAAAGATCAAGGGACCAGTGATCGTTCCAAGAGGAGACAGTCTGCGTTTTCAGGTGAACCCATCAGACGGCTATGGGATCACGGCAGTTACGGTTAACGGAGAAGAAATTTACTCCGACATGGAGGATGAGCTGGCTTCTCCATCGAATGCCGAGCCCAGATTAGTGAAAACGCTTTATGAGTTGGAAGAACTGGATCAGGATGCCCAGGTTGTAGTCCATCTGGAGGAGGCATTGGACAGCTTCTGCAAAGCGGAGATCGTTGGAGGAAATGTCTATGAAACCATTCAGCAGGCGATTGATGAATCGGCAGATGGAGATACAATCCGGATCCTGGCAGACACCAATGGCGAAAGTGTAAGGATTGAAGAGAAAGCATTAACGATAGACCTGGATGGACATATATGGACCGGAATGGAAAAGGATTCGGAACAGAAGGATTCGCAAAAGGCGGGATCTGTTATTACAGCTGAGGACAGTACTTTGACTATTGTTGGTTCCGGAACGATCCAGGCCTCTGAAGGCTATCGCTCGATTACACTTAAAGAGACGGATCTTACCATCGGCCAGGAGGATGAGGAGGGACCAGAAATACTTGGCGGCTCCTCAGAAGGACTTGGAATTGTATACGAGTCGGACAGCCTGAGGGGAGGAGTGATTTTAGCTTGCGGAGGAAAGGTCACTCTAAACTCCGGGAGGATAGCGGACGGATACGTGGAAGGCGAACCCCAGGAGGCTACTCCATCAGACGCCGGACAGGCCTGCGGCGGAGGAATCGCGGTTATTGAGGGAGGTTTCCAGATGAACGGGGGAACCATCGAGAACAATGCCGCGGATTATGGCTATGGAGGAGGACTTTATGTGTCCTCGTCAGAAGATCTAATCATAAAGAAGGGTGAGATTTCTCAGAATGAGGCGGCAGATGGACTTGGCGGAGGACTTTATTTTGAAGGCTTAGGAGAAGAACCGGCAGATGTGCGGCTGAAGGAGGTTGCCGTGAAGGAAAATCAGGCCCGGTTCGGAGGCGCAGCGGTGATCAGCGGCAGCTGCCAGGTATTTTCGATTACAGAGGATACCAGGACCTATGAGAATCAGGCGCTGGGCGATACGGAGATTCCAGGACTGGAAGCCAGGGTATCCGATGAATTTTTGATCCGCGCCCAGGATGTGAAGCTTTCCGATGAATTTGAAGCGGACGAGGCCAGTGCGGATGGAGACGTTACCCTCCACAGAATTGAGGGGGAGGAAGGATTTTATACCCTTGCTTATGGCGGAAGCTCCGATTTTGACGGCGAAGCGAAAGGATATTACAACCGGAAGTCTGAGGATGGCATTCAAAGGTATATTTTAGACGATACCCTGTATTATGAGGATGAGAATATTTCCGTATCCATTCAAATCGAGGGTACAGCCACTGTCTCCGATGAGGAAGAAACATACAAAGCCACGCCTTCTGTCGCAGGCTCAGCTAAAGCAAAACGGGGACTGGTGCTGGAAGCAGTACCTATGGAGCATGAGCAGCCGGAGTACGAGGCAGCAAAGGCCTATGCTCAGGAAACCGGAGGCGAAGAAGGGGTAGTAAGTTTATCCGCCCTGGAGCTGGAGTTCTACCACGAGAGCCAGCCTCTGGATGTATCCGACTGTACCATCACCGCCCAGATCACGCCCAAGGAGCCGGTGCTGGCTGCCGCAAGACAGGCCGCTGCAGTTACTGTTCAGGATGCTCCTGCGGCGGCAGGAGGCATCGAGCTGACAGCCCTCCAGGGAAGCGGGGACGAGCTGGATGAACTGGGAACTTTGATGATCGGAACAGATACCAAGGAGACTCCTAGGCTTGACGTACAGGTAAACAGTGCGAACCGGATGCTGATGGTGTCTGCGCGCGAAGCTTCGAATCCGCATTTTACGGTGCAGTATTACGCGAATCTGGAAGTGGCGAAAAGAGACGCTGGGGGATATCTGACGATTATCAATACGGATAATGGTGGTAATAATCAGGGTGGAAACTTGCCGGAAAATGGAACTGATCCAAGTACAGTGAAACTGTATCTTGAAGATGTTGGTAATGGTAAACGGAAAATACAGACCGAACAACAGCTTTTGGAGCTTTATTCGGCGAATGAATATAATTACTTTGACGCTCCGGGCCTGCCCTATGTGAATGTCTTCCGTGGAAATGGCAATTATAAGGCGCAGGAAGTATGGGTTCTGAAAGAAGGAAGAGACAAAACAAGTACGAATCGGGATGATTGGGAGATTTACGAACCGATTAACGATCCAACAGAATTGGATTTGACCAATGATCCGAATAATTCGGAAATTAGCCAGAAGAAGGCGATTCTGGTTAAAGATGACACGGTGATCCGGCTGGTGGCGAATACGACAACTTCGGAATACAACAACGATGTAACCTTCTATGATTACGATATTACTTCGGATGGCATTCATACTTATCAGAATGATTCATCCCAAGGAATTAATAGTCCAGTTAACTACGAAGATTCTGGTGCAAAGCTCGCTTTTGGAAATGCAAATACCGGGATGGGGCTTGAACGCGAAAATTGGAATGGCAACTGGCTTAATCAGTACAATCGCTCAGATCCGAATGATAGTGATAGCCAGGAAAATGCGTTTGAGGGATGTACCTTTGGTTTGGTAACTGGATTAGACGAAAATGGGTTTATACAATATGCAGATGGAGTCGCCGCACCTAAGCTGTTTAATGACGGAGACGCCAATGGCAAAAGAAGCCGTAATGACTTTAAGCTCGGCTTCAACCGAAATGGAGATACCTATACGCTGAGCTCAGTCAACGGTGCAAAGTTGGATGGACTTGAATATTTTAATAATCCTGTTACAGGTACAACGGTCTACGACCACGTCTGGACCAACAATTTCTGGCCTGTGGATGGCTGGCCAGGGGAAGACGGTCTTACTGGAAATTATCAGGATCGCGGAGAGTATGAGGGATATGACGGCACTAAGCTGTATCCGCCCAGCGATGACGGCTTGCCTCACAACAACCTCTTCGGCATGCAGTACAGCGTCAACTTCAAGCTGACTGAGGATTACGTAGGCCCTCTGGAATACTATTTCTTCGGCGACGATGATATGTGGGTGTTCCTGGATGGAAAGCTGGTCTGCGATATCGGAGGTGTTCACAGCTCTGTGGGAGCTTACGTTAATCTTTGGGATTATATTGCCAAGGGCGATGCGGGCGAGCATACCTTGTCCTTCTACTATACGGAGCGGGGACTTTCCGGATCCACCTGCTACATGCAGTTTACCTTACCATCCGTATCCTCTCAGGTGCCCGTATATTACAACAGCGGCTTGAGGATTGAGAAGAAGGTTGAGGGCCCGGCGAATTCGGATCAGGAGTTCTCCTTTGACATAGCTTTGAAAAATGCGGATGGCACCACACCTACTGCCGACTACGCAATTGTTCGCTATAACGCTTCTAATGAGAGAGTTGAATCAACGCTGCTCCATCAAGGAGAGGGAGCATTTAAACTAAAAGCCAATGAATATGTCGTGATTGATTACCTGCCCCACAATGCCACTTACACCATCACCGAGACTGGCGTTGACGGCTGGACGGTAAGCAACCGAGTTGACAGCGCAGTTACGGATTATGATGAAACAGCGGAAGGGAGTATTAAAAATAATGAGAAGTTCCATACAGTCATTTACACTAACACCTTCCGCCCCAAGCTTCCGGATACGGGAGGAAGCGGAATCTTCCTGTACGCCTTTGGAGGAATGGGTCTGATGGCCCTGCCGCCTGTCTATAAGCTAGGCAGACGCAAAGAGAGGAAAACAAATCATTAAAAAGGAGAAATTGAAGTATGAAGCAATTAAAGAAATCTGTTAGCTTTCTGCTGACGCTGATTATGACGTTTACTCTGTCAATCACGGCATTTGCTGCAGCTGAGGGGAACTTGGACGGCGGAAGCATCACAATCAACGATGCCGTTCCTGGCGGGACTTATAAGATCTATCAGCTTTTGTATCTGGAAAGCTATGATCCGGACGGAGGAACAGACGGGAAGGGCGCCTACGCCTACAAGGTCAACAGCTCCTGGAAGTCTTGGCTGAAACAACAGACTCAGTATGTAGAGATTGATAGTCAGGATTATGTGACCTGGGTGGAAAATGCGAATGCGGCAGACTTTGCCAAGGCAGCCCTGGCCTACGCGGAGTCACAGGGTATTCCGGCAGATGGCCAGGAAACGGCTCCGGACGCTGCAAGCGGAAATACATACTCAACGGTAACGTTTGACTCTCTGAAGCTGGGCTATTATCTGGCGGATACCTCAGTGGGAACTCTGTGCTCCTTAAATACGACCAATCCTAACGCGGTAATCGAGGAGAAAAACGATGTGCCAACGATCGAGAAGGATGTACAGGAGGATTCCACCGGCGCGTGGGGGGAAGAGAATACGGCTCAGATTGGCGATACGATAGCATTTAAAACGGTCATTACCGCCCAGCCCGGCGCAGAAGAGTACATTCTCCATGACGAGATGTCAGACGGACTTACCTTAGATCCGGATTCCATTGAGGCAGAAGCAGATGGCACTCCGCTGACGGCTGGTGACCACTTTACGGTTGTTACTTCCGGCTTGGGGGATAACTGCGATTTTCATGTTATCTTTGACCAGGATTACCTGGATACGATCAACGCGGAAACCATAATTACCGTTACATACAATGCAGTGTTAAATGGAGATGCTGAAATCAGCGCGGATCCGAATACAAACAAAACAAAGCTGAATTACGGCGAGGACAGCCGCCTGGAAACCACCTGGGACGAAACCAAGACATACAGCTTCTATTTTGATATTGTAAAGACCAAAACGGACAATAAGCTTCTGGACGGGGCGAAATTTGAACTTTATGATGCGAAAGAAGAAGGGAGTAGAATTCCGCTGGTAAAGAACAGTGACGGTACATACCGGGTTGCCACAAAAGAGGAGCAGGCAGTGTCGGGCTTTGTTTCCGCTGAGATTGAGGCCGCAAATGGTCGGGCTGCCGTGAAGGGGCTGGATGCGGATACAACCTACTGGCTGGAAGAAACACAGGCTCCCGCAGGCTACAATGTACTGGCAGAACGAGTAGAGGTTGCCATTGCAGATCAGAATCTTTCCACTACTTTGACGGGGAATACCTGGACGGATGGAGACGGAGGCATCCACATCGTCAATGAAACCGGAGCTCTTCTGCCTACCACCGGCGGTATGGGTACAACCTTGTTTTACGTAGGAGGCGGAGCGCTGATGGCCGGAGCAGCTGTGATTTTTGCGATTAAGAAGCACAAAGAGAATGAAGAATAGACGGCGGGGAAACAAATTTGCGACAATTATTTTGGCACTGATATTTCTTGCCGGGCTGTGCCTGATTTTGTATCCTGCAGTCAGCGATTACTGGAATACTTTGCATCAGTCCAGGGCCATTGCGGAGTATGCAAAAAAGGTAGCCCAGATGGATGCGGAGGACTATGAGCGGCAGTGGGAGGCTGCCAGGGATTATAACCGAAGGCTTCTGGAAAAGGCAGATCGGTATGAAATGACGGAGGAGGAAAGGGCAGAGTACGAGAGCCTCCTCAATATATCGGGGAATGGCATTATCGGAACCGTTGAGATTCCAAGTATTTCCGTATCTCTGCCTCTTTACCATGGAACCAGCGAAGGCGTGCTCCAGGTGGCGGCAGGTCATCTAGAGAGCAGCTCCCTTCCAACGGGGGACAAAGGGACTCATTGCGCTATCTCAGGCCACCGGGGACTGCCGAGCGCCAAACTTTTTACGGATCTGGATCAATTAGAGAATGGAGATACCTTCTCTTTAAAGGTATTGGATCGGGTATTTACCTATGAGGTAGATCAGATTCTGGTGGTGGATCCATACGATCTGGAAGCCCTGGAGATTGATCCCGAACAGGATTACTGTACGTTGATTACCTGTACTCCCTATGGTATCAATACTCATCGTCTGCTGATTCGGGGACACCGGATTGAGGTATCTCAGGAAGAGGCTGCAGAGGAAAGGAAAAATGAAACGTAATGGAAATGAAGGAAATAAGGTGATACGCCTATGAAAACAAAGTATGCTTTAAAATGGATTACGGCGGTACTGACCGCGGTGCTGCTGACCTGCTTTGGGATAACGGCTTTGGCCTATGAGCGTATTGATATAGACCAGGAAGCCAGCTTGACCCTGCAGTTTAACCGGGACAGCACAGGCTTTTCCGGTGTGGAGTTCCAGCTGTACCGGGTGGCGGATGTGTCAGACAGCGCCCGCTTTGTTCTGTCTGGTGATTTTGCGTCATATCCGGTTTCACTGGATAATCTGGACAGCTCTGGCTGGCGTGCCCTGGCTCAGACTTTGGATGCTTATGCATCAAGGGACGGGCTGGTTCCAATGAGGTCCGGCAGGACAGATGCGGCCGGGAAGATTTTGTTTGACCATCTTCCTACAGGAATGTACCTGATAACGGGGGATAATTATGTGAGCGGCAGGTATACTTATATCCCGGAAGCCTTCATGGTCAGCCTGCCAAGCCTGAACCAGGAAACGGATGAGTGGGTTTACCAGGCTTCGGCTGTCTGCAAATACAGTCGTGACTATGACCCGCCAGAGGGCGGAGGAGGCGATCCGAGTGATTTGAGCCGGAAAGTGCTGAAAATCTGGAAGGACGATGGAAACGAGGCAGAGCGTCCGGAGAGCATATCTGTTCAGCTGCTCAGAAACGGGCAGGTTTATGATACGGTAACCCTAAATGCCTCCAATAACTGGCGCTACAACTGGTATGAACTGGACGACAGCGATGAGTGGCAGGTGGTGGAAAACGGTACGCCTGAGGGCTATACAGTATCCATCAGCCGGCAGGGAATTACATTTGTGATGACAAATACAAAAACTACGCCAGGAGACTCATCCGGCGGTTCGGGAGACCCGTCCGGTAATACGGGAGGTCTGTCTGGTTTTGCGGATTCCGGATGGATGGGTCCGATCCTTCCGCAGACGGGAGTTCTGTGGTGGCCGATCCCCTTCATGGCTGCAGCAGGTCTGATTTTGTTTATCATTGGATGGAGGAAATGGAAACATGAGGAGAGACGGGCGTAACCATAAACGCTGGATGCTCCTGATGGTTCTAGGGCTGCTGCTGATTGCGGCAGCCCTTTTTCTGGGAGCCTACAATTTATGGGATGACAGCAGAGCCGGAATGGCCTCCAGGCAGATTGCGGAAAAATTGCCGAAGCCTTCTGAATCAGAGCCTCTCTCCCTGGATCCGGATGAGCAGGTTATTCCGGATTACCAGTTAAATCCGGATATGGAGATGCCGGAGATGGAAATTGAGGGAAATGATTACATTGGTACGCTGGAGATTCCGGATTTGGATCTCTCATTGCCGGTGATGGGAGACTGGAGTTATCCCAAATTGAAAATCGCTCCGTGCCGTTACAGCGGTTCTGCCTATCAGGGAGGGCTTGTGATAGCCGCTCACAATTACAGCAGACATTTTGGAAGACTGAATCAGCTGCAGCCAGGCGCCCAGGTGAAGTTTACGGATATCGATGGGAACGTATTTGAGTATAAAGTGGCAGAAATTCAAAATCTGGAGCCTGCAGCCATTGAGGAGATGACGGACAGTGGATGGGATCTATCCTTATTTACCTGCACATTAGGCGGACAAAACCGTATAACGGTGCGCTGCCAGAAAACAGAAAAAAGCGGCATGCTTTAATGCTTTGAGCTCCGGACATTTTATAGAGACATAGGGAATCATAAAAATAAGAAAAGCCAAGAAAAAGCCACGTAAAGACGAAATTCCTTCGCCAATACGTGGTTTTTAAGGAACCGCTTTTTTTATTCGTTTAATAAATCGGCAAAGGTAATGGAAAAGCCATCAAATATGCCGACAGGAACTGGAGTGTCAAAGGAATAGAAGGTGATAAAGGAATTATCTTCCTGGTAACGGTAAACAGTGGAAGCCCCCTTTAAAGGATCCACAATCCAATACTCTTTTACCCCGGCCTGTTCGTACAACGTATTTTTAAGGACATAATCCATCTTCAGGCTGGAAGCGGATACTACCTCGATGACCAGATCAGGAGCACCGGAACAGCCGGAATCCGTCAGTTTGTTTTTGTCACAGATTACGGAAACATCCGGCTCAACCCAATTTTTATCTTCGGCATCCAGGTTGACGGCGAATGGGGCAGGGTAGACTTCACATCTGCCGCCTTTGGATTTGATATGGGAGCCGATTCACCAAAAATCATACAAGTATTATATATAACATCCCACAAATAGATAAGTAAATTCTACCAAAATAATCAAAACATCAAGTGCATAGCGTAGATGCTATATTATTCCGAGATTCCTTCTCCTGTGAGGATAAAAGAATATGTCTCCTAAAGCCCGGTTCCGGCGGGGCTTATTAAAGTGCATCTACTCCCGGTATTGCCACTCTGAGTTTCTCAAAAAGTCGGCAGATTGGTACTTTGGGCAGACATATCTATTTTTTATTGCAGTTTACGGAAACGCAAGATTTTTGAGGACAGACCTGACAGATTTGTGAAACATATTCTTATGTAGGAAATGGTTATAATAAACCGGTAAAGGCAAACCATGAGAAGCATGAGAGGAGAAGAGATATGGAAACTACAAAACCAGCAGAGAGGGAGAGGAAAGAAAAAATGGAGGAACTGCTGTCCTCTTACCGCTCACACCTTGAAAATCAGGAGAAAAGCGCCAACACGGTTGAAAAATATGTGAGGGACGTGAGAAATTTTTTAATTTACACAGGGATGGAAACTCCGCCGAAAGAGCTGGTGCTGAAATATAAAAGCAGTCTGAAGGAGCGGTATCGGATCAGCAGCGCCAATTCTATGCTGATGGCAGTCAACAGCTATTTGAAATACAGGGGGCAGCGGGAGTGCTGCGTCAGCGCTTTTCGCCAGCAGAGAAAAATGTTTTCCGAGGACTCCAGGCTGTTAAAACGAAAGGAGTACCAGCGTCTGGTTCAAGAAGCAAGAAAAAGAGGAATGGTTCGTATAGAATATATTCTCCTAACCCTTGGAATGACAGGAATTCGGGTAGGAGAGCTGGCTTTTATTACAGTAGAGTCGCTGAAAGAAAAGATGGTGCGGATTCAGTTTAAAAATAAGGAGCGGGTTATTTTGCTTCCGAAAACACTAAGAAAATTGCTGGAACAATATTGCCGAAACCAAAAGATAAAAGAGGGAAGTATTTTTGTAACCAGAACCGGAAAGGCTATGGACGCAGAAATATCTGGGCGCAGATGAAAAAACTCTGCCAGGGGGCCGGAGTATTGGCCAGCAAGGTGTTCCCTCATAATCTCCGCCACCTGTTCGCCAGATGTTACTACGAGAAAGAAAAGGATTTGGTAAGATTAGCGGATCATCTTGGACACAGCAGTCTGGAAACGACCAGAAGATATTATGACAAGCAAGTATTTATGGAAAGAAAAAAGCTCTTGCCTGTATAACTACGGATTTTTATATAGCTTTTCTT
>ENA-OWOC01000193-OWOC01000193.1-gut-metagenome-genome-assembly--contig:-NODE-193-length-23569-cov-5.030436_pt1 | contig 23569 bp, 19 predicted proteins | sample MGYA00248245_ERZ651791 | MGnify/ENA primary metagenome ERZ651791 (study PRJEB26908, sample SAMEA4031703) | gut metagenome | biome: gut; feature: normal infant; material: stool | place: China | collected 2015...
GTTAAGACGTCGAGGTGAAGCATGCTCTTAATCTCCTCCATGATCCTGGGAACACCGCCGGCATAATAGAAATACTGGGCCGGCCATTTGCCTGCGGGGCGGATATCCAGCAGATAGTGGGCGCCCCGGTGCATCCGGTCAAAGAGCTCGGAATCGATGGAGATTCCAAATTCGTGGGCGATGGCCGGAATGTGGATGAGGGAGTTGGTGGAGCCGGAAATAGCGGCATGGACCATGATGGCGTTTTCAAAGGACTTTAAGGTAACGATATCCCTGGCTTTCAGTCCCTTGCGGGCCAGTTCCACAGCCATCTGACCGGCCTTGCGGGCCATGTCCTGGAGGTCCTGGCAGGTAGCGGGCATCAGGGCGGAGCCGGGAATCATCAGCCCCAGGGCCTCCCCCATAATCTGCATGGTGGAAGCGGTTCCCATAAAGGAGCAGGCTCCGCAGGAGGGACATGCGTGCTGCTTGTAATAAGTCAGCTTCTCCTCGGAAATTTCTCCCCGCTGGCACATGGCAGAGTACATGCCAATCTGCTCCAGGGTCAAAAGGTCGGGGCCGGCATCCATGACGCCGCCGGTGACCAGGATGGAAGGCATATTGGTGCGGCCAATGCCCATCAGATGGGCGGGAACGCCCTTGTCGCAGCTGGCGATAAAGACGCCGCCGTCGAAGGGGGTGGCTCCGGCGTGGATTTCAATCATGTTGCAAATCATGTCCCGGTGGGCCAGAGAGTAGTTGATGCCGTCGTGGCCCTGGGCCATGCCGTCGCAGATGTCGGTGGTAAAATACCGGGCCGCCTTTCCGCCGGCCTCATGTACCCCTTCCGCCGCCTGGTTGACCAGCTCCAGAAGGCCTGCGCTTCCCGGATGGCTGTCGCCGAAGGTGCTTTCAATCATAATCTGGGGCTTGGACAAATCCTCCACGGTCCAGCCCATGCCCATCCGAAGGGGGTCCTGCTCGGGGGCGATTTTCCGGATTTCCTGACTAATCATAAACGTTCTCCTTTTTCTGATTTTTCAGTGTTTAGTGATGAAGGCGTCAAAAGGTGTTTTGACGCCATGATACACGGATTGCTCCGTGCTGGCGCACTCCCGCACTCCTGCAAACACCTCAAATCCGCTCATTTTTCTATGAAAAATGGCTGCTTTTCGGTGTTTGTATGCGTCCCAAAGTCATGCTTGCCTGTGCAAGCACAGCCCGCATGGCCTTTTGACGCTTGTATCATTTAATATTGTTAAATTCATAGTATCACTTTCGGAAAAAAACTGCAATATATTTTGAGAAAATCCTGAAAAATCGAAGAAAAATGGGAAAATAGATAGTATGAGTTTGAAAAAATGTCGGTTATCCGATATAATGATATCAAAGGGAGACTGCGTCAAAAAGGCGCAGTGTGTGCTGCGCGGAAAACGGGAAAAGAGGAGAAGAAAATTTGCGCGGCAAACCCGAAGAAAAGGAAATTTGCGCGGCATACCGGAAGAGAGGAGAAGAAAATGGAAGACAACAGAACGCTGGTGCAGCGGACGGCGGACCAGCTTGTAGATTATATCGTTGAGCAGGGGCTGACCGAGGGGGACCGACTGCCAAGCGAAAGTGAACTGATGAAATACCTGGACGTGAGCCGCACTACCACCCGGGAGGCGGTGCGCATGCTGTCCTCCAGAAATATTCTGGAGGTGCGCCACGGCTCCGGAATCTATGTCAGCAAGAATACGGGGATTTCCGAAGACCCGCTGGGCCTTTTCTTTATCCGGGATAAGGAGCGGCTGGTGGAGGATTTGATGGAGTTTCGCCTTCTGGTGGAGCCCCGAATCGCGGCCCGGGCGGCCCAGAGAGCGAATCAGGAGCAGGCAAAAAAGCTGGAAGAGCTGGCGGACGAGGTGGAACGGCTCTACCGCAGCGGCCAGCCCCACAACAAGGCGGATAACGCCTTTCACGCGAAGCTGGGGGAACTCAGCGGCAACCTGGTATTTCCCCATCTGATTCCTATTATTTCCAAGGCCATCGACATGTTTATCGATATGACCAGCAATGAGCTGATGAACGAGACCCTGGAGAGCCACCGGGCCATTGTGGAGGCGGTGAAAGCGAGGGACGGGGTAGGGGCGGAAGATGCCATGACCCTTCATCTGGTGTACAACCGGAACCGGATTCGGGAAAAGCGGAAGAGCCGGGAGCCTATTGATAAATAATCACATTGCATTTTGGGTATCCTTCTGATAGGATGCAGATAGTTAGATAAAGCTAACTTAGCACAGCTAACCAAATACGGCTAACGATCTGCAAGAATGAACCGGGAGCCTGACAAATGGGCTTCTGAAAAAAGAAAGGATGTCAAAGGCATGAACGGATTGAAAATTGTAAAGATAACTGGCAGAGAAATCCTGGATTCCCGGGGAAATCCAACAGTGGAAGCGGAGGTTTATCTGGAGGACGGGACCATCGGGCGGGGGACTGCCCCCAGCGGCGCTTCCACAGGAGAGTTTGAGGCACTGGAACTGAGGGACGGCGACCCGGCCCGCTACGGGAAAAAGGGCGTCCTGAAGGCAGTGGAGAATATCAATACCGTCATCAGCGATGTGCTCCGCGGGATGGACGCCTCCCGCACCTACGAGGTGGACCAGGCCATGATTCGGGCGGATGGAACAAACGATAAGTCCAGGCTGGGAGCCAACGCCATTCTGGCGGTATCCATCGCATGCGCCAGGGCGGCTTCCTTGTCCCTACGCATTCCGCTGTACCGCTTTCTGGGCGGTGTAAGCGCCAACCGGCTTCCCGTCCCTATGATGAATATTCTCAACGGCGGCGCCCACGCGGCCAACACGGTGGATGTTCAGGAATTTATGATTATGCCCGTGGGGGCGGAGAGCTTCCGGGAGGGATTGCGCTGGTGCGCGGAGGTGTTCCATGCCCTGGCGGCCCTGCTGAAATCCAAGGGTCTGGCAACCTCCGTAGGCGATGAAGGCGGATTTGCTCCGGATTTGGCCAGCGACGAGGAGGCCATCCGGTATATTCTGGAAGCCGTCCGCCAGGCGGGCTATGAGCCGGGAACGGATTTTGTGCTGGCCATGGACGCTGCTTCCAGCGAGTGGAAGGGAGAGAGAAAGGGAGAATATATCCTTCCCAAGTGCAAAAAGAAATTCACCTCCCAGGAGCTGGTGTCCCACTGGAAGGAACTGGTGGAAAAATACCCCATCTGGTCCATCGAGGACGGACTGGACGAGGAGGACTGGGAAGGCTGGCAGTATATGACAAAGGAGCTGGGAGACAAGGTCCAGCTGGTGGGGGACGATTTGTTCGTGACCAACACGGAGCGCCTGAAAAAGGGCATCCGGATGGGCTGTGGTAATTCCATCCTCATTAAGCTGAATCAGATTGGCTCCGTGTCGGAGACCCTGGCGGCCATCAAGATGGCCCACAAGGCCGGATACACCGCCATCTCCTCCCACCGCTCCGGTGAAACGGAGGATACCACCATCGCGGACCTGGCTGTGGCTCTGAACACATGCCAGATTAAGACGGGAGCTCCCAGCAGAAGCGAGCGGGTAGCCAAGTACAATCAACTTCTGCGGATTGAGGAGGAGTTACAAGAGGCGGCGGTTTATCCGGGCTTCCAGGCATTTAACAGGAAAGCTTAAGCTGAATCAGACGGAATACCTGCTCCGCCGTATCCGCCGCGTTGATTCGGGCCTCCCCCGGGTCCAGGGCCTCCTGGAGGGAGACCACGCCCCTCATAATGGGGAAGAAGGCGTCGATGCCGTGTTGATTGCAGAGACCGGCCTCCCGGGTGACGGCGCCGGAAAAGGCGATGACCGGCTTCCCGTATTCCTTGGCCAGGTGGGCCACCCCGATGGGAGCCTTTCCCATAACGGTCTGGGCGTCCAGACGGCCCTCTCCGGTGATGACCAAATCGGCGTCCCGGATATCATCTTTTAAGTTGATTTCCTTCAGCACCATCCCTACCCCGGATTCCAGGGAACCATTTAAAAAAGTAAGAAATGCAAATCCAAGGCCTCCGGCGGCTCCGGCTCCGGGGGCTTCTTTGTCGGCGGCGGGGAAGGTCCGGGCGGCCAGGTCTCCGTAGCGCTCCATCCACTGGTCCATCTGCCGAATCATTTCCGGGTCCGCTCCCTTTTGGGGACCGTAGACGGCGCTGCAGCCATTTTCACCGCAGAGAGGATTGGTCACGTCGCAGGCAATATGGAAGGAACACTGGGAAAGCTCCGGACGGGCGTTCTCCGTCGAGATACGGGCCAGATTTTCCAGCCCTTTTGCCCCGAGGGGGATGGGCTGCCCCTCGGAATCCAGAAACTGAAAGCCCAGAGCGGAGAGCATGCCGGTTCCGCCGTCATTGGTAGCGCTGCCCCCGATGCCTACGAGAAAATGACGGCAGCCCTCCCCGATGGCGTCCCGAATCATTTCGCCTATGCCGTAGGTGGTGGCCTCCAGAGGATTGCGCTCCTCCTGGGAAATCAGTGTGAGGCCGGCAGCGGAGGCCATTTCCAGCACAGCCATCTTCCGCTCCCGGATCAAACCATAGGATGCGGTTACCGGACGGCCCAGAGGGCCGGTAACAGTCAGGGATTTCAGCTCTCCGCCCAGTCCGGCGGTCAGAGCCTCGGTGGTTCCCTCACCTCCGTCCGCCAGGGGACGAATCCGAATTCCGGCGGAAGGCATTACGCGGCGGATTCCCTCCGCAACGGCCTGACCGGCCTCCATGGAAGAGAGACTTCCTTTAAAAGAATCAATGGCAATGGTAATGTTCATGTTCATGTTGTTCCTCCTTCTCCTTCAATACATAAATGGTTAACTTTATTGTAGCAGATTGTATGGTTTCAGATATGTTATACAAAATGAAAAAATGTTGAAAATAGACAAAATATATGTTATAAAGACCATAAACTTATATTGTAGGAGGGAAGGGGATGGAGAAGATCAGCAAGGCTACGGCGCAGAAGATTGTAGAAACGGTGAAAGAGGTATGTGGCTGCGATGTGAATTTTATTGAGGGGAAGGGTAGGATTATTGCCAGCACTAATCAGAAACGGGTGGGAGATTTTCACGAAGGGGGCCGTCTGGCGGCACAGAGAAATGAGACTTTGGAGGTATTCCAGGACGGCCAGTTCCCGGGAGCCCGAAAAGGAGTGAACATTCCCGTTTGCCATCAGGGCAGACCGGTAGCAGTGGTGGGCATCAGCGGGGAGCCGGAAGAAGTGAGGAGATTCGGCCGCCTGGCGGTACGGATTACGGATTTGATTCTCAGGGAGCGGGAGCTTTATTATCTTCGGGGCAGCAGACGGCAGGCAGATCTGGATTATCTGGTACGCTCCGCTGTCTTTTCCCAGGAACGGACCAAGGAGTACAAGGCCTACGCCGCGGAGCAATTTCATATTGGCCGAAATACTCTTTACCGGACGCTTGTGCTGAGCCTGGCGAGCAGGGAGAATTTTGGAATCAGCGAGCAGACGGAGCAGAAAATCCTGAAGGTTCTGGAGCAGACAGGCACAGAATTTCACACATTCTGCTATCCGGAGGAGTATATTTTAATCCTTTCGGAAAATGGATGGATAAGAAACCGGTCTGTTTTTCAGAATCTGGCCATTGATCTGAAGGGAACGGTGCGGATGGGACTGGGAAAAGCCGCTCCATTTTGGAGTCAAAACATTTCCTACCAGCAGGCCAGACTGGCGGCGGAAAGCGCGGGAGCCTTAAGAGCGGTGGCAGACTTTGAAAGACTGGATTTGGAGCTGCTTTTGGGAGAAATCCGCCGGGAAACCAGGGAAGCTTTTCTGGAGAAAACCATTGGGGAGCTGGCGCCGGAGGATCTGGAGCTTCTTAAGGTCTATTTTCAGGAAGATATGTCCCTGCAGAATACCAGCAGCCGGCTATTCCTTCATAAAAATAGTCTTCAATACAAGCTGAACCGGATTGGGCGGCTCTGCGGCTACAATCCCAGGTCTTTCCGGCAGGCGGCGGTTCTCTATATGTCCCTGAAACTGATGGAAAATGAGGAGGATAGGAAAAATCGATGAATTATCACGGCGTTATGATTGCGGCAGTCTGTTTTCTGGTAATCGGGGTGTTCCACCCCATTGTGATACGGGCGGAGTATTATTTTTCCTCCCGCTGCTGGCCGGTTTTTCTGCTGGCCGGACTTTTATTTCTGGCGGCCAGCCTGGCGGTGGCTCAGGTGCTGGTTTCCGCGGTGATGGGAGTCATCGGCTGCAGCTGCCTCTGGAGCATCCTGGAGCTAAAGGAGCAGGAAAAACGGGTGGAGCGGGGATGGTTTCCTAAAAATCCCAAGAGAAAATCATAAGGATGCGGAAGAAACATATCATAGAGTAAGGAACCTTTCTTTCAAAAGGAGACCTCAATGGACAGCCAGAAACGGGAAAATCTGCTGAATATGGCCCTGGATGCTACCCCAAGGGAGCGGATGGAATCGGCGGCTCTGGGAACCGGTTACGATTTTGAGGAGCGGACCTGGGAGCTGATTGTGCGCTACAGCGGCGACCTGACGCCCTTAAAGGAAATGGGAGTTCAGGTAAAGGAACTGCTGGGCGGCTACGCTGTTCTGAAAGCTCCCGAGGGTCTGGTGGATGAGATTACGAGACTTCCTCAGATTTTATATATGGAAAAACCAAAGCTCCTTTATTTTGCCGTGAACATGGGCCGGAGCGCCTCCTGCCTAAGTCAGGTCCAGTCCGGAGGCCTCGGGCTCACGGGAGCTGGGGTGCTGGTGGCGGTGATTGATTCCGGCATCGACTATTTTCACCAGGATTTCCGGAATGAGGACGGTACTACCCGGATTTTGGAGTTGTGGGACCAGGAAAAGGGGATTTACAGCCAGGAGCAGATTAACGAGGCGCTGACGGCCGGGACCAGACAGGAAGCTCTGCAGCTGGTGCCGTCTGTTGACCTTAGCGGACACGGCACGGCGGTTGCGGGAATTGCGGCGGGAAACGGAAGAGAGAGCGGAGGACTTTACCGGGGCGTTGCCTGGGAGAGTCCTCTTCTTGTGGTGCGCCTGGGAGCTGCTAGTCCCGGAAATTTTCCCAGAACTACCCAGCTGATGGAGGCCGTGGACTATGTGGTCCGAACGGCGGGGGAGCTTTCCATGCCTGTTGCGGTCAACCTAAGCTTTGGCAATACCTATGGCTCCCATGACGGCACCAGTCTTCTGGAAACCTTCCTGGATACCGCGGCTAACAATGGGAGGATGGTGATCTGCATCGGCACCGGAAACGAGGGGACGGCAGGCGGCCATGTTTCCGGACGTCTGGAAGAAGGAAGAGAGAAACGGGTGGAATTGTCCGTGGCGGAGTACGAGACGGAATTCAGTATTCAGCTGTGGAAGTCCTACACCGATGAATTTGACATTGTGCTGGTTACACCCTCCGGGCAGGAAAGCGGACCGGTCAGCCGCCGTCTGGGGTTGCAGACCTTTCGCTACGGCAAAACAAGGGTCCTTCTCTATTATGGGGAGCCCAAGCCTTACAGTCCGGCACAGGAAATCTATTTTTTGTTCCAGCCGGAGGAGAACTATGTGGACAGCGGAATCTGGACGATCCGTCTGATTCCCGGGCGTCTGGTAACGGGGGAATATCAGATGTGGCTCCCCTCTCAGACGGCTTTAAATCCGGCTACCCGCTTTCTGGCCTCTACCCCCGATGGAACCCTCACCATCCCCTCTACTGCTCGGGGGGTGATTTCCGTGGGCGCTTACAATGATTCCTATCAGTCCTACGCGGCATTTTCCGGCAGAGGCCTTCCTGCCCAGCCAGGCGGGAACAAGCCGGATTTGGCGGCGCCGGGGGTGGACATTGTGACGGCCCGGGCGGGCGGCGGGTATGAGGCGGTGACCGGAACCTCATTCGCGGCCCCATTTGTCACCGGGAGCGGGGCCCTTATGATGGAGTGGGGGATTCTCCAGGGAAACGACCCATACCTTTACGGAGAAAAAGTAAAGGCCTACCTGCGCCGTGGGGCCAGGCAGCTCCCGGGCTTTGACGCCTTTCCAAATCCTCAGGTAGGGTATGGGGCTTTGTGCGTAGCGGATAGTCTGCCGTAATTGTCTCTCTATTTGTAAAATATTCTGACACACCCTAGGCAGATTGGATTTTTTGTAGTAAAATAAGGGAATGAGAAATATAATAAGAATAGGGGGACCAGTTCATGAATATCCGCGAATCGCTGGAAGCTTTGGAAGAACAGTATTTAAGCCCATTTGCGTCATTTTCAAACCGGACCAGGGGACGGGCCAGGCTGGAGCCTCTTTGCGATATCCGACCGGAATACCAGCGGGACCGGGACCGGATTCTCCACTGCAAGTCCTTCCGGAGGCTGAAACACAAGACCCAGGTGTTTCTGGCGCCGGAGGGCGACCACTACCGTACCCGTCTGACCCACACCCTGGAGGTGAGCCAGATTGCCAGGACCATTGCCAAGTCCCTGCGGCTGAACGAGAGCCTGACGGAGGCTATCGCCTTGGGCCACGATCTGGGGCATACGCCCTTCGGCCATTCCGGGGAGTTTATCCTGAACCAGATTTGCGAGGACGGATTCGCCCACTATGAGCAGAGCGTCCGGGTGGTGGAGGTGCTGGAAAAGGACGGCAAGGGACTGAATCTGACCTGGGAAGTGCGGGACGGAATCTTAAACCATCGGACGGCCGGCCATCCTTCCACCTTGGAGGGAGCCATCGTGCGGCTGTCGGACAAGATTGCCTATATCAACCACGATATCGACGATGCCATCCGGGCGAAAATGTTCACGGAGGACCAGCTGCCTGCCATCTACACGGATATTTTGGGACATAGCGTCCGGGAACGGTTAAACACTATGATTCACGATATTATTTTCAACAGCATGGACAAGCCGGAAATCACCATGTCGCCAGGGATGGAGGAGGCCATGAAAGGCCTCAGGAGCTGGATGTTCGACCATGTCTATAAAAACGAGATTCCAAAGGCGGAGGAGGGAAAGGCCCAGCAGATGCTTGCCTCCCTCTATGAGTATTACTTAAAGCATGTGGATAAACTGCCGCCGGAATACCTTCAGCTGATGGAAAAACGGGGCGATAAAAAGAGCAGAGTGGTCTGCGACTACATAGCGGGGATGAGCGATGTGTACGCCATCGACCAGTTCGAGGAGCTGTTCGTCCCCAAACGCTGGAATGTGATATAACAGTTCAGGCCGGGCAAGAAGACTAGGTGCCCTTGGGTTATGAGCCGTCCTGAACAATTAGATATAAAAGATATAAAAAGGAAGGGAGCAAATTACTCGATATGTACTATCCGGAGGAAGTCGTTGAAGAGGTAAGGGAGAAGAACGACATCGTGGATGTGATTTCTGGATATGTGAAGCTTCAGAAAAAGGGGGCCAATTATTTTGGCCTCTGTCCCTTTCACAATGAAAAATCTCCTTCCTTTTCCGTGTCGCCAGGGAAGCAGATGTACTACTGCTTCGGCTGCGGCGCCGGGGGGAATGTGATTACCTTTTTGATGGAATACGAAAATTATACCTTCCCCGAGGCCCTGAAATTTCTGGCAGACCGGGCGGGGGTGGCTCTGCCCAAGATGGAATACCAGAAGGAGGCCAGGGAACAGGCGGATCTGAAGGCCAGGCTTTTGGAGGTCAACAAGCTGGCCGCCAATTATTTTTACCATCAGTTAAAATCTCCTGCCGGCCAGGCGGGCTATCGCTATCTCCACGACAAGCGGGAGCTGAAGGACCCCACCATTCTCCGCTTCGGCCTGGGATTCGCCAACAAGACCAGCGACGACCTTTACCGCTTTTTAAAGGAGAAGGGCTACGAGGACAGCTTTTTGAAAGAGACGGGCCTTGTGACCATTGAGGAGCGGGGAGGCAGGGACAAGTTCTGGAACCGGGTGATGTTTCCCATTATGGACATCCATAACCGGGTCATCGGTTTCGGAGGACGTGTGATGGGAGACGGAGAGCCCAAATATTTAAACTCGCCGGAAACAAAGATTTTTGATAAAAGCCGCAATCTCTACGGCTTAAATTATGCCAGGACCTCCAGGGAGAAATATATGCTGGTATGCGAAGGCTATCTGGACGTCATTTCCCTCCACCAGGCTGGCTTTACCAACGCGGTGGCTTCCCTGGGAACTGCTTTTACCTCCCAGCATGCCTCCGTGCTAAAGCGGTACACGGATCAGGTGATTTTGACCTACGACAGCGACGGCGCGGGAGTTAAGGCGGCACTGAGGGCCATTCCGATTTTGAGGGAAGCAGGAATTTCCTCAAAGGTATTGAATATGAAACCTTATAAGGATCCGGATGAGTTTATCAAAAATCTGGGGTCGGAGGCATTTTCAGAGCGGATTCGCCAGGCAGAAAACAGTTTCATGTTTGAAATCCGGATTCTGCGGCAGGATTACTCTATGGAGGACCCGGAGCAGAAGACCAGATTCTATCAGGAAACGGCCAGGAAGCTGCTGCGTTTCGGAGAACCTCTGGAGCGGGATAATTATATTCAGGCGGTGTCTTCGGAGTACATGATTCCCTACCAGGAATTAAAGGGAATGGTGAACCGCATGGGCATGACCATGGGCTTAAAGGCAGGAGAAGCGGCGCCCGAGGGCAGGAGGAACGTCCGGACCAGCCAAATGGAGGAAACAGGTGAAAACCGTCCCCGCGCAGTGGCTGAGGCCGGAGCGGGAGGACAGCGCCGGACCGGGAAAAAGCCGGACCGGGAAGATGGAATCCGTCAGTCCCAGCGGTTGCTTTTGACCTGGCTTATTGAGAATCCGGAACTGTTTGACAAGATTCAGGGGGTGATTACGGCAGATGATTTTGTGGAAGAGCTGTATCATCAGGTGGCCGTTCAGGTTTTTGAAGGTCATGAGAAAGGAAATTTGAATCCGGCAGCTATTTTGAACTACTATATTAATGATGAGGATCAGTACCGTCAGGTGGCGGCTTTGTTTAACGCCAGTCTGGGGGATTCTTTGGGAAACGAGGAGCAGAAGAAAGCGTTTGCGGAAACGGTGTACAAGGTAAAGAAAAACAGCCTGGATGTAGCCGGAAGGAATGCCGGAAACATTGAGGAGCTGCAGCGAATCATTCGGGAACAGGCCAATCTGAAGAAACTTCATATTACATTGGACTGATGTGAACGGAGGAGATTCGGGCCGAAAGGCAGAAAGGGCAGAGGAGAACAATGGAGCGTGTAGGTCTTGGATTTGAGGAGAAGCTGAACGCTTTGCTGGCGGAGGCCAAAAAGAAGAAAAATGTTTTGGATTATCAGGAAATCCTGGATCACTTTAAGCCGGATCTGCTGTCCGCGGAACAGCTGGACCGGGTTTTTGAGTGTCTGGAACAGAACCGGGTGGATGTGCTGCGCATGGACGGCAAGGGAGATCTGGACGAAGAACTGTTCCTGGTAGATGAGGCAGATCTGGAGGATGAGGAAGAAATCGATGTGGAGCACATGGATTTGTCCGTACCTGACGGCATTAGCCTGGACGACCCGGTACGCATGTACTTAAAAGAAATCGGCAAAATTCCCCTTCTGTCTTCGGAGGATGAAATCGAGCTGGCCAAGGAAATGGAGCTTGGAAATGAGGAGGCCCAGAAGAGGCTGGCGGAGGCCAATCTCCGCCTGGTGGTCAGCATCGCCAAACGGTATGTAGGCAGAGGGATGCAGTTCCTGGATTTAATCCAGGAGGGAAACCTGGGACTGATTAAAGCGGTGGAGAAGTTTGACTACCGCAAGGGCTACAAATTCAGTACCTACGCTACTTGGTGGATTCGCCAGGCCATCACCCGCTCCATTGCGGATCAGGCCAGGACCATCCGCATCCCGGTCCATATGGTGGAAACCATTAACCGGCTGGTGCGTACTTCCAGGCAGCTCCTTCAGGAGCTGGGGCGGGAGCCTACCATGGAGGAAATCGGAAAACGGGTGGATATGCCGCCAGAGCGGGTGGCGGAGATTATGAAAATGTCCCAGGAGCCAGTTTCTCTGGAAACGCCGGTGGGGGAGGAGGAGGACAGCCATCTGGGGGATTTTATCCAGGACGACCATGTGACGGTTCCACAGGATGCGGCCGCCTATACCTTGCTTCATGAGCAGCTGATGGAGGTCCTGGGAACATTGACGGAGCGGGAGCAGAAGGTGCTGCGCCTGCGCTTCGGCTTGGATGACGGAAGGCCCAGAACGCTGGAGGAAGTGGGAAAGCAGTTCCATGTCACCAGGGAGCGCATCCGCCAGATTGAGGCCAAGGCCCTGCGGAAGCTGCGCCATCCCAGCAGGAGCCGGAAACTGAAGGATTATTTGGATGAGGTGTAGCGGTCGGAAACGGCGGGGGTATCAAACCGGTAGAAAGGAATATACATAGAATATGGAATTTGCAGCAGAGTCCTGCAGAGAGGAAAGGGACGGCAGAGGTAAAGAAAATGAGAAACAGGAAGCCGGCAGCAGAATCCGGCTTTCGCTGCGGCTGAAGGCTGTAGCGGCTTTCGTGCCGGAGGGATTCCGGGCGGCGGATATTGGAACGGACCACGGCTACATTCCCATTTATCTGGTGGAAACGGGCAGAGTTCCCGGCGTTCTGGCTATGGATGTGGGAAAGGGACCGCTGGAGCGGGCAAAAGCCCATACGGAGGCGATGAATCCTGAACTCAGAGACCGGATCGAACTGCGGCTGAGTGATGGGCTGAAGGGAATGAAAACAGGGGAAGCCCAAACGGTTATTATTGCCGGAATGGGCGGAGAGCTGATGATTCGGATTCTGGATGAGGGCCGCCATGTATGGGAAAGCGTTGACACATGGGTGCTGTCTCCCCAATCAGAACTGGAAGAGGTCCGGCGTTTCTTGCTCAGAGAGGGATTTGCGGTTCTAAGGGAGCAGATGGTTAAGGACAACGGTAAATTTTATACCGTGATGGCGGCAAGCCGGGGAAAGATGGAGTGTGAGCAAAAAGAGGAACTTCGTTACGGCCCTTGTCTGATCCGGGATAAAAACCCGGTACTGCTGGAATACCTTGCTCAGGAGGAAAAGCGGATTCTGGGAATTCGGGAGGGCTTTGACCTGGAAAAAGCAGAACAGTGGACTCCAGGTCAGAGAACGGCTTTCCGGCAGCTTGGGGAGGAATTGGAATTAATCAGAAAGACCAGAAGACGAATGGGACATAAGGAGGAATACATCAGTGAAATGCAGCGAGGTAATTGAAGCTTTAAGGGAGCTGGCTCCGGAAGAATGGGCTTGTGAGTGGGACAACCCCGGACTAATTGCAGGGAGAACAGAAAAAGAGATAAAACGGATCTTTGTGGCTTTGGACGCTACGGACCCCATTGTGGAGGAAGCCGTCCGTGTGGAAGCGGACCTGCTTTTGACCCATCATCCTTTGATATTTAAGGCAGTCAAGCAGGTAAATAACCAGAATTTCATAACCAGACGTCTTCTGCGCCTGATACAGGCGGATATATCCTATTACGCCATGCATACCAATTTTGACGCGGCGCCCGGCTGTATGGCGGATCTGGCGGCAGGACGCCTTGGAATTCTTCAAGGACAGCCTCTGGAGGTGTTGGGTGAGGCGGGGGGCCAGCCTTTTGGAATTGGAAAATGGGGAGATTTGGAAAAACCAACGGCTCTTTCTCAGCTGGCAAAGGAGGTAAAGGAGAAGTTCGAACTGCCTTATGTGCTGGTTTACGGGGAGGAGTCTGCGGAGAGAAAAATGTACCGGGCGGCAGTATGCCCCGGCTCTGGCGGAAGCGAGATTGAAGCTGCTATTCAGGCGGGAGCTGAAGTTTTTATCACTGGGGATATCAGTCATCACCAGGGGATTGATGCGGCGGCCAGAGGCATGGCCGTAATCGATGCGGGACACTATGGCCTAGAGCATATTTTTGTGGAGTTTATGGGAGAGTGGCTGAAAAAACGGCTTGGAAGTAAGATTCAGGTAATCCAGGCAGGGCCTCAGTGGCCGGCCAGGGTCTATTGACAGGAGGATGAGGCATGATACAAATCCAGATCGGTCAGGAGAAAAAAGATTACCCGGAGGGAACCGCCTGGAAACAGGTGGCGGAGGAATACCAGAAGTTTTATGAAAATGATATTCTGCTGGTGAATGTGAATGGAAAGCTTCAGGAGCTGCACAAGGGTATCCGGGAGGGGAGAGTTAAGTTCATTACTGCCGCAGATAAGCCTGGCATGAGCGCATACCAACGCAGCGCAACTTTGATGATGCTGAAGGCCTTTTATGAGATTGTGGGAGCGGAACGAATCCGGAAGGTTTCTGTGGATTTTTCAATAGGAAAGGGATTTTTCGTTGATCCGGAAGGAGATTTTCAGGTAACTCCTCAGCTGCTGGCTCAGGTGAAGGAGAAAATGAAGGAATACGCTGAGGCTGCTATTCCGATCTATAAGCGAAGCGTGGGGACGGACGATGCGGTAGAGGAGTTTCGCCGTCATCGGATGTATGACAAGGCCCGGCTTTTTGCCTACCGGAGGGTTTCCCGGGTAAACCTGTATAGCCTGGAGGGATTTGAGGATTACTACTATGGATATATGGTTCAGAATACCAGTTACATCCGGTATTTTGACCTGATTCCCTATCATCAGGGCTTTGTGATGCTTCTGCCTCAGATGAGCAGTCCCAGAACTCTGCCTCAATTTATTCCCCAGGAGAAGCTGTTCTCTGTTCTGGAGGAGTCTTCTCAGTGGGGAAAACAGATGGATCTGGAAAATGTGGGAGCTCTGAACGACCGTATAGCTTCCGGGCAGATGCAGAGGCTGATTTTGGTTCAGGAGGCCCTTCAGGAAAAGAAAATATCGGAAATCGCCCAGCAGATAGGAGAGAGGAAGGACGTAAAGTTTATCATGATTGCCGGACCATCCTCTTCGGGAAAGACTACCTTCGCCCATCGGCTCAGCGTGCAGCTGGAGGCCATCGGCTTGAAGCCTCATGCTATTTCCGTAGATAACTATTTTGTAAATCGGTACGACAGCCCCAGGGATGAAGAGGGGAATTATAATTTCGAAGCGCTGGAATGCCTGGACCTGGAACTGTTTAACCAGAATATGACGGATCTTTTGCTGGGAAAACGGGTGGAACTGCCGGTTTACAATTTTAAAACCGGGCTGCGGGAGTATCGGGGAGACTTCATGGAATTGGGACCGTCAGATATTTTGGTAATCGAGGGGATTCACTGCCTGAACGACCGGCTTTCTTACGCTCTTCCAAGAGAGAGCAAATTTAAAATTTACATCAGCGCCCTGACCCAGCTGAACATTGATGAGCACAACCGGATTCCTACCACAGACGGCAGACTTCTGCGCCGGCTGGTGCGGGATGCCAGGACCAGGGGAACAAAAGCGAGAGAGACCATCCGCATGTGGCCTTCCGTCCGTAAAGGAGAAGAGGAGAATATTTTTCCCTTCCAGGAGGAGGCGGATGTGATGTTTAACTCTGCGCTGGTTTATGAACTGTCTGTGCTGAAGCAGTACGCAGAACCTTTGCTTTTTGGAATCCCCAAAGACTGTGAGGAGTATCTGGAAGCCAAGCGCCTGCTGAAATTCCTGGACTATTTCCTGGGAGTCAGCAGCGAGGATATTCCGAAAAACTCCATCCTGCGGGAATTTATCGGAGGAAGCTGTCTGAACGTGTAAAAATTTCTGGACAAACGGCTCAATGCGTGGTATTCTGATACCGTTTGAATGATGAGCAGGCCGGATGGCCGCTGCCGCGCAGACGAAAGGGCGCGGGAGAGGAAAGTCCGGGCTTCACAGGGCAGGATGCCAGATAACGTCTGGCGAAGGCGACTTCAGGGACAGTGCAACAGAAATAAACCGCCGTCCTTTGGACGGTAAGGGTGGAAAGGCGGTGTAAGAGACCACCGCCCGGCTGGTAACAGACGGGGCACATGTAAACCCCATCCGAAGCAAGACCGAGCAGGAGGCATATGGCGGCCCGTCAGCCTCCGGGTAGGTTGCTTGAGGCTGCTGGCGACGGCAGTCCTAGATAGATGGCCATCCAAGACATAACCCGGCTTACAGGCTTACTCAATTAAAAAAGCAGCGCCAAGGTCTGAGACTGAGGCGCTGCTTTTTTGCTATCGGTGATTTACTTCACCACATCCAGCTTAAATCCAAAATACTTCACTGCATTGTTGTAGCAGATTCCCTTTACCAGCTCCTCCAGAGCCTTCATGTCTGCGGGATACTCGCCGTTCTCCACCCAGGTTCCGAAGATGTCGCAGAGAATCCGGCGGAAATACTCGTGACGGGTGTAGGAGAGGAAGCTTCTGGAGTCGGTCAGCATTCCTACAAAGTTGCCCAGGCAGCCCAGGTTGGCCAGGGAGGTGATCTGTTCGGTCATACCAATCTTGTGATCATTGAACCACCATGCGGAGCCCTGCTGAATCTTTCCGGGAATATCGCCCTGGAAGCAGCCGATGATGGAACCGATGGAAGCGTTGTCGTTGGGGTTCAAGGAGTACAGGATGGTCTTGGGAATGTCGTTGGTGGCGCTTAAAGCGTTCAGGAAGTCAGCCATCTGTGCGCTGGGAGCGTAGTTGTTGATGCAGTCGTAGCCGGTGTCCGGTCCCAGCTGCTCAAACATGTAAGCGTTGTTGTCCCGCTTGCAGCCGTAGTGAATCTGCATGACCCATCCCAGTTTTACATACTCTCTGGCAACGAAGAGCATGTAGGCGGTCTTATACTTTAACTCCTCTTCCTTGGAGATCGCTTCTCCGCTTAATCCCTTCTGCAGAATGGCGTCTACCTCGGCATCGGAAGCGGGAGCGTACATCACATACTCTAAGGCATGGTCGGATACACAGCATCCCATGGAGGCGAAGAATGCCATCCGGTTCTTTAAGGCCTCCTTCAGGGAAGCGAAATCCTTAACCTCAACTCCGCTAACTTTGGAAAGTTGTGCGATATACTCGCCGTAGGTGGGCTTCTCCACGTTCATGGCCTTATCAGGTCTCCAGGCAGGCAGAACCTGTACGTCAAAGGTCGGATCTTCCGCAATCTTCTTGTGCCACACCAGAGAGTCTACGGGATCGTCAGTGGTGCAGATTAAGGTAACGCCGGACTGCTTGATGATGTTGCGGACGGTCATGGAGTCCTCCTGCAGCTTGGCGTTGCAGAGATTCCAAACTTCCTCGGCAGTGTCGCCGTTTAAATATCCCTCATAGCCAAAATATCTGCGCAGCTCCAGATGGCTCCAGTGATACAGCGGATTTCCGATGAGCTTCGGCATAGTCTCCGCCCAGGCCTGGAATTTCTCGCGATCGGAACCGTCGCCGGTGATGTACTTTTCGTCTACACCGTTGGAGCGCATCTGACGCCACTTATAGTGGTCTCCGCCCAGCCACACCTGAGTGATATTCTCAAACTTGCGGTCCTCATAGATCTCCTGGGGATTGATGTGGCAGTGGTAGTCCAGAATCGGCATATTCTCAGCGAACTGGTGATACAAAGTCTGCGACATCTCGGTGGATAAGAGAAAGTCCTTGTCCATAAACTGTTTCATAGAAGAAGTCCTCCTTGATTAAAAATTGGTGGTTTGTCTTTTTATTAAATCAGAGGCAATGGTGGTCCGGCTTGGAACATTCTTGCCGCTGAATACACCCATAAGCGTATTGATTGTAGTAGAGCAAAGCGCTTCCACTTTGCTGTCAATGGAAGTAATTTCCGGGTCCGTGGAACGGGCCAGGATGGAATCGTTGTAGCCGATGATGGAAAGCTCATCGGGAATGGAAATTCCTGCCGCGTGGGCGAATTTTACTGCCCCTACCGCAAGAGAATCATCGGAAGTGACCACAGCGTCAAATTCCAGTCCCTCCCGATGGAGCGTTAACAAGAGATCGCGGGCCACGGAAATGTCTTTGGCGCACTGGCGGATCATGGAATCCGGAACTTCCAGTCCCATCTGTTGGTGGGCTTCTTTAAAACCAGCCAATTTGTTGACTCCGCTGAAAGAGTGGCTGGTATAGAGATAAAGAAGCTTCCGCCTTCCGGAATTTAAAAGTTCCCTGGTTACCTGATAGACGGCTGCCCGGTCATCGCAGATTGTGCTGTAAATATTCTCGCCCTCCAGATACCCGTTGACCAGCATGATGGGAAGCTTGGCTGCGGCTTCAATAATATATTCATTGTCCCGGGGGCGCATCTCCACAAACTTGGAGCCCGCCAGAATGATGGCGTCCACCCGTTTGGAACGGAGAAGTTCAAAATACTGCTGTTTTGCTTCCAGGTCGTATCCGGTGCAGCAGAGAATGGCATCGTAGCCGTTGCTGCGCAGCCCCCGCTCCAGATAGTAGATGGCGTTTGCCAGATAGAGGTCGGAGGAGTCGGAGCACATGATCCCGATAGTTTTCATAGTGTTCAGTCCCAACCCGCGGGCAAATACATTGGGAGTATAGCCCAGCTCATCCATAACGGCCAGTACCTTGCGGCGGGTTTTGTCACTGACATTGGGGTTGCCGTTGAGCACCCTGGATACGGTGGCGATGGAAACGCCGGCATGTTTGGAAACGTCGTAGATGTTCATAAAATCAACCTCACATTCTGTAAGCGCTTACAGCTAAAATCATTATACATATTTCCCGCAAATATTGCAATAGTTTTCGTTTTTTTTATTGACTTATTTCCAGAACTTTTGTAGAATAATTGTAAGCACTTACATAAAAATGAATTGCTTTGTACGAAATTCCGTACGAGCGTTTATTTGAAGAAAGCCATCATTTATTAAAACAGGAGAGTAGGAGAAAACTATGCAGGACATTGTAAAGATCAACGGGAACGATAATGTTGCAGTGGCGCTGCGTCCCATCGCTCAGGGGGAAACCTTAAACGTGGCGGGCACAGAAGTAACGATGACAGAGGATATTCCTCAGGGACATAAGTTTGCGCTGCGTCCCATTCAGGAAGGAGAAGAGGTCGTAAAGTACGGCTTTCGGATCGGCTATGCCAAAGAGGACATTCGCCCTGGACAATGGGTCCATGTACATAATGTAAAGACCGCCCTGGGAGACATCCTTTCCTATGAATATCATCCCACAGGGCAGGATGTGGAGCCGACAGAACACGCTTACTTCCAGGGCTATCGCCGGACCGATGGCAAGGCGGGTGTGCGCAATGAAATCTGGATTATCCCAACAGTGGGCTGCGTCAATTCCATTGCCAAGGCACTGGAGCAGGAAGCTAAGTCACTGATTAGAGGAAATCTGGAAGATGTGATCGCCTTTAATCACCCCTACGGCTGCTCTCAGATGGGAGATGACCAGGAAAACACCAGAAAGGTACTGGCGGATATGATTCATCATCCCAATGCGGCGGGTGTTCTGGTACTTGGCCTTGGCTGCGAGAACAGCAATATTCCGGTATTGAAAGAATACATCGGGGAATACGATGAGCAGAGAGTGAAATTCCTTCAGTGCCAGGATGTGGAAGATGAGATGGAAGCGGCTATGGAACTGTTGAAGGAACTGGCGGATTACGCCCAGGGCTTCTCCAGAGAGAAAATCGATGCCAGCGAGCTGGTAATCGGAATGAAGTGCGGCGGTTCCGACGGACTCTCCGGTATTACTGCCAATCCTACGGTAGGCGCTTTCTCCGATCTTCTCGTGAGCAAAGGAGGTACTACCATCCTTACGGAGGTACCGGAGATGTTTGGAGCGGAGACTATCTTGATGAACCGCTGCGCCACACCGGAACTTTTTGATAAAACCGTCGATTTGATCAATAATTTCAAGAATTATTTTACCAGCCATAATCAGACTATTTACGAGAATCCTTCTCCGGGAAATAAAAAGGGCGGAATTTCTACGCTGGAAGACAAATCTCTGGGATGTACTCAGAAATCCGGAAGTTCTTTGGTAAGGGGCGTTCTGGAGTATGCGGAACCGGTAAAGAACCGCGGTCTGAACCTGCTCAGCGCTCCCGGAAACGATTTGGTAGCAGCTACGGCCCTGGCAGTATCCGGTGCGCAGATTGTGCTCTTTACTACCGGACGTGGAACCCCCTTTGCATCTCCGGTTCCCACAGTGAAGATTTCCAGCAATTCCAAGCTGGCTGGTTATAAGGAGAACTGGATCGACTTTAATGCCGGACGCATGGTGGAAGACAAGACCAAGGAAGAGATGGCTCAGGCTCTCTTTGATTACGTGCTGGAAGTGGCCTCCGGAAAGAAAGTGAAGTCCGAAGAAGCGGGATTTCACGATATGGCAATCTTCAAAGGAGGGGTAACCCTGTAACCAGGCATAAAATGGATTGAAGCAGGGGATGATGAGGCAAAAGGGCAGTTGCAATTCCTTCTTAATTCGTGTATACTGAATCTGAATAGTCGTATATACGTACTTGAACTGTATATACGAAAATATATCAGTTCAAGGAGGCTGAAATTAAGATGAAATTAAACAGAACTGCCCTGCGAACCATAGATATGCTGAAACTGGTTTCCAAACGGCCTGACGGAATTACGCTGGATGAGATTTGTACCGCCCTGGACCTGCCGAAAACCAGCGCCTACGACATTGCCACTACTCTGGTATATGCCGGGATGCTCCACATGACAAAGGAGCAGAAGCAGCGGTATCATATTGGACTGAACGCTTACCGCATCGGTATAAGCTACACCAATCACCTGGACTTTATCGGCGTGATCGATCCGGAGCTGAAAGCTTTCGCCAGGGAGGTTGGGAAAACCGTATTCTTTGGAGTCCGCTCAGATGAGGAACTGGTATACCTTTGCAAATCGGAGCCGGAAAACCCTATTATAACCACGGCTACTGTGGGAACAAAGAATCCTCTGTACTGCACCTCTCTTGGAAAAGCGATACTTGCCTTTGAGGAGAAGGAAGTCCAGGATTCGGTCATCGCTCAGATTACATTTGTACAAAAGACACCCTATACCATTGTCAGCAAAAACCAGCTGAAGGCAGAACTGGAGAAAATCCGGGAGAAAGGATACGCTCTGGATGCCAGAGAACTGGAGGAGCATATGGAGTGTGTGGGCGCGCCTGTATTCGGCCAAGATGGAGCTGTTGTAGGGGCGATCAGCGTTTCCAGCCTCTATAAGCCTACGGAGGATTACGACGCCCTTGGAAAATTGGTGAAAAAGAAGGCCGCAGAAGTTTCCAGGCTTCTTGGTTTTTTAGGAAAATACAGTTGACAAACAGGAATCTGGGTTGTAATATGGAACTATAAAAATCGCATTTGTGAAAGAAGTTCGCATATGCGAATTGAGAAAGAAGGAGAAGAAAAATGAAGAAAGAACAGGTTTTGGCAAGAATGAAGGAAGACTGCCTGGTTGCAGTTGTCCGCGCAAAGAATTATGAACAGGGTGAGAAGGTAGTAGATGCCATTATCGCCGGCGGAATCAATTTCATCGAGCTGACCATGACCATGGACGATGGAGATCCCGTTGGATTCATCAAGATGATGGCCGAGAAATACAAAAACAACGACAAGATCGTCATTGGCGCAGGAACCGTTCTGGACCCTGAAACCGCAAGAGCCTGCATTCTGGCAGGAGCCAATTATATTGTAAGCCCCAGTCTGAATCTGGATACGATCAAACTGTGCAACCGCTACAGAGTACCTATGCTCCCGGGCGTTATGACTCCTACCGAGGCGGTGACCGCTATGGAGGCAGGCTGCGACGTTATTAAGATCTTCCCCGGAAATATTGTAGGACCCGCTGCAATCAGCTCCTTCAAGGGCCCCCTGCCCCAGGGTGAGTTCATGCCTTCCGGCGGCGTTGATGTGGACAATGTAGACAAGTGGATTAAGGCCGGCGCATATGCGGTTGGTACCGGAAGCAGCCTGACCAAGGGCGCTAAGACCGGCGACTACGCAGCTGTAACTGCTAAGGCGCAGGAGTTTGTAAAGGCAGTAGCAGCAGCAAGAGCATAAATCTATCAGTAACTGTTCAGGAAGGACCGAACAGTTGCGTCGATCATTTAAAATCTAAGGAGAATAGAAAAATGGCAAAAGTAGTTACCATGGGCGAGATTATGTTAAGACTCTCTACCCCCAACAATGAGAAGTTCATCCAGGCTGATGAGTTTGATGTAAACTACGGCGGCGGCGAGGCCAACGTAGCAGTGTCTCTGGCAAATTATGGACATGACACCCAGTTCGTAACAGCGGTTCCCGCCAACCCCATCGGCGAGTGCGCAGTTGCGACTTTAAGAAAATACAATGTAGGAACCAAGTACATTTCCAGAAGCGGCGAGAGACTGGGAATCTACTATCTGGAGACCGGATCCGCTATGAGAGCTTCCAACGTGGTTTATGACCGCGCTCACAGCTCCATTGCTACCGCTACTCCCGACCAGTTTGATTTTGACGCCATCTTCTCCGATTGCGACTGGTTCCACTTCACCGGAATCACTCCCGCCATCAGCGATGCGGCCATCGAGCTGACCGAGGCTGCCCTGAAGGCTGCCAAGGCTCACGGCGTAACGGTTTCCGTTGACTTAAACTTCCGTAAGAAACTGTGGTCTTCCGAGAAGGCTCAGAAGGTTATGACCAACTTCATGCAGTATGTAGACGTATGCATCGGCAATGAGGAGGATGCGGAGAAGGTTCTGGGATTCAAGCCCGGCAATACCGACGTGACCTCCGGCGAGCTGGAGCTGTCCGGTTATGTGGATATCTTCAATCAGATGGCTGACAAGTTCGGATTCAAGTATATCGTAAGCTCTCTGCGCGAGAGCCACAGCGCTTCCGACAACGGCTGGTCCGCATGCATTATGGACGGAAAGACCAGAGAGTTCTATCACTCCAGAAAATATCACATTACTCCTATTGTAGACCGCGTAGGCGGCGGCGATTCCTTTGCTGCCGGACTGATTTGCGGACTGCTGGACGGCAAGGATATGAAGGCTGCCCTTGAGTTTGCAGTAGCTGCTTCCGCCTTAAAGCACACCATCCCCGGCGACCTCAACCTGGTTACCAGAGCGGATGTTGAGAACCTGGCTGGCGGAGACGGATCCGGCCGTGTTCAGAGATAAGAACAGGCCTTGAATTAAGAGGCTTTCCAAACGGCTAATATCAACCCAGGTATTAGCCGTTTTTAGTTACGAGCACTTGGTGAGGTCATTCCGAGCCTAGTGCGGAGTATAGTTACGAGCACTTAGCGCCTGTCCTTTAGGCGCTTAGCACTGAAAAAGGAGACGAGTATGGAAAATAAGAGCAGCAGAACCTTCGATTTACTGACCTTGGGTCAGGTACTGTTACGTTTGTCGCCGCCGGACAACGAGCGCCTTTCCAGAGGCGATACATTTGTAAAGCAGGTAGGAGGAGCAGAATTAAATGTAGCGGTTGGAGCTTCCCTCTTGGGACTGCACACCGGCGTAATCTCCAAGCTTCCGGCCCATGATATTGGCAGCTTTATGAAGGGAAAAATCCGCTCCTTCGGCGTTAGTGATGATTTCTTTATGTATGACCATTCCGCGGGAGCCAGACTTGGAATCTACTATTATGAGAACGGCGCTTATCCCAGAAAGCCCAAAGTTATCTATGACCGGCAGCATAGTTAGATCGGAAGAGCGTCGTGTAGGGAAAGAGTGTAGATA
>ENA-OWOC01000194-OWOC01000194.1-gut-metagenome-genome-assembly--contig:-NODE-194-length-23485-cov-30.623932_pt1 | contig 23485 bp, 29 predicted proteins | sample MGYA00248245_ERZ651791 | MGnify/ENA primary metagenome ERZ651791 (study PRJEB26908, sample SAMEA4031703) | gut metagenome | biome: gut; feature: normal infant; material: stool | place: China | collected...
TGCACCTTGCCGTCACGGGTGACTGGCCAGACGAAGCGGCCCCGCTCCAGGCGTTTGGTGAAGAGGCACAGTCCGTCGCTGTCAGCCCACAGCACTTTTATCTGGTCACCCCGGCGTCCGCGGAAGATGAACAGATGCCCGGAGAACGGGTCATCCTTCAGAACGTTCTGAACTTTTGAGGCCAGGCCGTTAAAGCCATTTCGCATGTCGGTGATACCGGCAACCAGCCAGATACGCGAACCGGCAGGGAGAGATATCATCAGTGGCTGCTCCCTTTCATTTCGCGGATAAGTGTCTGTAATAACGCCGGTGTCAGTTCACCTTTCAGCCTGAGAGTTCCGGCCGGCAGAACCAGCTCGCAACACAGACTGTCGGACGGTGTATTTATCTGCTCTGGTTCCTGTGCCGGAGCCGGGATTTTATTATCCGGCTCCGGCGTTAACGTCACGGGAAGCAGTGCAGGCATATTCTTTCCGGAAGGCAGCAGGCCACCTTTCCGGTATTGATGGCGCCAGTTGAAGAGCAGGTTATCGTTGATTCCGTTTTCACGGGCGATCTGCGCCACACAGGCTCCGGGCTGCAGTGACTGCTCCACTAAGGCGATTTTAAACTCATAAGGAAAATTAGGCCGCCGGGGACGTTTTTTTACCACCGGGACTTCGGACATAACGGTGTTTTCAGTAAGTACGACAGGTACTGTGGAGGTACTCCCGTAAAGACGGGCATCAAGTTCCCGCTCCGACATGCCTGCGGGCAGAGGCCATGAAAGGCCAGCTTTGCGGAAGCGCACGAACATACCACAAACTGTTGATTTTGGTACGCCCAGGCGACGTCCGGCCACAATCCGTGGTAAATGTTCTTCAAAGTGAAGACGTAAAGCTTCAGTGATCCAGGTCCGGTATTCCATACGATAGTGTCCATTAAAAATGATGGACATTATTTTTGTGGAGCCGGAGGAAACAGACCAGACGGTTCAGATGAGGCGCTTACGAATTTCCGTGTGGAAGTCGATTTTCCGGCCCGCTGGGGACAGTTTGTCGAAGTCTCCCTGCCATGCGTCGGGGAGGCACCCATTTCTGTTTCTGACTGCGGAGAGGGCTGGGCAGACCTGCTTATCCGCAATGTCGGCAAAGTGACCGGCGCGCTTTTTACCCTCCGTGAAGGCGACAGGGTATGGCTGCGTGGCTGCTATGGTAACGGCTACCCTGTCGATGCTTTCCGTCACAAATCTCTGGTAGTCATTGCCGGCGGTACCGGCGTTGCACCGGTCAAGGGGTTAATGCGCTATTTCGTCGAAAATCCGCAGGAAATCAACCGGCTTGACATGATTTTCGGTTACAGAAACCGGGACTGTGTGCTGTACAAACAGGAAATGGCGAACTGGCACCGGCACCACAATCTCATTCTGACCCTGGATGAAGGCGAGGCGGATGAACGTTACCGTACCGGGCGGGTCACTGACCATCTGGCAGCACTGACATTTGAAGATATCAGCACCATGCAGGCGATTGTTGTTGGTCCTCCCGTGATGATTAAATTCACCGTACAGATGTTGCTGGAAAAAGGGCTGCAGCCGGAGCAAATCTGGGTGGATTATGAACGCCGGATGGCCTGTTCAGTGGGGAAATGCGGTCACTGCCGCATGGGGGATGTCTATGTCTGCGTCGATGGTCCGGTTTTCAACTATGCCGTGGCCCGTCAGTTTGCAGACTGAGGAAAAAATGATGAGTGTGGATATTGATATCATTAAGGCCCGGGCAAACAACGAGTATCGCCTTTCAAAAGTCCGTGGCGAAGCCATGATAAGCATACGTATTCCCGGCGGCATTCTGCCCGCTCACCTGCTGACGGTGGCACGAGAGATTGCTGAAACCTGGGGTAATGGTCAGATCCATCTGACCACCCGTCAGAAACTGGCCATGCCGGGGATCCGTTATGAAGATATCGACAAAGTGAATGCCGCACTGGAGCCTTTCATTCGCGAAATCGAAATGGAGCTGTGTGATGTTCAGGTTGATGATCCGAAAGCCGGATAGCGACTGTCCCAGGCGCTGGCGAACGCTTCCAGCGCCTGCTGGCCTGCTTCTTCTGTGGGAGCCTGATAAATCGCTTTCAGGTCGCGAGTGACGGCTTTGTAGTCCTTCCATGACACGAAGCGCAGGCTGTTGCGCACCATATGCACGATGCATAACTGGATGCGGGCCTTCGGATATACTGTGTTGATGGCATCCGGGAAGCCTTTCAGGCCATCCACACAGGCGATGAGGATATCGTTCAGACCGCGGTTTTTCAGTTCAGTCAGCACATTGAGCCAGAACTTCGCCCCTTCATTTTCGGCCAGCCACATACCCAGCAGTTCTTTCTGACCTTCGATATTGATGCCCAGTGCCAGGAACACCGATTTGTTGATGACGCGACTGTCCTGCCGAACTTTCAGGACGATACAGTCAAGATAAACAATGGGGTAAACAGCATCCAGTGGTCGGTTTTGCCATTCTACAACCTGCTCCATCACGGCATCGGTAACCTTTGATATCAGTGCCGGTGAAACATCTGCGTCATACAGTTCTTTGAACGCAGCGGCTATCTCACGGGTGGTCATCCCTTTGGCATACAACGAGAGGATCTGGTTATCCATCCCGGTAATACGGGTCTGATTTTTCTTTACCAGTTGTGGTTCGAAGGTACCGTCACGATCGCGCGGAGTACGCAGTTCCAGTGGACCGTCGCCTGTGATAACGGTCTTTGTGGAATAACCGTTGCGGGAGTTAGCTCCTGGTCTGGACTGATTTTTCTCATACCCAAGATGGTGTGTCATCTCTGCATTGAGAGCGGCTTCAACGCTGAGCTTTTTCAGCAGCCGATCAAACTGACTGAGGTCTTCAGGGGTTTTGAGGTTTTTGGCCAGTTCGTTAGCCAGAGCCTGTAACTGTTTTTCGTCCATAAATTAACCTTCATTTGATGCCGGATTGAACATATCAAAATCAGGCAATTACACAAATCTATGTACAGGCTCATAAAATGAAATTACTTAAATGTATTTGATGTTGTTTTTTCAGGAGTGACTTACTGATTACACCGCCGGGATTGTTCATATTCACAACAAAATGTATCCACCTTTTCCGGCCTGCCGAAATAAAACCCCTGCAGATAATCCACTCCCAGAGAGCACAGACAGTTCACCTGCGCCTGTGTTTCCACACCTTCTGCCACCGTATCAATACCCAGCTTTCCTGCCAGCCCGACAACACTTTCCACGATATGCCGGGATGTCTGTTCACTCAGAATGTCCTGTGTGAAGCTCCTGTCCATTTTTATATAACTGACCGGGAAGTGCTTCAGATACGACAGTACGGAACATCCGGTACCGAAATCATCCAGCGCAAATGCCACTCCGGCATCACACAGCCGGCTCAGTCTCTCTTCGGTCTGCCTGTCCATGTTAAACGGCTGCTGCTCCGTCAGCTCCAGAACCAGATGTATGCTGTCATGCCCTGCCAGCGCCAGACACATCTGAGTGAACTCACGCTCAGCCAGCAGGGCCGGCGTCACGTTCACGGCAAGCCGGAAGTCACGCGGCAGCAGGGTTTGAATCTCTGAAAGCCCGGTCACCGCACGGTTCAGTATCTTTTCCGTCAGAGGCAACAACAGACCGGCAGATTCCACCCGGTTAATGAAATATGCCGGCGGAATGATTTCTCCCGTCGGCATATGCCAGCGAACCAGCAGCTCCGCACCGGATACCGTCAGGTCTGACGCAGAAACCACCGGCTGGAGATACGGTTCAAACTCCCCGTTACTGAGCGCACGCATCAGTCTCTCTGCGGATACAAAATCACTGTCCATACGGCCAGTCCTCCATTTTATGGATTTCTCTGTCCAGCCCGGTCATCAGCAGCATTCTGAAATCCCTCACACCCGCATTTTCTGCCAGCCGGGCATAATGCCAGTACAGCCCCCGTTCACTCTGTTTCAGATTCAGGGGACGGTCTCTTCCTCTCTCAGAAAGGCGTTTCAGTGCCTGTCGTTGTCCGGATGTCAGACGGAATTTACCGGTACGGGCTGTCTTTCTGTTCAGTGCCATGCGGACCGTTCTTTCCAGGCACGTCAGCGACATGCATCCGCTGTACACCGGGCAGATATTTCGCAACACCTTCAGAATTTCCAGCCTTTCCGGCACCAGAACCAGCATTTCACCGGACATTTCTGCCCTCAGTTCACGTATCCAGGACAGATGACGCCCCCAGCCCGCAACAGGCTCTGCACTCAGCGCCACAATAATCAGGTCCCAGCCCTCCCGGACACAGGGATACCCCGGAGGTACACGGTAAACGTTGTGTCCCTGTGCGGACAACAGGTGCCACAGCCCTGTCAGCTCATACCAGCAGGTTCCGGTCAGAAGGATTTTTTGCCTCACACTTACGACCTTCACCACATCAGTACCGCACAGAACATCACCAGTGTCAGTACCAGACATGCCATACAGGTTGCTGCCACACAGACACCAACCACCCACCACATCGGTATTAACACTTTTCGTTGCCGGGCCATCAGAAATACACCACCACCGGTGTCAGATTACCCTGCCAGCGTTTTACCGGCTCCTCAGCACCGGGGAAATTCACCCGCACATCACTCAGGGATGTCACCCAGGCACCGGCAATATGCTGGCTGCCATTCTCCTGTGACAACAGCGACTCAGCGCCCGAAATAAACGCATCAGGACGCGCGGTTAACCCGGCATAGTCCGGAGTCCATTCATAGCCGTTCACCTGCCATAACTGGCGTTTCACCTGTTTTTCAGCCCCCGGCGTCACCTCTCCGCTGACCACGCTCCAGCCCTGACCACCAGTAATATTGTCCTGCCATGCCAGAAGATGGCGCATCGTGAACGTGATTTCCCCGTAACGCACCTGTCCCCGGGCGAGTTCTCCCCGGGCCGCAATACGGGGAGATGATGGCGCCACCTGAAGTAATGTCACCGACGGCTGCAGCCCCGGACGGGCAGTTGTCAGTGATGTGGTATGTCCGCCAAGAATATAAAAATCCTGCCCTCTCCGGCTTTCTCTGACCATGCCGCTTTTACCCGTTGTCAGACCGGCCTGCACGGCGTCTGGTGCACTCATCCGCACAGCACGGGGCTGCCACTGCCAGGAAACTTCAGGAACATACAGCGTGCCGCTGAATTCCGTTACCCCCACAGCCATTCCCTCCTGCCAGTGGCCCGGCGGAATAATCAGGGGTTGCGCCAGCACACTGGCTGAAGTCAGAAAAAACAGAGCCGGAAACATACCGGACTTCAGACGATGAATAATATTCAGCACCGGACCGTCCTCCTGCTTACTGGTACTCAATACTTACCGGCAGTGACACCCGCCAGCGTTCCGGCATCATGCCGTTCAGACGTAATTCACCACTGCCTGCCACAGTCTGTGCACCATACGCACCTTCAACCTGACGCAGAGAGGCATCACTGAAATGACTCACTCCCGAATAACCACTGATGGTCATTGTCTGCAGCCAGCCGGGGCCTTCGCCACTGAACATCTTCTGCAGAACCCCCGGAATATCAGAAGTCTTCATGGCTGCGCTTTCACCAGGCAGACCATTCACATTCAGGTCGTCATACACACCGGCATACGCTGGCTGTCCGTCCTTCACATGGCGCAACACCCCCGCAGCCTGCATTCTGAAAACAAATGTGCCTGCCCGGGCGTTATTATCTCCGGTGACAGGCAGCGTCACCTCCGCCATGCCTGGTGCTGTCCATTCAAGCGAAAATCCCTCAGTACCCTTTCCATAACTGACCCGGGGAGAAAGCCCCTCACGTCCTGCCGGCGTGGTCAGGGTGGTTTTTCCCAGTAAAACGGTCATCGCCGGCAGTGCGACCGGAATTGCCTGCTCACCGTCACGAACACCACGGCTCTGTTTAACCTCCAGACCTTCATTTCCCTGTCCGACTTTCCATACCCACGGATTACGGGTGCTGGTCACCGGGCCTTCCAGCTTAAGCTCTCCGCTGAAATCTTCTCCCGGCGTGTTCCAGGCCAGTACACAGGAAGGCAGGAGGCTGGCAGCAAACAGAAATAACGTCACCTTTTTCATTTCTCTTCTCTCCTTATATCCCTGCAACCATCACTGTACCGTAACCGTCACATTCAGCCCCGCCTGCCATGCTGCAGGTGTACCCTCCGCCGGCAACCGCAGTTCAAAATCCGACACTACAGAGGCATATGCCGCAGCCAAATTCATCACCCGACCGTCAGCCAGTACCCCCTGACTGATAACCTGTCCGTTATCCACCGCATTCATGCCATTGCCAAAATTCTGATTCATCAGTAACAGAGAAGAGAGTCGGGCTTTCAGCCCCTGTGGCAGCGTTCCTGACTGTACATCCGTCACGCTCTGACCACTGACCAGCGACATCCCGACCGGTACGGATGCCCCGTCTTCCTGTCTGCCGGCACTGACTGCCATCCCCTGATTCAGGGTGAAAGAAAGCTGTCCTGACACATTTCCCGTCTCCGGATCACGCACCGGGACAGTGGCGCGAAAACGTTGCGCCGTAGTGCCACTGCCTTCCTTTACGGTGAAAGGCTGTCCGTTACTGCTGAAGGTAATAAATGGTGTGAATCCGGGACCTCCGCGCTCAGCCACCTCATACAAATGCCCTTCCAGAAACGGCAGGGACCCTTTGTCACGCAAATTAAAAACCAGTTGTCCGTTCTCTGTACGTGCATCTGCAGTATCCACGGCCCAGACCTGGTCAGGAGAGCTTATCTGCCAAGTCCATTTGGGGGCTTCGTCAGTAACAAAACCATTAAACCGAATTTCGCCACCATCAAGAATATCTGCATGTGGCGCTGCCGAATAAAACAGGGCCACCGAAATAATGGCTGAAAGAAGAGCTTTATAATGATGCGTTATTTTCATCTTTATTTTCTCTGTTTTATCCGGACAATACAAACAAAAACAAATCGCTATTATTAAATTTAAAGTGGTCGGCATCAGCATAAGCCTCAAAATAAAAAGAGCTCCCACACTGAATTGCCGACCTGTTATCAGAACGTGTCAATAATAAATTGACAGTTCAGCAAAGCTTCTTAGTTATAAGCAATAGAAATATTCAATGGCGCTGTCCACTGAGTGCTGGCAGTTATCGCCTCGTCAAACGTTGCCTCGAGGGTCTGCCCATTTTCAAAACCAAGTGCATATGCGGCAGAAACAACATTGCCATCATCATATTTCATATTCTCGGACACGCTACTTGTCTGAGGAGTAAGAGATTCAACATTCTGCTTAACCTGCTTAATTTGTGAAAGAATATCTGCTGATGATAGCGAACCCATTTTCTCGGTAAATGCCACAGCTGTATTTGCATCTTTCATTTCAGAACCACTCTCTGTGACTAAACCACCAGAGAAGATGCTTGACTTTCCATAAGCATATAGTGCTGATAATTTACCTGTATTTTCAGCACCAGCAATACCCGCCACAGCCATACCAGTCATTGTTGCACGTAGTGTCCCAATTTTTTTGTCAGTATCTCTATTTTTGATTTCCAGATCAAAAGTACCAACACCACTTTGAGCATTGTTTGTTCCTTTTAACAACTGGGCTTTGCCAGTCGCATCAGATAATGAGATTAATGGGATTGCACCCACACCTCCTATTACTGGCGTAGAAAATGCTTCATTAGTTTTCCCCAGCAGAATCGGTTTATCGCCATTTACAGTAATGGTCAGTTTGGTTCCACCTTCAGTCAGATCCGTTAATGCATTACTAAATCCATTGATGTCGCTACCAACTGCCCATGACCATTTCTGACGATAATCATCTGCAGTGATACTACCACCGATATCAACCGAACCATTGAAATCACCATTCGTCCAGGCATGTGCCATACCAGATACAGCAGAGGCAGCCACAGCCAGTGCAATCAGAGTCTTTTTCATAAAATAAATTCCTTGATATTTCATAAATAATAAACTGAAATCGGTAATCCTTAGTTTTCCGGAATTACCGCAAAACTATCCCCTGCGGATTCATTTAAATAACCGCATTTCATTAAACACTGTGTTTAACTCAGAATAGCTTTACGTTATTCCCGTTTAAAAATACGGTAAATCCCTTTACCAATCTGACCCGTTCCGGAGTCACGGATGTATTGCATCTGTTGTCGGAGATGAATCCTCAGTCTTCCACCTGCAGCGCTATCTGCAGATTTCCCCGGTAACTGACCGGGACTTCCAGCTCTGCCGGTGCATCCGTTCTTAACTCAACCAGCTTCTGTGCCTCCGGAACGGTTATCACCACATCCTCACCCTGCTGTCTGGCGCTGAGTGCCACTCTCTTTCCGTCAACCATCAGGGCCGTCTTCAGGGTGATGCGGGCTTCCCCGTTATCCGGCAGAGCCTGCTTCACCGTGATATACGTCAGACCACCTGATGCAGCCCTGGACTCTGCGCTGCGGATGGTCAGGCTGCCGGGAAGAGGCGTCGTGTCTCCACTCCGGTACAGCACCGGGTCTGTCGGTGTACGGGTCACCTTCACCACACTGTTACCCACCACCTGACCGTTCACTACTCCCAGATACTGTGTTTTCTCGCTGTATTCAGCGGACAGTGCAGACTGAATACTGAACGCACTTAAAACAAGGGCGGCTACCATCATTGTTTTCTTCATTTATTACCCCTCTGTTCCGTGTTCCGGAGGGCGGTTATTTTTTATCTGCTTTATCTGCTTTATCAGGCAAATTAACCGACGAATCAGATACCTTCTCCCCGGAAGACGCTGACGTTTTTTTCTGGTTAATTGTCCAGGTCTGCAGTTCACCGTAATCGTTCAGTGAAGCAACCTTAACCACATTCCCTTTTACCTGTACTTCATCCCCCGGCATGAACATCAGCAGTTTCTGTGCCGTCTCGTTATCCGTGGCAATTCTCTTCCCGTTTCCGTCCAGCAGACTGCCAATCGCAAAAATGTATGGCGTGGTGTTCACCAGCATTATTCTGCCGTCCGGGCGGCTCTGCAGGCTGATGCCCTCTTCAGCCCCCTTGCGCCCCTCCAGCAGGGCCTTCGGACGATAGAACAGCTTCAGCTTCGTGCGCAGCGCCACTGCAATACCGCTGCCCTCCAGAGCCGGCGGAATATCCTGCAGGTTCAGCCAGTACACCGACTCTTTATCCTTCGGCAGATGGTCCGAGGCCATGATGATACGCAGCGTCTGCTGACCATTCGGCTTCACCTTGAAGAAGGACGGCGTAACCACAAAGGTCGGACGGGTGTCCTTCTCCACGATATTGTCCACCCAGGCCTGACCACCAAAAGTGCGCGCCTTATCATTGTTGGTGACCGTGATGGTCAGCGCATCCTTGTCCCCGCGAAAGATATAGCGGGTCTGGTCTGCCGCCAGAGAAGCCATCGCACTCTGACAGGTCATCATCAGCGCCAGTGTCATCCCCAGCGCTTTCGTCACCCGGTTGGTGAAAAACGTTGTTACTGCGTTACGCTTACTCACACGTAATCTCCTGTAGTTTCTCAGTATCCTGCAGTTTCGCCGCAGGTATCCGGCACTGCCCCAGGGTGATATCACCCGGCGCATCCACCGCGTTAATCATCAGCACACCATTGTTGGCCACAAAGCCCAGTGGCGTGTTCTTACTGTCCCGCGCCCAGGTTCCACCCGGTACAAACTCACCGTTACGCTGCTTCACCTGCAGCAGGTAACGCTTAACTTTCAGGGCATCAAACGGCATCCAGACCACCGCCTTGTCCGTCGGCACCACCTTCTGACTGGTGTTCGTCAGTTCGGTGCTCAGCGGCAGCGTACCCGCATCAATCGTCACCGTATTCCAGCCATAGCTGTTCAGCGGCACCACCAGGTTGCCATCACTGTTTGTCTGTCCGTCACCGGACGTCACCTTCACTCCGGGTGTATCCTTCACGTTCACCACTGCCACAGTGTCACCAGTCGTACGGCTGAACATGATGTCTTTCGCCGCCGGCACTGCCAGTACAGAGCCACTCGCTGACACAGAGCCACTGGTGCCTCCGGATGATGACTGGTTCAGAGCCCCACTCAGGTAAGCCCGGTCACCACTGTACGACGCGTTCAGATAACTGCTGGCACCGCCATCACCATCACGACCACCGCCAAAACCATAACTGAAGCGGTCATTCAGTGAGCCGGACAGCCCCGTACTGAAGCCTGTGCCACCGCCTTTGCTGGTGCTCACCGACGTGCTGCTACTGTAGCGACGGTCAAACAGTGTGAACGGTACCGACACCGAAGCAGACGCCGACCAGTTATTCTCCCCCCGGGAATTCCGTGAACCGGACCAGCCCAGGTTCAGACTGACACCCTTAATCTGTGTGCTCAGACTGCCGGTAATACCGGTTTCTTTTCCGTTGTCATCGCTGTACCGGTAATTCCCGGTCATGGATGCGGGGTAATAGCTCCGCTGCCAGCCGGACACCGACAGACTGAACAGCCCGCCCACCGGCTGACTGATACCGGCATTCCATTCATCCTTCGTCCGGCGCCCATGATTTGACTGCGACCACAGCTCTGTCGGGTCAAAGGAGGACATGCCCTCATATTCCTCACTCTGCCGTGACCAGCTTACCCGCAGCCCGGTGTTCGTCGTCTCCAGTTGTTTACTCCAGGACAACTGCACCTTATTCCCGCTGTGGCTGCCGTCACGGTATTTCGCCGTGGCATAAGCCCCGTCAGCAGATACCGCCCCCAGGTAACCCAGCCCGGCAACCACACCGGCACTGGCCCCCTGCCAGTCCTGGTTGAACACCCCACCGGCTCGCAGCGTCAGTCCGTCCAGACCGTAACCGTATGACGCCGCAAACACGGCACCTTCCATATCACTGTCGTCGTCAGGCAAACCAGCTGCCACACTGAACTCGTGTTGCCCCGGGCTTAACTGCCCGGCCATCACCGACAACGGGAAGTTCTGCACATGTTCACGCCCGTCCTCTCCGGTCACCTTCATGGTCACATCACCACTGGTGTACAGCGGTACATCCGTGATGGAAAACGGCCCCGCCGGCACCATCTCCGAATACAACATCCGCCCGTTCTGCGTCAGCGTCACCCTCGACGGCCCGTTCGCAATGCCGCTGAACACCGGGGTATACCCCAGATTGCCCGGCTTCATGCTGTTGTTCCGGCTCAGCGACACGCCGTACGTTCCCGTACTGCCCAGCAGACTGTCCCCGGTGGATGTTTTCCCGACCGCCAGGTCCGCACTCAGTGCCCGGATGGCACGACTTGCCGTGAACATGTTTATCGTGGCGGAGTTATCTCCGCTGTCACCGCCGCTGGCTGTGGCAGAAGAGCTCACCACCCAGCGCCCGATATTGGCTTTCAGGTCCGCAGAGCCAAAAGCCGAGGTGTTATTACGACCGGTGTTGGCGTTCGCGTTATAGTTCACGCGAAATGCACTGGTTCCGTAATCCCAGTCCACGTTCTCCGGCATTTTCACCAGCCCCTTCTGGGGAATGGACAGCGCCAGACTCTGGGTGGACACATCAAAATCCACCTTCACTGACGGAGCCTTCGTCAGCACATAGCACTGTCGTGTGGCGTCATATCCCTCACGAAAGTAATCTGCACTGACATAAACACCGGCCTTTGTCAGCCATGTCTCCGACAGACACAGTTCGTTACTGTCTTCCGGTGTCACATCCAGTATCTGCTTCCCGGCCTCCTTCCCGTTCAGGGACAGGTCAACCAGATAACGCCCCGGCGCATAATTACCGTTCAGAGCTGCCCAGACTTCCGGATTAACCCCGGCACCACCCTGGATAAAGGACATATCCAGTTTTTCACCTGCAATACCTGTGGCACTGGCAAAAGCAGCTGATACGGCAAGCGCAAGTGCGGCCCGACGGAAAAATACGGACGAAACCGGCTCTGCAACTGCTTTCTTTCCTGCACACACAACCTTTTCTCCGTTACTGATACGTGACCACAAAGGTCAGTGCACCTGTGTATTCCCCTGCCTTCACGTTCGCCGGAAACACCGGCTGTGCACGAAAACGGAACTGCCCCTTAGCAGCAAACTCCACCGGGTAATTCACCGAATGACTGTCCTGAGTCAGACGCCCACGATAATCAGCCTGTGTATCCACCGCCCGCACATCCACGCGAATACCATCACCGGCACCGCGGGTGACCACGCCCCCTGCATCCAGCTGTCCCGGGTTACCAAAATCCAGGGTGGCGACCTGCCCTGCCTGAAAGGCTGAGCAGCCCTGAACCGTGGCGCCGGACTCATACAGACGCACAGTAAAGTCACGCGGCGGCACAGACGCTCCCGTGGACTTGCGGTAAGTCCCGAATGTCAGCCGGCCACTGTTGCCGGTGCTGTCCGCATCCACCACCACATGACAGGCCGAAGCCACCACGTCAGCACTGAATATGGTTTTCTGAACAGCAGCGTGAGAGCCCCCGCTCCCCGCCAGAAACAGGAAGAACAAAAGAGATATTTTTCTCATTTCGCACTCGTTTTACTTTACACAATCAGATTAAATAACCATTATCGTAATAATAAAGGTACCAACTGTGAAACCAACTGAGCGACATGAAATAAACGTCCTAAGGCCACGCTAAAATAGCTGGCACTGGCACCGTATCGTTCACACGATGTTTTTCTGGTTTCGCCTGATACAAGATAATCCCGCAATGCATTAATAATCTTCTTACTATGTATTGCTGATAACTCAATTAATATATCGAACAAATCCTCTGATACTTTTCCGGGAATTAATGCCATATTTTTCGCCCTGAAGTTGGAGGTGGTTCGTTCACCAAAAGTAGAGCACATCGTTCCCATCTCCGGGCCAGCCATAAGATATACCTCCTGAACTCTGTTGGTCACTATTCAGAGAAAGCTCATAACTTATTGTCATGAGCATTTTATTCAGAATTAGAAACTGCTCAACCCCCCCCCAAAAAAAACAAAGACATTAAAAAACACAAAAAAATCAGAATATTCAACCAAAAAAAACACAATAAATTAGCATAAAACACGGAAAAAAAACAAAAACACAGCAAAAAAAACAAAAAAAACACAAAAAACAGAAATTCATATTGTTCTAAAACAGCAAAAATAAAATACCCTATACTTTTTATATTTGTTTTTATTTTTCTTTATAAAAAGAAAAGATCAATGGGTTACAACAATGAGAAGCATTAATAAACAACCACAAAAACAGAAAAACAGATAAAACATATCAATAAATAATATTAATTTTTACTTCTGCCCCCCCCCTATCGATAAACAACAGAAAATACTTTCCAGAGTAATTATTTGCGACCCATGGAAATTCTGGCATGTTCTATTGAGAACGGAGGAAAATAACAGACGGTAAGATCTATCTACAGATAATAATGAAAACCCCATTCACTCCTACGCCACCTAACTCTTTCGAGTTAACTTCTAAACTCGACCGAGTAGGCAGCCTGGCGGCTGCGGCTTGTCATGGCCTGAAATTACCGTTATAAAAACAGACAATATCATTGTCTTTCAGGTGGTTATATGGCCCGTTCAGCTAACCCCCGTAAACGCAAACCCACTCCTCAAAGAAGCAAACTTCCCCGCTATGTCGTGAAGCTTCACGACAATGACTTCTTTGACGAAGAAGACGCAGAAGTTCTGCGCTTTGATAGTTTTGACAATGCCGTTGAGTGCTGCGCAGACCTGAATATTCCGTTCTTTGTGGATGCGGGAAACAAAAAACTGGTCTTCTGGTTTGTTCGTGTCGATGACGAAGGGTATCCGGAAATAGCCCGTTGTACGGAGCGGGAGTTTGCGGCCATTCTTGCCGGTATCAGCGCCGGCGGTATGTACTGCCCGGAGTGTGGCACTGTTCACTGGCCGGATGGTGTTACCCCGCCTTTCTGATACTTCCCCGTTTTGCGGATATTTTTCAGCAGGGAAACCGCTGGCTTAACTGGCTGGAGAAGCAGCCGGAAGGTTCCGTCCGGTAGTCATTGAATCGGTGACAAAAATCATAGCGTGCGGGACAACCCTGATGGGCTACACGCAGTGGTGTTGTTCATCACCGGACTGTTGCCATACAAAGAAGGACTGTTTCCGGTGTAAAAGCCGCTCCTGCCCACACTGTGGGGTGAAAGCGGGTGCACAGTGGATACAGTATCTGCTGAATCTGGTCCCCGACTGCCCGTGGCAGCATATTGTGTTCACGCTTCCCTGCCAGTTCTGGTCCCTGGTGTTCCACAACCGGTGGTTACTGGCAGAGATGAGCCGCATTGCAGCGGATGTGATACTGGAAATCTTCCATCAGGCAGATGTGGAGCCGGGGATATTCACGGTAATCCACACATAGGGCCGGGACCAGCAGTGGCATCCACATATCCATTTATCGACAACTGCCGGTGGTGTGACATCAGGTCACACCTGGAAAAACCTTCATTTTTACGCCCGTAAGGTGATGAGTATGTGGCGCTGTCAACGCCACGATTTTTAACCGTTATTTGCCATTTTCATGCCCGCTAAGATACTTTCGTTACTGATGCTGTCTGCTTTCCACCATTTCATCATCACTGATTGGCGTTGTGTTTTTGGTCAGCACTCCAGCTTTACGTTTCTCTTTTAACCGGTAACTCTCTCCTTTGATATTCAGCGTGGTTGAGTGATGTAGCAACCGATCCAGTATCGCTGTTGCCAGCACGTGATCTCCGAACATTTCTCCCCAGTCTGCGAACCCTTTGTTTGACGTCAGTATGATGCTCGCTTTTTCATATCGACGGTTCAGTAGCCGGAAGAACAGGCTGGCTTCCTCTCTGTTCATCGGCAGATAGCCTATTTCATCCAGGATCAACACCCGGGCATAACTCAGTTGCTGTAGCTAACACTCCAGCCGATTTTCCTGTTTCGCTTTCATCAGTGTCGCGATCAGTCAGTCCAGTGGCATAAACAGTACCCGATGTCCCGCATCCACCGCTTTCATGCCAGGAGCTATGGCCAGATGAGTTTTTCCGACACCAGGAGGTCCCAGCAGGATCACGTTTTCGCCGCCAGACCAGCCAGTTCCCGGACAACCTTACGGTCGATGCCCGGCTGGAAGGTAAAATCGAACTGCTCCAGCGTTTTGACCCACGGCAGACGAGCCTGCTTCAGCCGGGACTCCATACCGCGCTGATGCCTGCCGTTCCATTCCTGCTGTAGCGCCATGCACAGGAACTCCCGGTAGTTCAACTCTTTTTTAACTGCCTGTTCCAGCAGGCTTTCAACGTGATAACTCAGATGCTCCATTTTCAGGCGACTCAACAGGACTTCCAGCTCATGCATCACAACAGCTCCTCATAGGCACTCAGTGGTCGATGTTCCACCTGACTGACCAGCTGCCAGAGCGGGGCGTGATGCTCCGGCACTGTCTGCCAGCCAGACGATGCCGGACAGAGGCGATGTGAGGCCACCAGTTTCTCATTACTGTAGATCCGCAACTCGTCATCCAGCGATATTCGTATCGATACTGGCTGACCACACAGCGCTTCGGGAACGCTGTAACGATTACCACCAACCTCGATATAGCTGTCCCAGGACACATGGCGGATGTCGAAGTAACTGGTATCGAAGTCCGTATCCGGTAACGGCTGCAGATGTTCCTGCTCCAGCGCGAAGCGCTGTTCCGGCGTTTCTTTGAACTGGCGAAGCTCCCGTTTGTCAGCCACATCGGCTATCCATTGCTCCAGTTGTTGATTAACATGAGTGAAGCTGTCGAACCTGCGGTACCGGACGAAGAAGTTCTCCTTGAGGTATTTCACCATCCGCTCAACCTTACCTTTTGTTCTGGCCCTGCGTGGACGGCATGCCCGTGGCAGGAAGTTACAGTGGTCGGCCAGCAACAGGAATCCGGAGTTGAACACGACTTTCCCGTTGTTATTCTTCAGCACCGCAGCCTTCTGGTTATCAACCAGCACCATTTTCACACAACCACCGAAGTAGCGGAAGGCGCGAACCAGTGATTCGTAGGTATGCTCAGCATCCTGTTTTGGTGCGGCGAAGACATGGAAGCGGCGGGAGAACCCCAGCGTATTAACCGCAAAGTTAACTTTGCACCGTTGCCCGGCAACCTCCACCTCAACTTCGCCCCAGTCGTGCTGGAGCTGGTATCCAGGCTGAGTTTCGAAGCGAACTGTTCTTTTTGACGGACGCATTTTTCGTTTGGGCTGGATGTAGTAACGCAGCATGGAACGTCCGCCCGTATAGCCCATTGCCTTAATCTCCGCGAAGATAACCTTGCTATTCCAGACATTCTCTGCCAGGCGCATGTCGATGTAATCCATAAACGGTTTCAGCTTAACCATTTTGTGGCGGGTTTTTCTGGCTGGCGGTTCAGGGTATTTGAGGTAGCGTCTGATCGTTCGTTCAGAGCAACCAATCTGAGTCGCAATATCGACAATGTACACGCCCTGCTGGCGCATTTGCTTTATCATGTAAAAGTCCTCTCTGCTCAGCATGTTGATGTCCTTTTTGGTGTGAGAACCTTAAGGAAACAACATGTTGGGTGGAGCGGACAATCCAAATGGTGAATTACCGTCTTATATCACTGGCGCTAACAGCGCTACCGGATAACACGGTTGCTGTCACGGAAATACCCGGAACTATTGATACCGGATGAGCTGCCTGCTGAAGGAAGTCGTAAACGGGAATGGAATCGTTTCCTGGACAGTCATTACCGACGGGGCTGGAATGTCAACGTATCAAAGGTGATGGATAACGCCACACATGTGGCGGTGTAATTTGGCTCTTACCTGAAAAAGCCGCCAGTGCCAATGAGCCGTCTGGAGCACTATGCCGGTCAGGATGAAATCGGACTGCGTTACAACAGTCAACGCACACGACGCGAAGAATACCTGTTGATGAGTGGTGATGAGTTTATGGAAAGGTTCTCCTGGCATATGGCGGATAAGGGGTTCCGTATGGTGAGGTACTACGGGTTCCTGAGTCCGGCGAAACGCCGGTTGCTGGAAGAAGTAGTGTACGTCATAACAGAGACGGTGAGAAAAACGGCGATGCAAATCAGGTGGAGAGAGATGTATCAGCGATTACTGAAGGTTGACCCGCTGAAATGCATCCTGTGCGGAAGTCAGATGCGGTTTACGGAGCTGAAGCGGGGTTACCGTCTGGCAGAGCAGGTTATGATGCATGATCCGCGGGCCCGAATGCAGTATTGCGGCTGAGAGCCGCTGAGGGGAAGTTGCGTCCATTTTGAAGTAAATGGAGCAAAAAATCGCCATTGATATCCGGTATCAATCAATGTCAGCAATATAAGTGGCGATACCGATTACGTGACGTTCTGGCGGTGTTGAATAACCATCCATTTTTGGGTGTTTTTTTAATCTTTCCGGGGATAAAATTCCTATCGATGAACGTGTATGGCAGAGTTACATTTATACAATGTCCGGCAGGGCATAGAAGGGGCGAAAGAAAATACCTGGGCGAAACCGCTGTACATCATTCTGGCGATTTCAATAAAGGCACTTGCTCGCGCTCTGTCATTTTCTGAAACTCTTCATGCTGCATTTCGATTTTCCTTCTAAGATCATAACTCGCATACCTGTTCTTTTTATGTATATCCATATCTATTTTTGTGACGAGTTCAAACCACAATGTTCGCACTCCCCATGCAGCGTTATGAAACATTTCCGCAACGGCTATAGAGTCTGTATTAACTGCTTCAGTCATGTAGTCGCTAATACGTTCAGCGGTAATTTTCGTTATTTCATCGTAATTCATTTTATCTCCTACAAGATTATTTAATGGAATGCAAAATATCTGGCCTGATAATAATGTTCCAGAATTAATATCTGCAGGCTATGTTAAGTTGTCCCCACACACAATCTACCTGTTTTCTCGTGTGTGTCACAGGCGCAATACATAAATAGTCTGGCCATTAAGTTCGTAACGGATTTCGTACTCGCCAGCAAAAATCCGTCTGACCTCCCTGGGTTCAAACTGAAACAACTGTTCTCCCATACGTGGATGAGTTAACAGAATGACCGGTGCCTGTGTCAGGGACTGTACCGTTCTGGCGGCAGCTGGTTTACTGGCCAGCACCAGAAAATCATATAACCGCGCCAAATCAGAAAGTGCCTTACTGGTCCACTTCAGTTCCATCAGCGTGGCACCGGTAACGGATTGTCAGTACTGAGGCTGTCCGCCCAGGCCTGTACAGCCTGATGGTCGATAACCTGTCCGGATGTCACATCGTCCAGGGCTTCCAGCGTCAGGCGATTACACTCCTCCTCCTGGGCAAGCCATGCAGAAAGCGCCTGTTTGATACCCCAGCCCCGGGAGCGTTCCAGTCTGGCGGCCATCTGGTCGACTTTATCAGCCATAGGTAATGGCACATGCGCGGTAATGACTTTTGTTGCTTGTGCGGTATTGTTTTTCATTTGCATATCCGATTAATTGTTAATCATATTTAATCATAGTGATTACTTTCAGACGGAACAATGTTAGCGTCAGCGCATGTAAGGCGGCATACGGAGGTTACATGTAGCACAGGTGTAAAACCGCCGAAGCCCGGCGCAAACCGGTACGATCATCCGAATATCACCAGTCCCCCTCCGACCCTCTGCGAGGCCATGCGGCCTGTCAGCGATGAAAATGCCTCTGTGCGCGGTCGGAGTGGTCCCGACAAGGGTTTACCGTATCTCCACGTTAACGGGCCGTCAGGGCCGCTATACGTGCGTATAGATGCCGGTTTGGGAAACGAAATTAATGTACACCAGGAGCATTTTTTTACCGATGCGGGTAAGTAACTGATTGATACATCGTGATCAGCTATCGCTTTTGAGTTATTGCTTTTCTCCTTATCGCATTTAGGTTATTTCATGTCCCTAAAGGTCTGCCAAACGCCGTATAGTATTAGCTGTAATTCCAAACTGGACAGGAAACGGATTCCAAGTATTAGCATTAACAGGATAGTCAGGTCACAGACAGAAACGGAATCAGGACAGAATTACTGAGATGCTCAGGTGGAGCGGGGATTATGTCACAGCGACGGTATGCCAAGACGGAATAACATGAGCATTCTGATCAGCGTGGATATTAAAGAGAATAGGTGGTTGGAATTTTGAGCATACGCCCAATCTCAGCCATGTACTCATATGTGCTTTCCTTACTTTTACCTTCATGTATTGATGCTATCAAATTCAAATTTTGCGCCGAGCAAAGAATTTCAGGCGTTGATGGAACAAAGCGGAATCCGATATGGAATTTTTTATATAGAAAGGCAAAGCTGAATGCTTCGCCATTAACTGAGCTGTAGCATCATTCAACTCATGGATAATTTCAGACATTTCAACAGCACAAGGATTAGCTAATTTAGCTTGGTTAGCTAATAACAGATTAGATATTTTTCCCAATTGTTTCTTGAATTCTATATAAGGTTCAATCGCGCTCTTTACAATGAGCTGACCACCAACAAAAACAAGAACACCAGTTATAACGGTTACAGCAGCGGACGAACTCATAACTTCACCTAGAAATTTAACTATAGACGCTATCCTATCCTGAGTGTAACAGTTAGTCTACTGGACAGAAAATGCTGTACGTCCAGTCTGTGCTGGAATTATGATAAATGCTTACTTTAGAGATACGACTAGCAACAGCTTAAGGCTGTCATGCGATTAAGGATGTGTATGGAACTGGATACTGAATTTCGTTACCCTAATGTTATAGATTTCTGGGGGACTACGCTTTATCATCTTTGCCAATTTACCTTGTTAGATCTTAATAAATACGCAGCATATAATAACTATGCCGAAAATAATATTGAGGAAAGTAATAAAAGGCTTTGTGAAGAAATTGAGCAGCGAATAAAGGAAAGTGATAAGAAATACCACGAGGATATTATTGATGACTACCATCAGGAGATGCAGGAGTTTGGAGACATTTATCCCCCTATGCATCGAAAGGCAATGGTTATCACTTTATATAATTTTTTCGAACACCAAATTAAAACTTTGTGCACAGAAATAAACAAGCTGCTCCCGAAAGATGTGAGTGAAGAATATTCCTTTAGTAAAGCATGCATTAAGAACTATCGAAAATTTCTGCGGCGCGAAGCTGGTTTTGATATTAATCAGGGGAATAATTTGTGGAAACGCTGGGAGGATATGCTGAAAGTGGAACAAATCAGGCATGTTCTGGTTCACTCCGAAGGTGAGATAGATAAACACAGGGCGGAGTGTCTAGCTGATATAAAAAGCTATTGTAATAGGAAAGAAAATATCAGACTGAACAAACACAAAATTATCATTGATGAGGGTTATGTGGCAGGGCTTATCACCGAACTATGGATCGCATCGAATATTTGAAATGGCTTATAGCAGAATCACCTTCTATGACTCAGCAACTCATGGTATGGCTCCAAAGAGCAAAATGCTATACCCCTGGAATGAAAGAACACCGTGATGGAGTACAGATCGAAGAGAATGGTATTATCGTAGGTCTGCGGCAAAGAACGAATCTGTATAATGGTGACTGCCTGACCATTCATGTTGTACAACTTCCCGAAAAAATACAGAATAAAGGCTGGTTTAAATCTTTTCTTAAATTATGCTGCGAATCTAATCCGTGGATCGATGTAATTATTGAGGATGTAAAAAATCCATACTTTCTGGCATTTTGTCAAAAGCATAAATTTAAAGTCCTAGCTGATTTTTATCCTGACACCTATATAGTTAATTCAGAAGAAATTATGGCGTTGGAGATACTTCCACTGAAACAGTACGAAGATTATCTTTAGTGGATAGTGGACAGAGTTACCTGTATATCGGGGCCCGCCTGGAAAACGGAAAATATCCCACACCAAGAGAATCGTATTGTATACAGCGAACCTGTCACCATAAGTGTTTTTATACCACTTAACCGGTTCAGCACCGGATGCTGGCTTCATTCTGAATTCATCGCGCAGACGTTCTTTCGAGAACCCCTGATCTTCAGCAATCGCCTGCGCACGTTTGGTGCGCCAGCTCATCATTATTCATGGTTATTGCGCATCTCCGCCAGACGTTTTTATATCCGGACAGCCCCTCTATGGCCACTTCTGTGCAGTATGCAATACGCGCAGGATATACACTTTTCCCCACTGGCTATCGACCTCATAAACCAGAACAAAATGTGGGTGAATAACCAGTTCCCGGGTACCTTCCACACGACCGTTGCGGCCTTTATACGGTTGCCCGGCCAGGCTGCTGGCGGAATAACCAATCCGTTCGTCCAGTTCAATGGCGGCCATCAGGTTCTGTTCCGCAATGTACTCACGAATGTGCTTCCTGTCCTGGCTGGCCAGCATGGTCCAGAATATCTCCATCATTTACCGGCGACCTTCCTGCTCATTTCATTCCGCCATGCAGTCGCTGAGGATTCAACTATATCATGGGGAAGTACATCGCCGCGTTCGAGTTGCTGACGACCTGCCTCAACTTGGTCACAAAACCAGGTATTATGCTGCCGTTCAACGGTCTGGCGCATAAAATCCCGGATTAACTGAGAGCCATTACGGTCCATGCTTTTTGCAGCGGCCATAAAAGCATCCTTCAGTTCAGCGTCGATTCTTAAACTCATATTAACCTGTGCCATTTATCACCTCGTCATTACTACGTATATACACAGTATATAACGATTCAGGTATCGTCACCAGGATATGCCGCGTCAGCGGCATGGAAGGCGGCACTCTGCGGTTACATGTGGCACAGGGGTAAAACCGCCGAAGCCCGGCGTAAGCCGGTACTGATTGATAGATTTTGCCAATCCCATCCCCGGCCCTGTTAAGCCATACCCGCTTTCAGTCATGAGATAGCTTTTGTGCGCGGTCGGAGTGGTCCCGACGAGGGTTTACCCGAAGTCGGGGCGTATCTCCGCGTTAGCGGGCCGTCAGGGCCGCTTACGAGCGTGTACTCGATACTTCCAGCGAGAGGACTGACAGCGATGATGATGCTTAGTTACAACATTCATAATTAAAAGCGACTCTGTTCCGGCCCTTTGGGCCGGGGCGGGGCCGCTTTTCAGTTATGAGGAGGGGCTTTGTGGTTTCAGTTCTGCGCGGGACTTGGGTTTTTCTGGTGGTTGTATCTGAGTGTTGTAACTAAAGTGGCTCCGGTCGGGGCCCGCCGCTTGCGGTGGGAGGTGCATATCTGTCTGTCCACAGGACAGGCAATGAATAGGTTTTCTTTTTAAATGAATGTAATTAAGTAGTTTAAAGGAGATATAAACAGGTGTTTAAAAGATACATTGCACCCTGTAAGACTGGCGGCTGGCGCTTTATGACATGAACGGTTGTAACCTTATGGGGAAGTCCCTTGCAGTTTAATGTGGATAAGCAAAATTCCCCGTCGCTGAGGCGTATTTTGTATTAAAAACAGGGGGGACCGGATGCACCAGAAGGTGGATGATGAGGTCGTTTTTTGTATGTGATGCTGCTTTTTTTGTTCGCTGACAGGCTTCAGGCGTGCAGATGCCTCCGGCGCGGGCCGGATTATTCAGAGGAGGTCACTTTCAGGGGGAGGCTGTGGCCAGCCGGCTGTAATTTCGGTTACGTGACAGAATCATGCGCTCCTTCACACGACGCTCCACTTCGCGTTTTACCGCCTCACGATTGGCAGTGACGCGCCCTTCCGAGATTTCACGCGTCAGCTGTCGTTTCACCAGGGTGACGATATCCTGGCGTTCCCTGTTCGCATCACGACGCGCACGGGCACGCTTTATTCCCCGGGACTTAAGCTCTGTCTGGTAACTGCGGAAACGCTCACGCACAAAACGCCAGGCTTTCGCTATCAGTTCATCCATACCCAGGGTATCCAGCCCCTGCTTTTTGCGCTGTCTATTTTCCCATTCAACACGACTGCGGCGCGCAGCTGCCACTGCATCCTCAGACACATCGAGAGCGGCAAACAGTGCCGGTGTGAACGTGATATCGGTCGGAATGTAGCACCCGATAAGCGGATCATATTCCGTCTGGTAGGTAATCAGTCCCAGCCCTGCAAGGAACGTCAGGGCTCTGGTGGCCCGGGTGATGGAGAGTTTTCCGGCAGCAGACTCCGTCGCCAGTCCGCACTCAATGGCCAGCGTAGTGATGGAGCACTGGACGCGGTTGGCCAGCGGGTCATAGTGAAAACACAGCCCCTGCAGCAGTGCATCAATGGCCCGGCGACGCAGTACCGGTGGCATGCGCCGGCGCAGTCCCTTCGAACGGGCATGTGCCACATGAATGGCGAAATCAAAACGGGAGGTGAAGCCCACCGCCTTCTCCATCAGTTTTTCGCAGAACTTCAGCGTTCCGGCACCTTCACGGGGTGTGAACACCGGATTCGGATTCTTTACCTGGCGGTAATACGTTTGTTGAAGATCAGTCACACCATCCTGCACTTACAATGCACAGAAGGAGTGAGCACAGAAAGAAGTCTTGAACTTTTCCGGGCATATAACTA
>ENA-OWOC01000196-OWOC01000196.1-gut-metagenome-genome-assembly--contig:-NODE-196-length-23166-cov-11.607345_pt1 | contig 23166 bp, 31 predicted proteins | sample MGYA00248245_ERZ651791 | MGnify/ENA primary metagenome ERZ651791 (study PRJEB26908, sample SAMEA4031703) | gut metagenome | biome: gut; feature: normal infant; material: stool | place: China | collected...
AGCGGCTGAACGGACCGGTCTCGAAAACCGGAGTAGGGGCAACTCTACCGGGGGTTCAAATCCCCCTCTCTCCGCCAATCATTCAACAAAATCAATCAATTACAAAGCATTTTTGATTTTGTCATGCATAAATCCCTGCATTAAAATTCCTTTCTCTCGCTCAATTTTTCTTACTACTGATGCTGTTTTTTACCATTTTGCCGCGCGTCGGGCATCCACTTTTATGCTCTCGAGTTCACACTCTTAACAACAACTTAGCCATTCCCCCGTCTCTGATGACAAAACAGTTGAACTTCAATTGTTCCAAACGGATCCTGTGAAGATATATCAAAGGAAATGGATTGTTGGAGGATGGATGAAAAGAAGTGAAATCAGGAAAGCACTGGAAGCATGGTTTGATGTTGAACGCTATGAGGCGATAGAGAAACTCACCTTACAGCATTTTTATGTTGAGGTTGAGCGGCGCATCTTGGCTTACAGAATGTTGTTGAGCCGGAACACCATACCTACCTTTAACCGATTAATGCTGGATGATTACCGCAACAAGATCCTCAGCGGTGAAATCTTTTTCAGTGGTGATACCGCTACTCTTGGACATGAGCTTGCCAGAACCTACGCAGTAAATCCTACGACACGAAGCCACGCGCAATTTTATGCGAAAACGCTGGCATTAACCGAAGCCACGCCTGAACTCTCTGGGTTAAGCCAGTCTGAATTTCTGTCCGAGTATCTGAAAGAGACATCCCTTAATAATCTTTCACGTATTACTGTCGATATTCATCTGGAAGAAGCATCAACCGAAGAGATCATTGAACATCTGAAAGTGTTGATCCCCCGATGGAAGAGACAGCTTAAGATGAAGTCTCCAGCGCCAAGAGAGTATCGTTTTGGGAAAAGCACATTCAGAAAAATTATTGAATATCGTCTTATCCCGATGATGGACCTGATCTTCTGGGGAGAAGATAACGGCATTAAAATCCCGCTTTCACTGATTTCCTCGCTGCTTCACGAGGACAGCGACAACGATCGTGATGAAGGAATGCTAAAGGCAACGGACTACCCGTTAGCAATGGCTTTTCTGACGGATGCGAGCTATCTGAAATCGCTTGAAGATTACATGATGGAAAACAATCACTTGAAAGACTCCCCTGTTGAAAAGCATGTAGAAGACGACAGGAATAAGAAAAAATAAGCCAAGTAAAAAGGGTTACGTTCGCTCCGTGCGAACGTGATCGCATCCAGTGTTAACCGTTATCTTTCCATCCGTGCCCCTTCGAATTTTTCAAAAAAAACTTCTTTGAACGTCCCTAAATTACCATAAGCAAAATCGCTATCATTGTTCACGTCGAAACAACATAGAGAAAAGTGAAATCTCATAGAGATTACTTACAATAATAGAGGGCAGACAATGAAAGAAAATATTGAAACCAGCGTAAAACGATTTATCCGCGTTCCTGATGTTTTAAATCGAGTGGGATTTAGTCGCACGACTTTATATGAGCGTATTAAGGAAGGAAACTTTCCTGACAGAGTAAAAATAGGTCCGAGGTGTGTCGCTTTTGTTGAAAGTGAGATTGATGAATGGATTGAAGTGACTATTCGACACTCACGCCAGAACGCTGCATAAAAAAAGAAACAAGATCTCGTGTCGAACAAATATCTGTTCGCACAGGGCATCTTATTACCCTAAACAATAATGGAGAAAAATATGAAGATAGAACTTATTACGATAAAAGAGTTTATTGAACAAGCCGAATGTTATTTCAGGAACTATATGGACGGATTACGGCGGAATGCACCAGATGATTTTTATTATTTTCTCAACAATAAATACAATATGAATGACATTATGGAAAGTATCATTAAAAAAACGCGATATCATTTTTACGATGACACAGAAGAAGGCAAAAGGAATCGGATTTATGGAGAAGTAAACCACTGTAAGGTAAAGCAACACCTTCGTCAGCTTTGGATTGTCTATAAGTGTGTATACCGCTAATGCTCATACAAATATTTTGCTATTCCAATATTAAACTAAAGAGGAAATAAAAATGAATACATTTAAAAATAAAAACACTGAAATCTTTTATGTTGTGTCCTTGCATATCTATGCGGAGCTTTTTAACTCAAAGGATAAAACGACCAGCAATATGATTATAACGCATGTAATGGATCATGAGTTTGTTTGTAAGCTAATCGATCTGGCGATGAGGAATGCTGAGAAACATCTTCTGAAAAAAGCATGGAAAAAGAACGCTGCTGGAAAACTGTCTGAAGTGGATTTTAAAGGGGTTAAGCAGGCATTAGCCAAAATGCATTATACGGTTCTGGCGGAATCAATATGTTGATATGTTCTGAGGTCTATCGGCCCCTTCTTGGGGCTGATAACAAATATTATTTTTCTATCCAAGGAGCAAAAAATGATTGATGAATTTCATGTGATGTATATGTATAAAAAAATCCAAGCGGAAGCCGCAACTACCGACATCAAAACACTTGAACAGCTTTTGAAAAAATTCAGGAGCGTGGTCAACGAACGTCGTGAAGAATACTATCAGGAGATTGGTGAGAAAAAAGCACATAAGTTGAAAATGAAAAGATTACAAAGAATGCTTGAGAAAATGGCATGTGACCGGGTTTCACCAGAAGATCTAAAGGAATGACTATTTGAGTTATTTTTGACTTACATACATGGAATTGATAATCATTATTGTCTATTGTGGCTTTTTATCGATAGATAGATGAGTAAAGGTGGATCTGGAAGGAACCTTATGGGCTTTGAAGCTAAAAAGAAACACGCTATTGCCATCATGGAAAGCAAGAGGATGTGGCGAAGTAATTATGCCCCTCCTTTGCTACACCTCGCATGGAAAGCTGGACTCAAGATACCACCGCTACCTTTTGCCTCATTCTGGCAAATCACTTTGTTGATGGGTGGATGGTTTGGTCCGGCATGGGGGATCTGTATGTGGTTTTTTACTTGGAAGGATACAGGGATACAACCGGGCACTGCATTTGTCTCAAGCGTCGTCGCAGGTATTTGTTTTGGTGTTCTTATGGCTGCGTATCATTGGTGGCGAAAGGTCGTTAACAACCTGCCAGACTGGGATAGTCTTGGATGAATAATCGAATATTTTCCGGGCCTGTTATCTTGAGAACAGTGAAGCCCGGATATGCTGTAGCGGTTAGATAGCAAAGTCTTCCAGTGTCTTACCAGCTTCGATAGCAGCGGCGATTGCTTTAGGAGTACGGCCCTGACCCGTCCAAGTCTGCTCATTACCGTTTTCATCTGTATATTTGTATTTAGCAGGACGAGGAGCACGAGTTGATTTGGTTTTAGGCTGGGATGAACCAACGGAAGCGAGTAGTTCTGTAGGATCGATACCGTCTTCTAACAGTTTCTGGCGGAAGGCTTCCAGTTTAGCCTGACGTTCTTCTTGTTCTTTACGGGCTGAATTTTCTTCCTCACGGCGATCTTCAACGATTGTGGTGAGTTTTTCCAGCATCTCTTCCAGAGTTGCCAGATCTGTTTCACGAGCCTGTGCGCGAAGTGTACGAATATTGTTCAGTGCCTTAAGAGCTTCACTCATAGTATGTCATCCGGTGTTTTAAAATAGGCGATTAATAAAAATAATGCTTACGGTGCTGTTGGAAAAATCAAAAAAAACAGTCAGTAAATAATATAGTAAACATTATTGCATAAGCAATCTAATACATCCCATTTCACATAAAATAACATTGACTCGTTTAAAGAGACATTTTCCTGCGCTTTTGGCTTGCTGGTTCGAGCTCTGACGAGATACGAGATAGTTGCTCAAGACTATGCTCAATTGAACGCTGGAACTCAACAGCGGCTTCTGTGCGTTGTTTTATGACCAAGGCTACTATTTCTTCATCACTCTTTTCTGAAATAGCCTTACGGTATAACACGCGTTCGTTAAATAAATCGAGATTGCCAGTTGATCTTGCTGATGTGTTAGCTTTTGAACTGCTGATGGGATTTAACTCATCAATAAAGTATTCAATAAGAGATTCTCTCTTTTTTTCCAGCCTGCGAAGTTCGGTATGGGCAGACTTAAATTTCTGAGCTTTAACCAATGGAATATCATCGGAACGCAGTTTACGATATTCATTTCTGTATTCTTCTATTGGAATGTGATTTTTTAGTTCTTTGACTGTATTTACGTATTCGATTAAATCACTGTTGTCTGTTTTTACTTTTCTCATAAGAAATACCTCGTAGATAAAATAGTGGATATATTTATATTACGAGATATGGTTCAGGTGTCAAATTAGCGATGTTTCTCTCTTGGCAAGAAAATACCTTTAATACAATCAGGATTTATTACGGCGATTTGAATATGATTTTTTTCATAAAATTTCGCACCGTCATATAAAGGATTACCTTCAAGAAATGCAGCACGAACAGAATCAAAAGGCGTTCCTGCCTCCTTGGCAATATTACAGGCATAACGTATTACTGCACAATCAAGTTCACGTCGCATGAAATCAAAATCACTCTTACCAAAGGCAGCATTTTGCGGAATCGGACTCCCTGATGCGATTAAAGAAGAAATCATGTCATCGTAAGCAACCTTGAGGAAGTCAATATATTTCTGATCCAAGAGATCGAGGCAATGACCAAGGTCTATTACAGCACCCAATACGAAAGGTGTTTTAACTTTAGAGTTTTTCCTTTTTTTGTCTTCTTCGGCATATTGAATAGCTCTTGCATAGTTGTTTTCCCAGAAATAAACACCATTACCAAGCCAGTCATATGAGTTATTACTATGTATAAAGTTGTCTTTTTGTAGAAGAATACGTAAGGCAGCCCGTTTATCTATACCGTGAAATCCATAAACAAAAGTAGGTTTAGATGAATACATTTAACCGGCTGCCAGCTTGATTTCTTTGCTTTTTTCAACCGTTTCTTTCGAAAAGAAACGAGAGTTAAAAGTGCCATTTTTAGTCAGTATTTTAGCATCGACTAATAGTTTGAACCGCTCTTCATCAGTTCGCTTAGCAGCTCTTTCTTTCACCTTTTTTGTCAGTTCTTCAATATCCATCATTTATCTCCTTCTCAATAAAATCTTACTCTTTTCCTATTATACATGTGTTTTGTTCAAAAATCAATCGCATATAGAATTGATTTGTATATAGCACTTTAAAAGAAAAAGATGGTTTACTTCCTGTTTTTTCTTGTAGAGCAGTTTTCAGATAATCTCAGTTTGAGGAAGAATACCATTCGGAACCACTATTTTTTTATCGGCAACTAATTTTTGTTATCTTCTATTTTCTTTTTAGTTTTTGTATTTTTATCCTTCAAGTAATAAGTTTTCATGAAGGTTAAGCGATCACCATTAAACATATAGTCTGGATTAATAAAATAATAGTTCTGTATCATGGTCTCAGCAATAAATTTCTTGTCAGCAAGTTCTTTCATCCCTTTGAAATATGTCGTTCTTGATATTTTTACAATCTCTTGATCAACAATATCGAATGACATTAATATCGTATCTGTATCTTTATTATCTCTAATAGCAAGATACAGTATCTTAAATACTTTCTTACCGGATGAGGATAACCCCTCAATAGCTGATACGCCATCCACATAAAGCTTCACGAACTGTGTCTTGTCTACTTCCATTGACTGAAAGAAACCACCATGACCAACCTGTTCTCCTGTATTTTCATTTACTACGGCTAAGCGATCTTTTCCTGTTGTGATACGTCTGATACCTGTTTTTGTATGTAGACTTGTATCATTAAGAAATGGGTTTTTAGTATGACGTGGGAGACCTCTTCTTGATTTTTTTATTTTATTATCTAACATAGTATTTGTCCTCTTATTATTTTTATATTAAATAAATAACGTACTATTTTTAAGTAGTCAATATTTTAAGTTCATTTTTTATAAAATAAATAATACCTGAAGTTTGGTTGATGAAAACTTGAAGTATCTAAGTAAATAAAAAAATAACACCTTGAGATTTGTTGATGATAATAGTTATCATCTTAAGTACCGAGATTCGGGACTTTAACTCCCGAGAGTGCGTACTTTGTTTTAAGCTATAACTGGCTTGAGAGCATTTTTCTTCTTCATTATTCAAATAGCTAAGCTTTGGATGACATTTTAAAGAATGTAATATTGAAAATAGTTCTTCTTTTTAGTTGATTGGTGCCTTATCAAAATGGCACCAGTGGTGTTATCTTTCTTATTTTTCCTACTGTGTTATTACAGCGAAGTGATTGTTTTCTACAATCACGAATCGCTGCTTTTATTGTGAGAGATTAATTTACCTTTTACTTTTTATGCGTCTTCGACGCGATCTTTTTTGGATAAATCCAATATTAACAGGGGCAAGCCCTGTTCAGCAGAGTGATTGTTGCGAACAATCACGAAGTGCTGCTACCAAGGATATAGTTTTCCTATACGTTTAAGAGCAAATGCTATATGTCTAAAAGGAAAAACTATGTTTAAACATAGGATCTAAATTCAGCATCATGAGGAAAAGTGATCAAATAACGATCGAGTACTTTTCTTTTTATTTAACAGACAGGAGATGAATAAAATAAAAATGTCAGCATCAGGGCGTAGCCGTGCGTAAGCACAGAGATAAAGATCTTTTCAAAAAGAGGTTTAATAATCAGTAGTAAAATCATAAATAAAATAAAAATATATTTGATTTTTACGCTTATGATAGAGTATTAAACAGTAATAAAATAACAAAAGGAAAATACAATGAACAATATCAAAATGATCACACTCTTCCATCCACATGACAAAACACCATTCATGATCTCTATTGTAAGCAAAGTAGAAGATACAGAACTTGGATTGAAATTAACTATTGAAAACGGCAACAACATTTGTGTCAATAATTATAGTCATTATCTGTTATCAGAGTCTGTAAGTCGTTGTGATAAAGACAGGTTGAAAAATATTTATATTCGTCTGGTTTCAGAACTCACACAGATGAGTGAATAAACTATAAAATCACAGATGTTATAAAACACCTATAAAATATAATAAATATTTTTGATATTATTATTAGTTGCATGGTATTAAATAAAAACAATAACAGGAAAAATATCATGCGAAAAATAAAAACAAAAATCTACTTGCCTACAGCTTTGACAGGAAACATGGATAAACACTATATCCCTGTTTTACAGGATTTAAGAAAAACGATATACAGCGACAGAATGTTATCAAGGCTTGCAGATAGCGGCAATATTGTTATCCATAGTTCAGTTGGGTATCCGGTTGCTAAATACAAAAACACGGGGATTAGCATAGGTATAGAGCCATTAAATCCGATGATAAGACAGGATCTGAGCCTTGGTTATATTGTTGTGGTAAGAAGTGATAATGATAGTCAGGAAGTAAGCGGCGATCTTCATCGGGCATTACCAAAAGCAATTAAATTATTTAAATATTTTTTACCATATAATGAAGGATAAAATGGTAAATACTATGTTAACAAGTAATTACCATTGACTATCAACTATAACTTAGAATGAAAAATATTCATTGAATGTTATATCTTGATTTTTGCCACAAGCAATGCTCAGATTTTTTGCCATTATACTTATATTTTCACGATGAGCATTCAATTCATTGAAAACTGATTTTAAACTATTAGTGTTTTCAGCTCGACAGAACCCATCAGCAGCAGTTTGAAATATCTTTGATAAGAATGAAGTATAATTAATTAAGTGTTCTTCTAACTCTTTGTATTTTTCTGATGGTTTTATTTTTACGTTTCGTCTATTAACTCGTTCATATTTGTTGAAGAATTTTAATTTTATTGTGTTAGCTTTATTCATCAAAGTAAGGCACTCTCCGACGTAATCAATATCGATTCCTCCGTCAATTGATCTTCCTATAGCCACTACAGTCTTGACTACTTCTATTTCAAGAGTTAGCGCCTTCAATGGTATTGCGGTCATCTCGTCAAGAAAATCGTTAGCGGCATCATGTGCTCGTTCAAGATTACGCCTACTTAGCCATTTATAAGCCACTCCTACACCAACACCAGTAATGATTGTATTAATAATGGAGAAAACTGTTTCCGTATTTTCAATAAGGCCATTAGTTTGTGAAAAAAAAGTCATTGAAATCTCTTACAGTAATTATAAGAAAGCTATTTATGGTAATATAGCCTTTAAAGTTAAAGAGTGATTTTTACCAAGGTTGGCATTTCTCTAATCTTGAACCGCCCTCGTCAGAAATAGCAAGAAGACGACATGTTATTTTAAAATATGTCTCTCGTATTCCCTTTACAACAACCCCACCAACATGATGGTTAAGCGAACGTATATCTCTGAATTGTTCCCATAGATCGTTCTGTGTAATCCAGTTATTTATTTCATAATGTTTTGAGAATTTTTGAGTGTGATAAATAGACATGTAATGTGTGATTTCATCTACGACTTCTCTTGGTAATCGTTCTCCTTTAAAAAAATCCCATGAAGCGCTATCATTTAATAACGCATCATATAGGATACATAACTTATCGAATCTATTTATACCATTAGATATAAATTGTTGTAAATCCGGCCAGTCTAAGTCAGTGATTTTCTGAAAATGAACAATATAATCGTTCGGACATTTATTCTTGATAAATATTTCATTAACTGGCGTCGTTGCCATTTTCCTATATAGTTTTGCGTCATATTGTGTCATGATATGAAATTATGTCCTCAACGATAAAGTTTATAACAAGTTCTGGTGCCGTAGGCTACGTGATAAAATGATGATTGTCTATATGGCTTTTAGCCTATATCAAGCGAATGATAGCGCGAAAGGGACAAAATGATTTATGCGATATCAGGAGTTAAAGGGTATTAACTCCTGTTAGATTAAATTTCTTTAGGTATATGAATATTTCATCAATCCATCAAACCGCGTGAAGTCTTACTTGCAGTCTGACGAAAATCATAACGTTCCACAACATCACCCTTAAACCATATATCCAGTGATTTAATGTGTGCTGTGCTGCTATTGGTCAACAGAGCAAGGCCCGGTATGTAGTTAGATAGTTGGCTTTCTCCCGTCATACTTGAGTAGTTCCACATCTCCTGACCATCAGTCGTAGCGCGTGTCTGAGGCTCTCCAAAGGCAGCAAGAATTTCTTGTTGGGTAGTTTTTCCCTTGACGATTTTTAATTTAACCGTTTGATGATTTTCATCAGTTAGGGATTTATTACCATGAACGGTACAGCCACCAAGCGGAAGTATGATAAAAATAGCAAATAATAATTTTTTCATTTTTGTTCCATAAATAGATGAAGGGTGAGACTCAGAAAACATACTTTTTAAATACCAGCATCCATCGCTCGCAAAGTTCGTGATTTGAGGTGCTTTTATTTTTCAGGGGAACATTAACTTTCCACATGGGATTTTTAATATCATCGGTTAAAATATTTAGGCCAGACCGTTTATTCGCTGAAAGTTGTTCTCTCCAGTTAGCAATAGCCGCATTATTCATACCTCGTAATGTTCCATTGCCGTAAAACTTACCACCCTCTGAAAGCGTGTAATTTATTTCCCGGATTTCATCAAAAGTATATGTGCTGTCTTTATCTTTATTGAAAATACGGACAGTATGTTTTTGAGTATCAATTACAATACCTGTCTGCTGGCATTCATACGAAATAATGTCGCCGTCCAGAACTTCCGTGAAGCTGTTGTAGTGCTTTTTCTTTTGTATATCTACTACTGTCATGATGATGACGAAGAGCACCACTAAAAATACGATACCTGTTGCTTCCACTCTTACTTCCTCCATGTAAATGAGTTAAAGAGACTGAACCTGCTCACAGAGTTTTGCTACGTTTTATACGTCCTACAGCACCAAGCTCATGGCGTCGGTCTCGGCGTTGCAAGGCTATCAGAACTTGAAATTATGATCGATATAAAAGATCGATAATTGATTATTGATAGTTTATAGCGATTGAAAGTGCAATATCGATCGGTGATTAATTGTTATTATCGATCGAATATCTATTTATGATAGTTATAGGCTATCATGCAGTCGTTTTTGATCGTTTTAAACGATATGACGAGACGCTAAAAGAATTGAATCCTATCAATTGGTTAAGCGGTGGTTATGATCGCTTTTCTCAGTGAGGATCCGCTCTTAATGGGGATCAACTTACAAACCTTAGCTTTGCTGGCCTTCCCTGAAGGTTTAGCTGGATTGTCTTAAATCGAATACGACTAATAAGGAAGATGGTATGCGTAAATTGCTGTTGGTAGTTGGTATTGCAGCTTTGATCACTGGATGTGGCGAAGAGAGTGATTTTGAAAATGCCATTAATGAGAAAATCAGTAAAGATGGTGTTTGTTATGGTTTTAGTAAAGAGAACAACGCTAAAGTTTTTGATGATTTTAAACTTGGCACTCCTGTAAGGGTCAATATTTATAGCAAAGATGATGAAGATCCTATGTTAGCAGGTTTAAAAAACTCCGGCTTGCTAAATATTTCATACGAACAAGAAATGTTTAAAAGAGTTGCAATATTAGAAACGACAGATAAAGGCCGTAAGATCAATTTTTGGGATATTAATAATGGTGTATGCATTGGTCATAGAACAGTTTCTGAAATCATAAACTGGACTGAACCAAGTGATAATAATGGTCAAAAAATCACGCAGGTTTCATACAATTGGAAACTATCTGGTATTCCAAGTTGGGTTGATAAACAAGCATTCATAGCTGCAGGCATTAATGGTATTGATGAACCAAAAGAAAGTGAGATCATTTTAGTTAAAACACAGAAAGGCTGGAAAGCAAGATGATTATAAGATTATATCAGTTATCAGATTATTTACTTAGTAAGCATTAATCTTTATACGAGATGGCGATTATGAACTCATGGACTGGTGTTATTATGATGGGATTACTGATGAATATTTCATCTGTAATACCTGCTTTGTTTTTTAAAATAGATAAAAAAGTAAAAATATCAATCATGATACGGCTTTATTTACTTTCTATTTTTTTGATATTTACTCTTACCATATTGTCTACTAATATTATTGATAAATATTCAATATTTCCTGTTTGGCTTCCCATAGTATCAACTATATTTTTTATGATTGCGTTAACCAAATATATTAAATATAGCCGTCAATTTGTATCAAAATGGAAAAGGAGAGTGATAGTTCTTCTTTCATTCTTTATTATGTTTGCTATCAGGTTCAATGCTTTGTTCATTGATACAGGTATGGGGTATGAGATAACATCTTTTGGTGTGGTCTGGTCTTCTATTTTTTTATTTGCATGTTTACTCGCCTACATTGGAACATCAGATACAAAAAGCTTAGATGCTGCCTATTATGCATTGACCACATGGACATCTGAGCCACGTAGGGATAAGAGCTATGCCCCTCAAACAGAGATCGATTATGATGTTGCGGTTAAAGGACGAACTGTATTAAACGATCCTAATTTAACCCTTGTAGAACAGCAACGCTATAGAGAAGCACTGCAAAAGAAAGAAGATGAATACGGCTCGGATTGGTAATACTTAATGTAATATAAAAGGCAAATACGTATGTGTTTGCCTTTATGTAATTTTACTGGGTCAATGTTATACCATTAACTGTCTTTCTTTTCGACGTAATGAAAAGCGCCTCTTAATTGGCGCTTCACTGTTATGCTTTGTTATTAATAGTGTTATTAATGGTTACGGGTGCTGCTAGAGGTGTTGTAATGTGTGCAGTGTTCAAAGCATTAGCGTTAGGGTTATTTGGGTCTGCTAACGTATTTATCGTAATTTCTTTATCGAGATTACGACTTGCCCCAGTGTAATGGTCTATTCCAACGCCAATTAAGCCGCCAAATAGAATATTACCCCACATCCATCCATTACTGTTATCTTCAATTGTACCTGTAGATACAGGGCTTGAGTCTGTTCGGCGTAAGCTCACATGATAGGGAGCGTCTCCGCGATTAAGTTTTATAGTGGCGGGCGCAGTTCCTTCTGCCACTTGAATACCATCAGCATTTTTAACAGTGAACAGCGCTGGGGCATTCGTTTTTATTTCTACGGCCTGTTTTGAACCATCAACGATGGTGCAGCAGGCCGATAAAGACATACATATACCTAACGATGCAACGAATTTAAATTTCACAATATATACCTAAATAATATTAAACTATAAAACGCTATCATTTATTTTTACCAAAGAATATCCGTATACTTCCTCTGAACAATTCAATGAACTATGAATAAGGTTATTTATAATTATTGCTTCCTTTCAATTTCGATGCAGATATCCTTGGTGCTAATTTTTAATCTTTCTTCCAAATCAATATTTGCATCTTTATAATATGTTGATGCATGGTGTTGGTTTTGAAAGAAAAATATACCATTCCGTTACCGAAAACCAGTAATGGAATATTGGTGATTAGTCATCTTGCTAACAATGCTACAGCCTTCATTAAGAATCTTTTTAATATATACCCTGCATTTCATAAAAGAATGACATGATATTTTGATGTTTGCAATCGGCTGTATGTCCTATGCCATAATGTCTAAACTAAAACGGTAAAAAATCATTTTCGTTTTGTTTCTAAAAATCCAGATGGCTTAAGTTTTGGAATGTTATTTTTTCTTACATCATCCGAAATATTAAGGGGGATGAGATCTATGTATTTATCAATCTCTGTTTGTTCATCTTTCGGACGGCTTGGAAAACGAACAGTCTTGTCATGGTCTGATTCATTGCCATAGATGCTTGCTTCTGGTGATGTCTGGTCATTGTTAAACTTAACACGTCTTTCAAACTCTGAGCGTGGAACAGATACACCCAGCACTTCATCATAGACATAGTTCTCTGCGATACGCTTATCATGGTCAGCATCAGTGGTATCGGGTTTCCTTCTGGCCCATATAAATTTCTCTCTTATATATCCTACTATCAGTAGCGTGAAACGTTTAAACAAACCGCTCTGACGGGGCTTGGTCTGTTTCCTACTCCTCACAGGAGCACGTTTCATCGCTCTGGTGTTTTGAAGAGATGGGGTTTTCAATTTAGTGGATGCATTTGGTTCAGGAACAACCAGAACAGGGGATTTCTTCCCTGATACATTTACTTTACTGACCTTATTGGGATCACGGTATGATTTTACAGGTGGTCTTCTGTGTGGTTCAGATGTTGTAAGAACAGGTTGCTGCTCTTCTGTTGCCGGGTAGTCAGGGATAACGATTTCTTCGGGTTCAGCAGGATGTGTAATCGTAAAGCTTCTGACATCAACCACGATCTCCAGTGGTAGCTCACTGAATGTAGTGTAGACCTTCTTGGCCTCTTCAATTTGCTGATCGCGTTGAGCTTGTTCTGCAGCTCGTTGTTCCTGAGACTCTTTGTTATTCTATTTAGCACGATGAACACGTTGCATTGCCGGGCGGTTTGTTTCCGTTGCTTTGGCAAGCCAGAATGCTTTCTCTTCAGCGCTGAATGCTTCTTCTGCCTGAGCAAGGGCATCAGCACATTGCGTCCTGAGAGAACGGTGATCGACACGTTCTTCACTGCCTGCGGCTTCAAGGTAGCTGTTTGACATCGTGGCCCACGACTCACGCCATTGGATCATTATCTTCTTATCATTCCAGCTTCTTTCTTTTTTACCGAAGCCTTCGGGACCAATGGTTTTCAGGGTTAACATGACGTGAGCATGGGGGTTCTTACCATCTAAATCGTGGAATGCGATATCAGCTATCATTCCTTTCTCAACAAAGTTCTTCTGGCAGTATTCGGCAACCAATTTTTTCTTGTCATCATTACTGAGTTCTACGGGAATAGCGACATCAAAATAACGGGCTGTTTGACCATTGTTCTGGCGTTCCACTCTTTCAACTTCATTCCAGAGTGTTGAGGAGCTTTCAACAATATGAGAGGGTGCGGAAACAGGTGCCAATATAATATGACCATGAAGATCTGTTCTGTGGCTGAAATCAAATGTTTCTCCAATGCGATCATCCGTAATACGTGTACGGGCATGGTAGGCAGCTTTCGCAACGGAAGTCATGCCTTCGCTTCGTTTCACTATTTTAAAATCCAGATGAAAAATCGCCATTAAAAATATAACCTCAAATATAAATGCTGCCGTTAGTTTTTCGTAAGAAAAACTTCGGGGTTGACGTTGACCTTGGTTTTGCTTTTAGCCTGCGGCAGCAACCGTCGGTAGACCCCACACACTGCTACGCAGTGTATAGGTGGGCATTGTCTTTAAAAAAATAAACCAATGTAAAATGCCCCTCTTAATAATCAATACGAAATATATGTATGGTTGTAAAATAATACGCCGGGTTAAGCGGCGCAAACTGGATTAAAGGTGTAGGTTTCACATCCACAGGACAAAAAGAGTAAAGATAAGGCCCGTAAGGGCAAAAGAAGTATTAATTATTCCCGCCGTAAGGCGGGATAGCTAAATTTGATGAAAAAAACGAATAAAACAGACAGTGTTATGTGTTGCACAATTCACAGGTTGAGATTGAAAAATAGAGTTAAAAATTGATAGGTGAAAATAAAAACACGAATGCACAAAAATAAGTAACGCGGAGAATGTCGGATGTTTTTGGTTAGTAAATACTATCACATGCGTTGCACTATTACATTTTTTTCAGATGGTATTACTTCCGGGGGGGGGCTGTCTATAGATATCATTTTATTATATTGACAATCTGATAAGAACACATATTCATTATGGTATGTGTATCTTTAATATGGAGTCTTTGAATGAGAAATCTAAACGTCAGAAGTCAAAACCTAATAATGATATTATTTTTAATGCTCATAAATATACCGGCGCTTATGAGCATTGATTCTACTAATAAGGAATGGATTATTCTATTATCTTCTTTTGTCTTTTCTATGGATATGATTGTCATTCCTTTGCTTTTCATCTTTTTTATTATATATATTGGCGATTGTTTGGAAAAACTTTGATTTCTTAATGAATGTAGGCATTTTATCCATTGCATTGCTTACACTATCTTTAAAGGATGGTGTTGTTTCGCTTTTGCAGACTTCTTTCCATTCATGGAAGGTTATGATTGTCTTGGCAAAGCTACAGGCAATTATCACATTCAGTTTGAATAATACTAATGGGAAAAGATATGGATATTGCATTTGTAACTCTATACTTGGCAGTCGAGATAAAAGCATAAACTCATCTTCCGTAACATATGATACTGCTGTAATAGACGCGAATAAAAATAAAACCCCATCATTGAAAATCTTATAAGATTTTCTTTTTCTATATAATAAGTATATTGGTGTTGAGCATACTATTGAAAGAAGTAAGTAATATAAATTAAAATGATACATGGAGAAATTTGAATTAAAGAAAACAAGTCCAGCCGCTATTACTAAAACAGGTAATACACCAAAAACAACAAAAAATGCTGCAATTGATTTCAGTAGAGGATTTTGTTTTGTTAGTGTGTCCGTCATTCTAAGGAATAACGTATCATTTTGGCCCTGATATGGAACGATTTGAGTCCTGCTTTGAAGCAGCGCTTTTTGCTATTGGTGAATGGCAAATAAAAGTATACCATGAGGAAGATGAAGTGATGGAGTTCTTTAGCTCTATACCATCAGATGAAGCGGGAAATCTGGCGACGTCTATTTTGCTGTTCAGTGATGTTCTCGCCATGAAAGGCGTGGATGAAGTATTTGCCTATTTTTTTGGTAAGGATGATGTTGTATGAGTGATGAAAGTAAAAGATCAAGAACAGAAAAAACATTAAAACAAAAGGTTGCTTTTGCTCAACTAGAACTTAATCGTCTTAAGTCTCTGGAGAAATCAGAACGTAAGAAAGTTGAAACAAGGCTAAAGATTATTCTTGGTGCGGAAGTAGCTAAGGCTATGCATTGCGATATCGAACAGGTGGATAAAGAGCTTGTTATGGGGATTTTGCTTTCAGTATCTGACCTGAATGATATTGAAAGAATAACGTATATAAAAGCAGGCAGGAAGTTTCTCGCGCAAATTGATAGAAGACAAAAATAAAAATCTTTAAATTTATTTTGATTCAGGTATTGATATCTAATTATTATCTGTTATCTATATAAAAGAACAGAATGCAGGATAATCCTTTATTAATATTTTTTCCTTTTCAATCATGCGTTCTGTTTGACCAGTAATCTGTTAATTTTTATCTTTATGTAGTGAACGTAATTATTACTTTTTTATCAGATATGATAAATATCCCATGAGGAAGTAGTAATGACAGTAGTAGTGATAACAAATGTTGTTTTTAAATCTCCCGGAAGGCAAAGAGAAATCTTTGCCTTTTTTAATTCATCCGTCTGTCAGACAGAGTTAAATATATCTTGCTCTTTCTATTGCCAGATATCAGAGAAGCGTTATAACAGGAGTTATCATTAAAACAAAAAAGGAGATAATAATGGTTTTATTAAATAACAAAAGAAAAAGCAAGAAAGGTTTCTCACTACTCGAACTATTACTTGTTTTGGGCATCATTGCTGCATTAGTGGTAGCGGCTTTTATCGTTTATCCCAAGGTTCAGGCTTCACAAAGAGCGCAGGCAGAATCCAATAACATTGCCACCATACAGGCAGGTGTTAAAGCGTTATACACGTCGGCATCAAGCTTTACTGGCCTGACAAATACTGTGGCTGTTCAGGCAAAAATCTTCCCTGACAATATGTTAAGTGGGTCAGGAACGGCTGCTAAACCCATCAATGCCTTTAAAGGTAATGTGACGCTGGCTGCTACAGCTACAGGTCCGTCATCAGCGGCTGGCTCTTCTTTCACTATCACATACGATAATGTGCCAGCAGCGGAATGTGTGAAGATTGCGACAGCGGCAGCCGGTAATTTTTATATTACTACGGTAGGAACCAAGGTTGTTAAAGCCGCAGGAGGAACACTCGATGTGGCAGCTACGGCAGCAGCATGTACGAACGCCACAAGTAATACATTAGTTTTCACGTCTATTTAATGAAGAGGGTGCAGGCCCTTTTCTTTCTTATTGCTAAAACAGGGAGATAATTATGATAAAGAAAAAAGGATTTACCTTACTGGAAGTGACGATTGTGTTAGGTATTGGAACGCTTATCGCTTTTATGAAGTTTCAGGATATGAGAAACGATCAGGAAGCAGTATTGGCTGATAATGTCGGAACACAGATTAAACAGCTTGGTGAAGCAGTTAACCGCTATATCAGTATTCGATATGACAAGATTTCCACACTGTCATCATCCAACAACCAAAGTAGCGATCCGGGGCCAAGAACCTGTTCGGCTGCTGGTTGTGAAATCACTTACCAGACGTTAATTAATGAAGGTCTGTTGCCTGTAGGCTATACAGGAACTAACGCGCAAAAAGCATCTTACAAAATTGTGTTAAAACGTTCAGGAACAGCGCCGGATTACGTCATTAATGGTCTTATAACAACCGCCAGCCCGTGGGAAGAAGGTGGTCGTATTCGTTATGACCTGTTAGGTAAAGCTGTTCAGGCGGCAGGTGTTGATGGCGGGATGAGCAGAAATACCAAGATAGCTTCTGGCTATGGTGGACAGTGGAGTGAGAACTCTAACAGCTACAGCAATATCACGGGTGGAGGATTACTGGCTTACCGCGTGGGATATAACTCTTCAATGTATTCTGTTTATCTTCGTCGTGATGGAACGTTGCCAATGACGGGTGATCTGAATCTTGGTGGTAAGAGCATCAAAAACATCAAAGACATTACGGCATCAGGGACAACAACAACCGGCGCACTTAAGACAACGGGTAATGCGTCTGTTGCGTCAGATCTGAGTGTGGGTGGAACATCTACCCTTAATGGTCCTGTAAATATCAACAACAACCTGAAGGTAAAATCCGATACCTATCTGAACACGCTTTCAACAACAGGTCTGGCGAAGTTTGGTAGCCGTATTGCGACGAACGGACTTAATCCAAACGATCTGCCTGCTGGCTGGGCTGGCGGTGTTCGCACCTATGATTTGTATGCGTCGGGGACTGTTGGTGTAGGAACCGGGAAAACAGTTAAAGCTTACATGAACAATGCGGGTAATATTTATGCGTCAGGTAATCTTACCGCCGGAACGATAAAATCCAATGGCACCATTGAATCAACAGGCAGAATCAAAGCAGGTGAATATCTCCACCTGAATGGTCAGGCAACATTAAATGCGAAATGTACGCCTAATGGTTTGGTTGGGCGAGACAGTACAGGTAGAGTGTTATCGTGTGTTAATGGTAAATGGCAGACAGCAAGCGGTGATGGCCTGAAAGGTATTTTTATAACAATAACCGATCAAGTATCTGGATATAAGTGTGTCATACCGAATAGTGATACAGGGACATGTGCCTGTCCGGGGTCAACGTATACTCCTCAGTTTGGTTATATATCTGGAACTTTAATCGCTGAATACGATGAACAACGTTGTAGTGGTAGTAAGAACGAGCACTGTTATAGTAATTTAAGAAGGTTATATGCATGTCGGTAATCTTTCCAGATGTGATGCTGTATAAGAGTCCAGTTCAATAGATAATGCCAATCATGTTAATTATTTGATGTCTATATGCCATTCCTTTTTGGGAGTATGTTGTGGGAATGGCATAGTATTTATTCTACGCCAGTAGATGTAGTGAAGATGATATTGTTTCCTAATTTTAAATATCTCATAATGATTTGTCACATTCTTGCGCTTTTATTTTTTCCCAGCGTGCAAGATCTGCTTCCCATATAGATAAATACTCTTCTCTATATTTTTCTATAATCTCGGAATTCATTTTTTCACCTTCACCCATGAGCTTTATTTTATTTTGTATTTGATAAAGTTGTAATAACGTCCATTTCTGTCTTACCCATTGTTCTTGGTATGAAAAATAAGATTCCAATCCAACCGTGAATGTTAAGAGTGAGCTGGTTATTAAAGAGATGATGGATAAATTGATATGACCATTACTTACTCCAACTAAAATAGTCGTCAAAGTAGCAAAAGATAGGCTAAGTAGTTTTAGACAGGTGGCTTTATTCTTTGTGCGCTTAACTTTATCTTTCATTTTCAATACTTTTTCATCAATTTCATTTGATAAAGATATTAATTTTTCGCTCATCACTTACCCATTATTAACATAATTTCATCAAGATCATTTTCAGAGAATGGCCACTTGTTCCTAAAAATCTGTGCTTTTTTATCAGCTAAAAATAAACAGAAAATGATAGCTGCGCTTTGCTTGATATAACATCCTGAAATGTAGTCAGAGGAGATTTTTTCAGAGAAATATTCTTTGTATCCTGTATTATTATCTAAAAAACCAATGTATTTATCCATCAGAGTGTCAGATAAAATGTCAAAATAAACATTAATAATATGATATAAGATCTTATCTTTTGATTTTTTATCATATTTAGTGTTAATCTGGCTGTACATTAAAATGGATTGTTTTGCCCATCTTTCTATTTTTTCGTTACTTTTATTTAACTCATTCCTTGCTAATAAAAATAATTCATCCGTTGATTCCATTAACGCAATAGTTCGTGCCATTCTCCGTTTAATTTCGGCGGAGGGTTGAGCTTTACATTTATATACCGAATCATGAGATACTTCTGCGTATGCATGCTGAAGAAGTGTTCGAACTTGTATTTCACATGGTGTTCCTACGGGAATTGAAATATTTTCAATTTCGATTGATTCTAAATTTTTGACAACATAGTGTACAGACTGATAATCAAATAAATAGGGTTTTTCCTCTTTTTCTTTAATGAAATCACGATCTTCAGAGTACTCCCAAAGATTACAGTTCTCAATGATTTCTTTAATAATCGGAATATCATCTGTTAAAAGAACTACAAATCTTACACCTACTTTATCGGTAATTTCTTTGTACGGATTTTGATAATTTTTTGAACGATAAAAAGCCTTCTCAATAAGGGATGATATATCTTTCAGTCGATAGGATGGTTCAATTTTAAGTATTGAATCCATCCCGATAGACGTCAACTTATTTTTGATATGATTACAGACAAGTTTACCCCAAGAAGAATATATTTCCTCTTCTCGCCTAAAGGTTTTGATAAACTCGTCTATTTTATTCATATATTAACTTCCTATTAAATACCCATTAATTTTTACAGTCGTGAAATTCTCATTTTTCTCGACTATCTCACATGGACTTTGTCCATCCACAGAAGGATAGATTATTTTTACTTCATTGCTAAATTTAAATGTTGCATTTTTTATTTTGTTTTTAATCAAAGTATCATCTTTTTTAAATGATGAGATTTGTGGGTTTTTTTCCTCACAAAACATTATATAGTCGTCACGCTTTTCCACGGGCATATAGTTTTCAGAAAAATCAGTTGTGCCGATAATATCAGACTGACCTGTTTTAATATATATTCTCAACGCATGCAATAAATCAATTCTCTCTTCTAAAGAATCACAATTATCTTGAATGTAGTTTTCTGTTATTTCATAAAAACTTTTTGTTAATCTGCTTGAGTTTACAGATATTGAAAGTCCCAAGAAAGATTTATAAAAATAGGCAGCAGCACCTGAATCATCTTTCGATGTTAAATTATTATCAAATAAATATACATCATAAGCGTTTTTATTTAGAACAGATAATCGTGTCTTCTCTGCAAAAAAAGCAACTTTATAAAGTTTTTGTTCAGGTGTAAGAAAAAGGTTTGTTATATAATCAACAGTTGCAACATTATCTTTTACAGTTGAAGTAAAACCCTCATGTAATTCAGCCTTTATTATAGCGATGGCTCGTGTTTTTTTGGTAATACCAAAAGAACATCTGGCTATGACTAGAACCCCTTCGGGGTATTTCTTACTGGTTTGTGCTTTGCTTAATTTAACTGCGATATCTAAACTCTTAGACACAAACAGTTCTTCACAGGCATCGTGTAAACTGTGAACTTTGTCAAGTGGATCAACTTCAACAATGTCCATCTCAATGCACTTAGAGCCTCTTGACAAAACTTTAGTCAATCTTTGTTCGAGGGTTTGCTTGGCCTTACCTGTCAAAGGGATAATGTTTTTTGAATGATCCACATCAAAATGAGCCTGCTGTCCGGGTAAGTAGACTCTATGGATGATTAGATCAGATATGTTTAAATTTTTTAAATCCAGCGGGCTTTTTATCACTTTTTTATCCTTATAAATCACAAGGTTAAGTGTGTTGTAATTTTCTCACTGTCTTATAATACCATATCTAATCAATAACATAGGAACAGCACCTGCAATTTTATTAAATGCTAAAAGCGACAACTGTTTGATTTTGTTTGTATCTGTATATTTATACAGTTGTTGTGGCAAATTTGCAACATTAGCATGATCTTAGCTACATGGTTCGGATTGAAGATGAGCTCAACCATTTGTGCATACAGTTCTATGCAAGGTTCTGGTTCTACGTGGAAATATTCTATCTTTTGCATGCGGAAGCTGCTGCCTGCGCAGGTGTCACTATGAAAATTACCCTTGTAGTAGAACTTAAAATCGACATCGCTGTCTCCCTCCTGATTTTAGAAGATAATAATTTCAGAAAAATGGTGAGCTTTTAGCGCCTCCTTTCCTGCTTCATGATGTTTTATAAATTAAATCAATAAATTACAACGCAACTGTGATTGTATACAGTTATGGTGTTGTCTTTAGCAAAATTAAGGCTTATAAAGAACATGGCTATCACTGCATGTAGTGATTTTTTTTTGATGAAAAGACTACATAAGTGATGTTCATAACTTCTTGGGGATTCGTTTCATGAGTAAAAACGTAAAACAGACTTCTGAAAATGTGGCTTCTACTGCTGCAAAAACGCTGGCTAATCCTAATGCTTCTGCCATCCAGAAAAGCCTCGCTGGTTCTGCGCTTTCGCAACGTGGGACATCAAACCAGACAAGTGGGCAAATGGAGCATAAGGCATCATCAGCTCTTGATAATCCACGTTCCAGCAAGTTAACGAAGCAACTTGCAGCCTCTGTTTTGGCACAATCAAACAAAGGGCGTAAGTGATAAGTAACAGGGAGAGTAAAACCTCCCTGCGTTTTTTATTTACTGCGATTGTCTGCTTGCTGGAAGGCGATTATTGTTTCTGAGCAAACTCAAACGGCCTGACCATCCCATCCCAGTTAGCATCAAGAAAATCTGCCTACCATTGTAGCATCAACCTTCGCTGCTCAAGATGTTTGGCCTTATGTGTATAGGCAGCACGAACACTGTTGCTTTCCTTGTGGTTCATCTGGAGTTCCACCGCATCTTCAGACCATAGCCCTGATTCAATCAGAGCACTACATGCCAGTGTGCGGAAACCATGACCGCAAATATCCTGCGTGGTGTCATAGCCCATCTTACGCAGCGCCTTGTTGATCATGTTTTCAATCAGACCGCTAAACATTGGCAAGACAAAACCCCGACCACTCATCCATCAGTGCTACCCGCTTAGGCCATAACGTCCCACGTTGATACGCAGCCTCTGCCTTATCTGCCAACTGATGAGCTAACGCATGTTCAATTACCTCACGCGGATAGTTGGTCGTTTCACCAGCCCAATCACGGAATGTCGATCTAAACCCATGCTGTGTTAAATCGGTGTATCCCATTCGCTTTAGGACTGCCAGTAAAGCAGTATCCGAGAGTTGTCCCTTCCGAGTGGCAGGGAATACAAAATTGATACCCTTAAAGCGTGGTAAAGCCTTTAACAGGGCAACAGCAGCATCAGACAACGGAACTCGATGCTCCTTTGCTGCTTTCATTCGACTGGCGGGTATGGTCCATGTTTTACCTTCAAGATCGATCTCTGACCACTCGGCACCACGAATTTCTCCTGAGCGTGCTGCGGTCAGTATGGCAAACTCAAGCGCACGAGGCGAAACGCCGCTTCGTTCACGTAGTTCTTTCATAAAGGAGCCGATCTGGTTATAGGGAAGAGCGGCATGGTGTTTGGTGACCTGAACTTTACTTGGCTGAGGCAACAGAGGTTTCAACATACCTTTCCATGCGGCAGGATTATCACCTTCAAAGTATTCTTTGGCCTTAGCGTAATCGATCACCGTTTCAATGCGTCCACGTAGACGACTGGCGGTTTCATTTGTCACGAACGGTGCAATAGTGATCCACACCCAACGCCTGAAATCAGATCCAGGGGGTAATCTGCTCTCCTGATTCA
>ENA-OWOC01000198-OWOC01000198.1-gut-metagenome-genome-assembly--contig:-NODE-198-length-23079-cov-5.756847_pt1 | contig 23079 bp, 22 predicted proteins | sample MGYA00248245_ERZ651791 | MGnify/ENA primary metagenome ERZ651791 (study PRJEB26908, sample SAMEA4031703) | gut metagenome | biome: gut; feature: normal infant; material: stool | place: China | collected 2015...
ACTATGATTCGCTGGAAAAAGCAGCATAGGAGACAAAATCCTTGAGGAAAATGTGTCAACTAATATTGACAATATCATTTAGACATATCACTATTTGCACAAGTCGCTCCCCTTGCGGGAGCGTGGATTGAAATGGCATTTTTCCTCTCCTCTTCCGCAATTTTATCGTCGCTCCCCTTGCGGGAGCGTGGATTGAAATATCAACGCCTTCATATCCATATCCGGCGTGACCTGGTCGCTCCCCTTGCGGGAGCGTGGATTGAAATATCGTCACCTAAATCTTAATTTAAATGCTGACCAGTCGCTCCCCTTGCGGGAGCGTGGATTGAAATTCCGGTTATCCGGAACCCGTGTCCCTGCCAACATGTCGCTCCCCTTGCGGGAGCGTGGATTGAAATACCTGCAAAACAACATCATTGCTGTACCTAATTTGTCGCTCCCCTTGCGGGAGCGTGGATTGAAATTGCGTAAATACAAGGTTTCCCCAAACATGCAGAGTCGCTCCCCTTGCGGGAGCGTGGATTGAAATAAGCCTATATCGACGCATTTATATCACCTCCACAAGTCGCTCCCCTTGCGGGAGCGTGGATTGAAATCCAATAGGATTAATCTCGCACAATCCCATCTAATTGTCGCTCCCCTTGCGGGAGCGTGGATTGAAATATGCTCCAGAACTCCGGCATCCGATTTGTGATGGTCGCTCCCCTTGCGGGAGCGTGGATTGAAATATTATGGAGGTAGATTATGAGTAAACAAAAGAACGTCGCTCCCCTTGCGGGAGCGTGGATTGAAATAATGAAATTTCGGGTGATTATTGCTCTAAGATACGTCGCTCCCCTTGCGGGAGCGTGGATTGAAATTTACATAATATTATTAAGAACGAAACACAATGAAGTCGCTCCCCTTGCGGGAGCGTGGATTGAAATATAGATAGAAAACGTATTGAACTGGTCCAGCCAAGTCGCTCCCCTTGCGGGAGCGTGGATTGAAATGAAAATTCCGTTCGGATTAATCACACCGGATACGTGTCGCTCCCCTTGCGGGAGCGTGGATTGAAATTTCCGGAATCGGCTCCAAGATAATCAATCCATCTTGTCGCTCCCCTTGCGGGAGCGTGGATTGAAATTACCAGCAGTCTCAGCAAAGCCTGTATATCGATAGGTCGCTCCCCTTGCGGGAGCGTGGATTGAAATCTTGACAACACTGCTGGCGGACCGCTGGAGGGAGGTCGCTCCCCTTGCGGGAGCGTGGATTGAAATAATAAACTGCGTTCCGTCCCACTTGATGAATTTTTGTCGCTCCCCTTGCGGGAGCGTGGATTGAAATTATTCTAACAATACAAAAGCAGAAGCAGCAGATGTCGCTCCCCTTGCGGGAGCGTGGATTGAAATTTCACAGGTCAGAGTAAGTTTCCCTAATTTTTGTGTCGCTCCCCTTGCGGGAGCGTGGATTGAAATCGTATATTGCAAACGGTCATAAGACCCGCCAGACCAAGTCGCTCCCCTTGCGGGAGCGTGGATTGAAATAAAACTATATTATAAAAAAGGATAGGTATTTAATGTCGCTCCCCTTGCGGGAGCGTGGATTGAAATCAACAGCCTGGAATCCATGAGGGATTGAAAAACGTCGCTCCCCTTGCGGGAGCGTGGATTGAAATTGGAATCTCTTGGCGTAGATTGCACGCTGGAGGCGTCGCTCCCCTTGCGGGAGCGTGGATTGAAATTCCGTGGATAGTCGGATTCTGTCTGTGGACAATTAGTCGCTCCCCTTGCGAAAATGCAAATCGAGACAGTATAGGATAATATAAAACCAGCCCCGTCTATTCAATAAGACGAGGCTGTACTTTATGAGCGCCTCTCAGACTACTGAGAAGGCACAATCCTTAATCTACCTCTCAAAAACCAACTCCCCGCCAATCCAGGTCTGCACCACCTGAACCTGGTCGATCTCCTGGGGCGGGACGGCCAGGATATCATCGCTCAATACGGCGAAATCCGCCCGGTATCTGGGGGAGAGCATTCCCGTATCCGGCAGGCCGGCGGCCAGAGAAGCACCTCTGGTATAGAGCCACAAGGCAGTATCAATGGGAATGGCCTGGTCCGTTCCGCAGTCTGTTCCGTCAGCGGCGATTCTGGTGACGCCCAGTTTCAGTCCCGGGAAGGGGTCCGAGGGATTGGCCCAGAAGGTAGCGGGCGCATCCGTGGAAAATCCAAGACAGACGCCCTTATCCAGCATGTGGCGGACAGGATAACATTCTTTGATTCTTTCTTCTCCCAGGTTCTTGACATAGCTGGCGCTTTCCGCATAGAGGAAAATGGGCTGAGTCACGAAGGAGATTCCGTGGGCGGCCGCCTTCTCAATGCTGTCGTCGGAAGGCGCGGTCACATGTTCAATCCGCACATAGGGAACCCCGGATTTGGTCCAGGAACGTTCCTGGCAGGCCCGGTCCACCATACGGGAAATGGCCCGGCCACCCATAGCGTGCATGGAGAGCTGACAGCGGTTTTGCCGGCAGAAGCGGATGGCGGATTCCAGAAGTTCATCGCTGCAGACAGGCAGTCCCACATCGGAGCCGGAACCCAGATAAGGCTGGTCCATCCAGGCGGTGCGCCCGGAGACGCTGCCGTCCCCGATCAGTTTAAGGCCTGCTGCGAAAATCTGGCGTCTGCGGTCCAGCTTCTCAGCGGAAATAGAAAAGTCCGGGTCATCGGCAAAATAATCCCACATATAATAGATCCCGGTTTTCTGACGGAACCCTTTTAAAACGGCGGCTTCATAGACTGGAAAATTATCGCCGGGTCCCAGATTGCCCATGTCGCAGATGGAGGTGATACCCTGACTGGTCAGCACCTCTCCAAGTTCCAGCAAATTTTGAACCTGTTCCTCCCTGGAGCTGCGGGGAATCAGAGCGGTAATCAGGCTGCGGGCATTTTCACGGAGAATGCCAGTGGGAACATCGTTTGAATCCCGGTCGATTTCGCCTCCCGGAGGATCCGGCGTATCCTGGCTGATTCCGGCCAGTTCCAGTGCGGCGCTGTTGACGCTGCAGATATGGGCGCAGGTGCGCATAATCATAACCGGAGAGTCGCTGCAGCCTTTATCAAGATCATAGCGGTTGGGAGAACGTTTTTCAGCCAGACCCTGCTCATCGTAACCCCAGCCCTCGATCCATTGTCCGGGTTTTTGACAGGCTCTGCGTTCCCTGACGGCCCGGATTAAATCCGCGATGGAATTGATGTTTGGCGGCATTGCAGTTATTTTTTTGCGGTAATCCGCCAGCATCACCGGATGCATATGAACATCCGCGAATCCGGGGATTACCCGCCTCCCCTTTAAATCCGTAACCAGCGGGAAGGAGCCGGCAGAGGGAAGTTCATTTTGAGGGCCAATCCATATGATGCGGCTGTCTTCCACGATCATGGCTTCCGCCTGAGGCATGGAGCGGTCGGATGTGAAAATTTTTCCATTCAGAAAAACATGCTGTTTCGATGATTTCATACGATTCCACCTTCCTTTGCGTACATAGATTGTTTTATCGTCCCTGATTCCGGGATTTGTTTTGGTACATCAGTTGATCTACCTGCTGTAGAATCTGATCCACTCCGCTGTGGGGCGGACGGCAGTGGAGAACGCCGGTGCTGACCTGATTGAAAGGACAGGGAGCGCCATCATCCCATTGGGGACATGCTTTTAGCTGTTGAATCAATTCCGGAGGAATGCTGCCATTATATATAGCTACAAACTCATCGCCGCCAAAGCGATAAACCTTTCCGGAATCTTGAAACATTTCGGAGCAGATATTGGCAAAATGCTGCAGATACCGGTCACCTGTCAAATGCCCATATTGGTCATTAATCTGCTTGAAACGGTCTAAATCCATAAAAAGCAAAGAAAAGCTTTGCCCTTCTTCCAGCAGCTGGTGAAGATCCTGCCAGAGAAGAGAACGGTTCCCAAGACGGGTTAAAGGATCTTCCAGAGCCGCTTTCTCCAGCTGATCCATTTTGATAACGTCCAAAACCACCCGGTAAAGAATGAAATAGGACATGTAGATTGTAACAAGAAGCAGCAAGATGACCAGAATCTTTCCCACGGAACCATTTTCCATGGTAAAAGTCCTGTGGAGCGTAAACAAAAGAAGAAAGGTCAGTGCGCTGTTTAGAATTAGGTAACGGTACCAATGGGTTTGAATATGGTCTACATGTTTCAAAACAAATATATACATTGGAACCAGTATCCGGGAAAAGGGAAAAATGGTAAGAAGAAAGAGAAAAGTTTCCACCAGCAGGATACAGAGAAGATTTCCCGGGTCCAGTATATTGACAATCTGGAAAGTCAGAGCCAGCACACCCATTGTGTAGCTCCAGCCGCTGCAGGTAATTACAAAGAGGATAGGAGCCTTTTCTTTATATAACAGCCGGAATGGAACCAGATAGAAAAAGCCGAAAACAGCAAAGCGTCCCTCTCCCTGGCTGAAGGAAAAAGCCTGGGCCAGTGCGGTGAAAATCGCAAAAAATATGGCGGTAAAACCCAGAAGTCCTATGATGGTTTGGACGAGCGAATATTTTCTGTGAGAACACAGATCTACATTCAGCAGATTGAAAAACAGAACCTCAAACATGGGCAGCCATTGTATGAAAAGAGACATGGTACTCCAAAGCTCCTTTAAAAGATGATTTCTAAAGTTTTATTTTATCATATTTGCCGGAGCAAGGAAAGAAGACAATTTATTTGCAATGGAGGAAAATCTGGCCTGTTTCCCCTCCCCTTGACAAAATTGGTAAAAACAAATATACTACATTTGCTGTAACAAATACGTAACATATTTGTAACAGTTAGGAGCGGGAAAGAAACTGCTCCGTTTGAAAAATTGTGTTTGAAGCCAAAATTGCGAACCGAAAGGGGAACGAAGTGAGAAGAATAAAACGATATGCAGGAGTTGTCTGTCTCGGTCTTTTGATTCTGTGGAACAGTCCATTGAAGACACAAGCCTCGGAATATGGAACGGAAATCAAGACCACTACGTCTTATGTGGTAAAGATCTTGGCTCCTGAGGCAGCAGTCTATATGGAGGCTGATGAGAATTCGCCAGTAAAGTACATAGGAAAAAGAGGACAGGTTTATGAGGCGGAAGGAAAAAGTCAGCAGGGATGGGTTCAGTTGACCGGAGGAGGGTATCTTAAACTCCAGGGAAACGCCTCTCTGGTGGAACAAAGCCATGAAACAGTGGATTTATCTGTGAAAAAACGGCGGGAAACCGTGGAATATGCCCTTCAGTTTGTAGGCGGAAGGTATGTATACGGCGGAACTGATCCTAATATAGGGGTAGATTGTTCCGGTTTTACCAGATATATAATGTCTAATGCAGCTTCTGTTCAACTGCCTCATTCTTCCAGAGGACAAGCTTCCTACGGAAGGGAGGTAAGTGAAGAAGAGATGCGTCCGGGAGATCTGATTTTCTATGCCAGCGGAAAGAGTATTAACCATGTAGCTATGTATATTGGAGATGGCCAGGTGGTCCACGCATCTACTGAGAAGACGGGAATCAAAACTTCCCCCTGGAATTACAGAGAGCCGGAAAAAATCATTAGCCTGCTGTAAAACAAAACGGCAGGAAATGCCGCAGTTTGTATATATTACAAAGGATGAAGAAAATCTGAAAAAAATTAAAAAAATATAAAAAGGTTGACGCAGAAATTGATCATGATATAATAATCCTGTAACGAATGTAACAATTATGTAATAAATCAGGATGTAGTACATAGCTAGGAGAAATAGACCATGATCAAAAAACTGAACCTTATGATGAAGCTGGGTGCGTTCTGCCTGACAGTTGGGAGCGTATGTCCTGTAACAGCGCTGGCAGCGATTGGGCCTGGTTTCACAGCGGGGATTTATGTGGCTACCGTTACAGCAGACAGCGTCAATATTAACAAGAGCCAGGACAGCGAGGAAGTGCTGCTGACAGCGGAGGCAGGTGATGAGTACGAGGTTCTGGAAGATCTTGGTAATGGATGGGTGAAAGTGCAGGTGATGGATACGGAGGGATATCTTCCGGTATCTGGAAATGCTGAGATCAGCCAGGTTGATGAGGAGGAGATGGAGGCGATTCAGAATGAAGCCCTGACTTCTTCCATGAGTTATAAGCGGCAGCAGCTTGTGAATTACGCTCTGCAGTTCTTGGGTGGTTCCTATCGTTACGGAGGATCTGATCCGCGGACTGGAGTAGACTGCTCCGGATTTGTACGTTATGTCATGCAGAATGGCGCCGGAATTTCCATGAACCGTTCTTCAGGAGCTCAGGCTCAGCAGGGACAAGCCATTAGCGCGGACCAGATGCAGCCCGGCGACCTGATTTTTTATGGGAGCGGCAGCAGGATTAATCATGTAGGAATGTACATAGGTGATGGACAAATTGTTCACGCTTCTACAGAAGAGACGGGAATTAAGCTTTCGCCATGGAACTACCGGACTCCCGTCAAGATTACAAATGTGCTAGGATAGGATTTTTTAGATAAAAGGGTAGAGAAACAGCCGGAATAGGGGAGCTATTCCGGCTGTTTCAAGGGGAGTATAAATAATTAATAAGGATGAGGAAAGGGTCTAAGGGAAACCATCTTTCCTCACTTTAGTTATAATACATTTTTGAAGAAAAAGCAAGCGCCGAATAATTTTGAAGATTTCAGCCATACTAAGGATGTAACAAAAATAAGCCATCTTTAGGAGGTAAGAAAATGTCTAGCAAGAACAATTACAGTAATGACATGGAGAATTCCAGAAACTGCAAGGATATGAATCAGCAGAACTGCCACAGAAACAGCAGTCAGAATTCTTCCAAAAACAGCTCCAAAAATTCTTCTCAAAACAATTCAAAGAACAACAGCTATGATGACTCCGATTATTAAGGCATAAAAAGGTATGAGGCATCCCGCCATGGAAACAGATCCGAGGCGGGATGCTTTTTTGTTATCCGTACGACCGCCTGAAATTTTTGCGGCAGCTCAGGACGGCTATTTCTGGTTTTGGGAGGGCATGACCATTTGAAAGCATGTTTCATATAATAATATCAGAATTCTTTTTTCAGGAGGTACAAAATGGGATTTTCCGTGATTACCTGGCGTGAGCTGGACCGATTGCTGGAAAGTAACAAGAAGATAGCGGTCATTGATTTGAGAAAACCGGAATATTATGCAAAGGAGCGTATTTTGGGAAGCCTCAGCCTGCCCTTTGAAGAACTGGAAGAGCGGCTGGACGAGGTACCGAAGGATTGTCCGGATTTGTTTTACTGCGATTGGGGCTCCAAAAGTATGCTGGTCTGCCGAAGCCTGGCCCGAATGGGTTATACCTGCGCCAGTCTGGCTTCAGGGTTCCGTAATTACAGGGGAAAATTCATTGACAGAAATCCGCGGTAAGCTTAGAATAAGAACGTATGCAGCAGTTTGGGACGAGGGAAAGGCGCTTGCCTTTTTACAGCAAAATCCTGAACAGTTACGTACGGATCAACGCGACAATTAAGAGGAGAAAAATACCGATGAAATTGATGTTTGCATCTGATTTGCATGGCTCGGCCTACTATGGACGGAAAATGTTGGAAATATATGAGAAGTCCGGCGCCTCTCAGCTGATTTTTCTGGGAGATATTCTGTACCATGGTCCAAGAAACGATCTGCCCAGAGAATATGCTCCAAAAGAGGTAATTGCCATGTTAAATCCCTTGAAAAACCAGATCCTGTCGGTTCGGGGAAACTGCGACACGGAAGTGGATCAGATGGTTTTGGAATTCCCGATCCTGGCAGATTACGGTTTTTTGATGGTGGATGGAATTCGAATTTATGCTACGCATGGACATATTTTTAATGAAAATCATCTTCCGCCTGTTCAGGATGGGGATGTGCTGATTCACGGACATACCCACATTTTGGAAGCAAAGGAAATTCAGGCGGAGGATGGACGCAGAGTTAAGATCTTGAATCCCGGATCGGTGTCGATTCCCAAAGGCGGAAACCCCAATACTTACGCCATACTGGAGGACGGACTGTTTTCCATTTTGGATTTGGAGGGAAATGCGGTACGCCAGATTCGTTTATAGAGAGTGAGGAGAAGCGGATTGAAGCGTACATTTGAATTGATTGCGCCCTGCCATTTTGGCCTGGAGGCAGTGCTGAAGAAAGAAATAGTAGATCTGGGATATGAGATTTCCGCGGTAGAGGATGGCCGTGTTACCTTCATTGGCGATGATGAAGCGATCTGCCGCGCCAATGTTTTCCTGCGCACAGCAGAGAGGATTCTTTTAAAAGCTGGAAGTTTTGAGGCCAGAACCTTTGAGGAGCTGTTTCAGGGGACAAAAAAGATTCCATGGGAGGAGATAATTCCTCAGGACGGTAAATTCTGGGTGGCCAAAGCCTCTTCTATTAAGAGCAGGCTGTTTAGCCCGTCGGACATTCAGTCCATTATGAAAAAGGCCATGGTGGAACGGATGAGAGAACATTATGGAATTTCCTGGTTCCCGGAAACCGGACCTTCCTACCCCCTTCGGGTTTTCCTGTATAAGGATGTAGTAACCATCGGCATCGATACCAGCGGAGAGTCCCTTCACAAAAGAGGATACAGGACTTACACCAGCAAGGCACCGATTACGGAAACTTTGGCCGCGGCATTGATTTTGCTGACACCCTGGAATCAGGACCGGATTTTGGTAGATCCCTTCTGCGGCAGCGGAACCTTTCCCATTGAAGCGGCTATGATGGCGGCCAATATCGCTCCTGGTATGAACCGCAGCTTCCTGGCGGAGGATTGGAAAAACCTGATTTCAAGGAAATGCTGGTATGAGGCGGCGGACGAGGCGGCAGATTTGGTCCGCGCTGAGGTTAAGACGGATATTCAGGGATATGATATTGACGGCGAGATTATCAAAGCAGCCAGGGCAAATGCGAAGCAGGCGGGGGTAGACCATTTAATTCATTTCCAGCAAAGGCCGGTCAGTGAACTGAGCCACCCTAAGAAGTATGGTTTTATTATTTCTAATCCGCCTTATGGGGAACGGATTGAAGAGAAGGCGAATCTTCCTGCATTATATCGGGAGATGGGGGAGAGGTTTGCGGCTCTGGATTCCTGGTCCATGTATTTGATCACCTCTTATGAAGAGGCACAGCGCTATATTGGACGTAAGGCGGACCGGAACCGGAAAATTTATAACGGAATGCTGAAAACATATTTTTATCAATTTTTGGGTCCAAGACCCCCAAAAAGAAACCAGGAGAATCGGGAGATTGAGGCAAGGTAGAGTCCGGAGACGGGGGAGAGAACGTGGGAAAAGAAAGGCTTTGGCGCTGCTTCTTCTGGTTTTGTGTCTGGTAACAGGAGGATGCGTTCCAAAGGAACAAGCAGATGAGACAACGGCCGGAAAAGAGACGACAGCATCGGAAGAAATGGGAGACCGGGAACTTCCGGATACTTACGACGCGCGCCTGGAGGGCCGTGTCCCTCCGGTGAGAGATCAGGGGAGCTTGGGAACCTGTTGGGCTTTTGCATCTTTAACTGCTCTGGAATCTTCTCTGCTGCCAGAGGAGCAGCTGGAGTTTTCAGCAGACCATATGACGCTGCACAACAGCTTTTCCTTGTCTCAGGATGCAGGAGGAGAGTACAGCATGGCTATGGCATATTTGCTTGCCTGGCAGGGGCCTGTACTTGAATCTCAGGACCCGTACGGCGACGGCATTTCACCGGATGGGCTGACTCCCTATAAGCATGTACAGGAGATTCAGATTCTCCCGGAAAAAGATTATACTGCCATTAAGCGCGCCGTCTACCTTACCGGCGGGGTTCAGAGCTCTTTGTATACCGATATGACAGAAGTTCAGAAGGATTCACGGTTTTATAACAGAGAGACGAATGCCTACTGCTACCTGGGAGAGGAGAAGCCAAATCATGACTCGGTGATTATCGGGTGGGATGATCATTTCCCAAAAGAGCGATTTCAGATGGAACCGGAGCGGGATGGGGCATTTCTCTGTACGAATAGCTGGGGAGAGGGATTTGGAGATCAGGGTTACTTCTATGTATCTTATGAGGATTCCAATATTGGTGTACACAACATCGTCTACACGGGGGTAGAGCCTGTGGATAATTACGACCGTATCTGCCAGACGGATCTGTGCGGGTGGATGGGACAGATCGGTTATGGGGAAGAAACGGTCTGGTTTGCCAACGCCTACGAAAGCTACGGAGGGGAAGAGCTGATGGCTGCAGGATTTTATGCCACCATGGAGAATACTTCCTACGAGTTGTATGTGGCCAGACATCTGGAAAGAGATGGAATGGAGGCATTAAACGCTCCTATATTTGCCGGCAGTGGCCGGATGGAGTACAGTGGATTTTATACGGTCCCTTTGGAGAAAAAAGTGGATCTAGATGAAGGAGAAAAATTCGCGGTTATGGTAAAAATCACGACTCCCGGCGCGGTTCATCCGGCAGCTATCGAGTATGACGGGGGAGAGGGAGTGGCCCAGGTCGACTTAAGCGACGGTGAAGGATATTTGAGCAGAGACGGGAGACGCTGGGAACAGGTAGAGGAAACGATGGGATGTAATCTCTGCCTGAAAGCTTATCTGGATCAGGAATAGAAAACACAAGGAAGTGAAGAAGATGGAGCATAAGATCATTTTTGCCACAGGAAATGAAGGGAAACTGCGGGAGATCCGTGAAATTTTAAAGGAACTTCAGGTGCCGGTTTTGTCTATGAAAGAGGCGGGTGTATCTCTGAATATTGAGGAAAATGGTTCGACTTTCGCGGAAAATGCGGAAATTAAAGCCAGAGCAGTATGGAACTGTACCGGAGGGATTGTTCTGGCAGATGATTCCGGATTGGTGGTGGATGCCCTGGGGGGTGAGCCGGGAGTTTACTCAGCCCGTTATATGGGGGAGGACACTTCTTATGAAATTAAAAACAGAGAGATTATCCGGCGTCTGGAGGCGGTAAGCGGCCAGGACAGAAGCGCCCGGTTCGTCTGTATTATTGCGGCTGTTCTTCCTGATGGAACGGTGCGCAAAACAGAGGGAACGATGGATGGGGTGATCGCCATGGAGCCGGCGGGGGAAGAAGGATTTGGTTATGATCCCATTCTCTATATTCCGGAGTACGGAAAAACCGGCGCTCAGCTTACCATGGAAGAAAAAAATGCCATCAGCCATAGAGGTAAGGCGCTGAGGGCGATGAAGGGGGAACTGGCCAGATGGCTGGGAAAGGATGAGAAATGAATATTTTAATTGTTAGTGATACCCATCGGAGAAATGAGAACTTGAAAAAGGTACTGGAAAAAAGCGGACCTTTGGATATGCTGATCCATCTGGGAGACGGAGAGGGGAGCGATGAGCTGATTGCTTCCTGGGTGAATCCGGGCTGCCTTACGGAATTTGTACTGGGAAATAATGACTTTTTTTCCAATCTGGACAGGGAAAAAGATATCATGATCGGAAACTACCGCGCCCTTTTAACGCACGGGCATTACTACAGCGTCTCTCTGGGTCCGGAGAGACTGATCAAAGAGGCCAGAGCGGCAGGATACGATATCGCCATGTTTGGGCACACGCATCGTCCGTTTTTGGAAGTAAACCGGAAGCCGGGAGAAAAGGACCTGATTGTATTAAATCCGGGAAGCTTGTCTTATCCGAGGCAGGAGGGGCATAAGCCTTCTTATATACGGATGGAGCTGGATTCAGAGGGAACGGCCCACTTCGCCGTCAATTATCTGGACTAATAAATCTGGCGTGCAAGCTGTTTCTTAGGGAATGAACAGTGATACTGAAAATTCTGTGATGAAAAACTTATAGATTTTTAAAAAATAGTTGTTGACAAACTTATATGGTATAGTATATAATAATCTTCGCGTTGTGAGACAGAGCGTTTCACAAAGCGTCCTGAGGGCAGCTGATATGCAGGTGTAGTTCAATGGTAGAACACTAGCCTTCCAAGCTAGATACGTGGGTTCGATTCCCATCACCTGCTTTCCGATTTTTTTCGGAAGATTTAGTGAAGTGAGTCTGTAGCTCAGCTGGATAGAGCAACGGCCTTCTAAGCCGTGGGTCGGGGGTTCGAATCCCTTCAGGCTCATTAGGATCTGAAAAGATCTGAAACAAAATATGGTGGGTATGGCGAAGTTGGTTATCGCGCCAGATTGTGGCTCTGGAGGCCCAGGGTTCGAATCCCTGTACTCACCCGATTGGAGGTCCGGTTCGGAAAGAACCGGACTTATTTGCATCCTGCAAAAGGTCTTGCCAAGAGGAAAAATCTATGGTATGATTATCAGGCGCTGAAAAGTGCAGAAAATTCATGGGCCATCGCCAAGCGGTAAGGCACAGGACTTTGACTCCTGCAGTCGCCAGTTCGAATCTGGCTGGCCCAGTTTTGAGAATGAGAGAAGGCTTGCAAAATCGTGGATTTTGCAGGCTTTTTTGGATTAAATTGAAAAAGATGAATGAAATATTGGTAATGAAGGTAGGAAAGGAATGGCTGTGGTATGGAAAGTTTGAACTTTACAATTAAAATTTGGTTGGATATAATGATTTATATTACACATCCAAACAGAATATTGATTCACTAATCTTAGGAAAAATTTCTAACCCAAAAGACTGATGGAGGTAAAGCAAATGGAAAACAAGAATGCGGTGGAATTGTTTCAAATGAAGGTGGCGCATGTGGGGATGAATGCAGAGAATGAAGCGCAGGCGATGAGCTGGGCAAAAGAGTTTTTTGAGTTCCTGGGTTTGAAAACCAGAGAAACACCAAATTCTGTTTTTAGCGGAGAACTGGTAGAGATTATGAAAGAAAATGGCCGGGGAGAGAAAGGCCATATAGGTTTTTCGGTTAATAACTGTGAAGAGGCGCTGGCATATTTTGAAACAAGGGGAATTCACTCCATTGAAGAAACCAAAAAATTCGATTCCCAGGGGAAATGTTATTTTGCCTACCTGGACCGGGAAATCGGGGGTTTTGCAATCCATCTGATACAGCAGTAAGCCCTCTGCGGAAGTACGCCTGGAACGGTGAGACAAAAGCTGAATTGTCATGATTTCTTCTTGGACGGTTTGGCTTTTTTCTTTTTTGCAGTTGGAGTCGGTTTTTGGGGCTCCTCAACCAGAATGCGGTTTAAGCGGACGTCCTCCAGATAAGCCATCAGCGCCGGGTCCACGTTGTCAAAGAGACGGTTCTTCTGGCTGGGAATCCGCTCCAGATGCTGGGTATGTATCTCCTGGTTGGTCTCGGAAATCTCCTTAAACAGATCCCTGGCGGACAGCCGCATGGCTCCTTTTCCCAGGATGATGACCTGCTCCAAACGGTCCGAAGTGGCCACTGCCACCTGATAACGGCGGCCAATCTGCTGGGTGACTTTCTCAATGTACTGGTCGGCGGTTTCCGCCTCCTTGGTAAAGATAACGTGAATGTTGTGATATTGAAGGACCTCGCCGGGATTCCCCTTGACTTTGTAGCCGTCGAATACCAGGATGACCTGACATTTTTTATACCCCTGGTAGTTGCAGAGAATATCTTGGAGCTTGGTTCGGGCGCTGTCCAGATTGACATCCGCCAGCTCCTTTAATTCCGGCCAGGCAAATATGATATTGTAGCCGTCCACCAGGAGGTATTCGCAGGTCATGACATAAAAAGTCCTTTCGCTTAGTTTCTTAGGTTATTTTAAGGGGATGGAAAGGGAATGTCAAGCTGTACGGGGACTGGCTTATTAGTTTTTCGGCCGGAGAAAACCGACCGGCTTCTGTCTATTCTCCTGTTTTCTCCCCATCCCACTCCTGATACCACTGACGGACGGTCTCGGGGGATTCCTCCAGAAGACTGGCAGTATCCTGGATTAAAAAGCCCCGGTTGTACATATTTCGGGCGGCCCGGTAGGCCTTGTTGTGAACTCCGCTTATATGGCCTTCATTCCACTTTTTATCCATCATCTTCTGCAAAGCCTCGTTTACATCTGCGTACATGATTGATTCCTCCTTATCTGAATCGGGGTGGATGTAGCTCTTTAAATTTCCGGCGTTCCCCAGGACGGCCATGGCCTGTACGGTTTCCATGCTGATTTTGGAAAAGAGAGCCTGATTTTGACGGACAAATTGTTCCAGCTGTTCATCATCCTTCTGGTACCGGACAAATCCCAGCAGGGCCTTCAGCTCTCCATGGTAATCCTGTAAATTCTCCATGCGCCCTACGTCCAGCAGGTTGATTCGGTAGTCGTTAATCTTATCTTTATATTCCATCAATTCCTCCCGAATGTCAAGGATTTCGTGAAGGGATAATGGAGCCGTCCAGGGCTCTGTTCCCCAGTAGACGACAATGCTCAGAATAGGGGGCAGGCGGTCCTGATCGGAAAAGCCGCTGAGGTATTCCAAACCGGTTAAGTCCTTGGCCTTTTTGTGGCGCCGGGCGATTTCACTGCGCTGGCTTTCATAGCGGAGCGCATCGTAGAGAAGCTGACGCAGAGGCATCAGGAGGTGCAGGTCTGATTGATTTTCAATTCCCAGGATTAAAACCAGAAGATGGCCGTCATAGATTTTCAGAATATCCCGGTATTTTTCCAGGAATGAAAGATTCGAGAAAGCGGACTCCGGCAGCTGCAAATACCGGATGCTTACCATTAGAGTATCACAGGAAGGGGGATGTTACAAGAACAAAATAAAAACCACCAAAAAACCTGCCGAAATTTCCCCTCAATCCCCCGCCATTTCTCTGAAATATGAATAAAAAGGCGGAAAAGTGAAAAATTTTACTTGACTTTCCCGCCTAAATCCGCTATTTTAAAAAATAATTTACAGCGCATCTTTTTAAAAGCTGCGCTGCCAACAGCAAAGAAGGAGACTCTTGCCTGAGAAATGCGACAGGAAGGGGGCGTCACCGACTGAGAGCGCCGCCATACAGGACTGGGCGAAGGGAACACTCCGGAGCTGGTATGCTGAAATGACCAGTAGGCATATCCGTTGCACACGTTACGTGCAAAGAGTGGGGATTCCTTCTGCCTCTTAAAAAGGAGCGGAGAATCTCAATGCGGGTGGTACCGCGGGAAATCGTCATGATTCAGTCCCGTCCCGGAATGCAACTGTGCATTCCGAGGGCGGGACTTTTTTCGTCTTCGGAATGTACCTTAACCATTCTGTATGAAAGAGAGGGAACCTTTATGAAAATGATTGATGGAGCAGAAAAGACCGCACGCCTGGCAATCCAGGAAGGACTGAGCCAGGAGCTTGAGGGAAAGGACATTTGCCTGAACGGAATGATTCACGTCATCCGCGACATGGGCGATGTGGTGTTTGTGGTTTTGAGAAGAGCTTCCGGCCTGGTTCAGTGCGTGTATGAGAAGGAACAGAGCACCCTGGATGACAAATCCTGGAAAGAGGAATCAGCGGTGGAGGTGAAGGGAACGGTGAGAAAGGAAGACCGGGCTCCGGGCGGATACGAAGTGCGCTTAAAGGAGCTGCGGATTCTGTCAACCCCGGCAAGCCCCATGCCCCTTCCAATCAACAAGTGGAAGATGAACACCTCCCTAGAAGCCAAACTGGCGGTCCGCCCCGTATCCCTGCGGAATATGAGAGAACGGGCCAAATTCAAGATTCAGGAAGGGATTGTCCGGGGCTTTCGGGATTATCTCCACAGCCAGGGCTTTACGGAAATCCACACCCCGAAAATTGTGGCCAGAGGAGCGGAGGGCGGCTCCAATGTGTTTAAGCTGGACTACTTTGGAAAGAAGGCGGAGCTGGGCCAGAGCCCGCAGTTTTACAAGCAGACCATGGTAGGGGTATACGACCGGGTCTTTGAGGCTGCCCCCGTATTCCGGGCGGAGAAGCACAACACCACCCGCCATTTAAACGAATACACCAGCCTGGATTTTGAGATGGCCTACATCGACAGCTTCGAGGACGTGATGAACATGGAAACCGGGATGCTCCGGTATGTGATGGAGCTTCTGGGAAAAGAGTACCAGAAGGAGCTGAAGCTTCTGGGCGTCACCCTTCCCGATGTGAGCCGGATTCCGGCGGTCCGGTTTGACGAGGCCAAGAAGCTGGTATCGGAAAAATACAACCGGAAAATCCGCGCTCCCTACGACCTGGAGCCGGAGGAGGAGCTTTTAATCGGCCGGTATTTTAAGGAAGAATATGACAGCGATTTTGTGTTCGTCACCCACTATCCCTCGAAAAAGCGTCCGTTTTACGCCATGGAGGACCCGGCAGACGCCCATTACACCTTAAGCTTCGACCTGCTGTTTAAGGGTCTGGAGGTAACCACCGGCGGACAGAGAATCCATGATTATCAGATGATGATGGATAAGCTGGCGGCCCGGAACATGGACCCGGCGGAGCTGGAATCCTACCTGATGATTTTCCGCTATGGCATGCCGCCTCACGGGGGCCTGGGAATCGGCCTGGAGCGTTTGACCATGCGGCTTTTGGGAGAGCAGAATGTACGGGAAACGGCCATGTTCCCCAGAGATGTAACGCGGCTTGAGCCATAATCGGGAAAGGAGCGGGAGAGAAATGGCAGAGAGAATTACGGACGAAACCATGGAATATGTAGAGATACTGGCAAAACTGGAACTGACGGAGGAGGAGCGTGCGCAGGCAAAGGCGGATATGAGCCGGATGCTGGATTACATCGACCAGTTAAATGAGCTGGACACCAGCGGCGTGGAGCCCATGACCCATATTTTCCCGGTGAACAATGTATTCCGGGAGGATGAAGAGAAAGATGAGTGGAGCCGGGAAGAGATTCTGGAAAACGCACCGAAGCAGAAGGACGGATTTTTCCAGGTTCCCAAGACCGTAGAATAGGAGGGCGCGAAGATGAGTTTACTGGATTTAACAGCCCTGGAGTTGGGAGCAGCCATCAAAAAGGGCGAAACCACGGCGGTGGAGGCGGCAGAAAGCTGTTTTGCACGGATGAAAGAAATGGAGCCTGAGGTCCACGCCTTCATCAACCTGGATGAGGAGCGGGCCATGGACCAGGCGAAAAAGGTTCAGAAGGAGATTGAGGAGGGAAAGCTTGCGGGGCCCCTGGCCGGCGTTCCGGTGGCGGTGAAGGACAATATCTGCACCAAGGGCCTTGCCACCACCTGCGGCTCCCGGATGCTGGAGCATTTCGTGCCCCCCTATGACGCATTTGCGGCCCGGAAGCTGAAGGAGGCCGGAATGGTAATCCTGGGAAAGGCCAATATGGATGAGTTTGCCATGGGAAGCACCACGGAAACCTCCTGGTACGGGGTGACCAGAAATCCCAGAAATACGCAGCATGTTCCGGGGGGCTCCTCCGGCGGCTCCTGCGCGGCAGTGGCGGCAGGGGAGTGCTTTGCGGCCCTTGGCTCCGACACCGGCGGCTCCATCCGCCAGCCCAGCTCCTTCTGCGGCGTGACGGGAATCAAGCCCACCTACGGAACCGTTTCCCGCCAGGGACTGGTGGCCTACGGCTCCTCCCTGGACCAGATTGGCCCCATTGGAAAGGATGTGGCGGACTGCGCCGCCTTGCTGCAGGTGATTGCCGACCACGACCCGGCAGACAGCACCAGCCTTGAGCGGGAGCCCTGGGATTTCTCGGAAAGCTTAAAAGGCGATGGAGCGGGCCTGCGTGTTGGCCTTCCCAGAGATTACTTTGGGGAAGGGCTGGATGAGGATGTGCGCCGGGCTGTTTTGCAGGTGGCGGAAAACCTGAAGGAGCAGGGCGCTGCTGTGGAGGAGTTTGACCTGGGACTGGTGCCCTACGCCATTCCCGCTTATTACGTCATCGCTTCAGCGGAGGCCAGCTCCAACCTTTCCCGGTTTGACGGAGTGAAATACGGATTCCGCGCCGAGGGAGCGGAAGGCCTTCACGATATGTACAAGAAAACCAGGTCCCAGGGCTTTGGGCCGGAGGTGAAACGGCGGATTATGCTGGGCTCCTTCGTCTTAAGCTCCGGATACTACGATGCTTATTATTTAAAGGCCCTCCGTACCAAGGCTTTGATTAAACAGGCCTTTGACAAGGCTTTTGAGTGCTATGATGTGATTCTGGCCCCGGCGGCTCCAACTACGGCGCCCAAACTGGGAGAATCCCTTCAGGACCCCTTAAAAATGTATATGGGGGACATTTACACGGTATCGGTGAACCTGGCCGGCCTGCCGGCCATCTGCCTGCCCTGCGGAGCGGACAAAGAGGGACTTCCCATCGGCGTACAGATGATTGCGGATTGTTTTGGAGAAAATAAGATGATACAGGCGGCCAGAGCCTGGGAGAAGGGAGGCAGATTCTGATGAGCAAGCAGTATGAAACCGTAATCGGTCTGGAGGTTCATGTGGAGCTGGCCACCAGGACGAAGATTTTCTGCTCCTGTTCCACTAGGTTTGGCGGAGCGCCCAATACCCACACCTGCCCGGTCTGCACCGGAATGCCGGGCTCCCTGCCGGTTTTAAACCGGAAAGTGGTGGAATACGCCATGGCGGTGGGACTGGCGGCAAACTGCAAGATCAACCAGCTGTGTAAATTTGATCGGAAGAATTATTTTTACCCGGATAATCCTCAGAACTATCAGATTTCCCAGCTGTATCTGCCCATCTGCCACGACGGCTGGGTGGAGATTGAGACCGCCCAGGGACAGAAAAAGAAAATCGGGATTCACGAGATACACATGGAGGAGGACGCGGGAAAACTGATTCACGACGAATGGGAGGACTGCTCCCTGGTGGATTACAACCGCAGCGGAGTTCCTCTGATTGAGATTGTGTCGGAGCCGGATATGCGCAGCGCCGACGAGGTCATCGCCTATCTGGAGAAGCTGAGGCTGATGATTCAGTATCTGGGCGCTTCCGACTGCAAGCTCCAGGAGGGCTCCATGCGGGCGGATGTCAACCTGTCTGTCCGGGAGGCCGGTTCTTCGGAATTCGGTACCAGGACGGAGATGAAGAACCTGAACTCCTTTAAGGCCATCGCCAGGGCCATTGAGGGAGAGCGGCAGCGCCAGATCGAGCTTTTGGAGGATGGAAAGGCTGTTATCCAGGAAACCAGGCGCTGGGATGATAATAAGGAAAGCTCCAAGCCCATGCGCTCCAAGGAGGACGCCAAGGATTACCGGTATTTCCCGGACCCGGATCTGCCGCCTGTGGTCATCAGCGACCAGTGGATTGAAAAGGTGCGGGCGGCCCAGCCGAAGCTGCGGGATGAAAAGATGGAGCGCTATCAGAATGAGTACGGCCTTCCCGCTTACGATGCCTCCATTTTGACGGAGAGCAAGGCCATGGCGGATTTGTTTGAGGAGACGGTGAAGCTGTGCAAAAAGCCCAAGGAGGCTTCCAACTGGCTGATGGTGGAGGCCATGCGCCTCTTAAAGGAGAAGGCCATGGAGCCGGAGGAGATGGGACTGTCTGCGGCCTCCCTGGCAGCGCTGATTGACATGGTGGAATCCAAGGAAATCAACCGGACCATCGCGAAGACCGTATTTCAGGAAATGTTCGACCAGGATCTGGATCCAAGGCAGTATGTAAAGGAGCACGGTCTTGGAATGGTAGCCGACGACGGGGCCCTGAGAAAAGCCATCGAGCAGGTGATGGAAGAAAATCCCCAGTCCGTGGCCGACTATAAGAGCGTAAAGACAAAGGCCATGGGCTATCTGGTGGGCCAGACTATGAAGGCTATGAAAGGGAAAGCGGACCCGGCCAGCGTCAGCAGCATGGTAAAAGAAATGCTGGAGCAAATGTAAGGTATTGACGAGACGCCCGGATGGTGATATGCTATGTAACGAGTGTAAATTTAGCAAAGACAAATGTGTGTCAGGCAAATACAAACCGAGAAATGAGGAGGATAATATTCATGAAGCCATATGCTGAAATGACCAGAGAGGAGCTCCTTGCCCTCCGCAAGGAGCTGAAGGCCCAGTATCGGGAGATGCAGTCCAAGGATTTGAGGCTGGATATGTCCCGCGGAAAGCCTTCTGTGGAGCAGCTGGATTTATCCATGGGAATGATGGATGTGCTGAGCAGCGACGATGACCTGACCTGCGAGGACGGAACAGACTGCCGCAATTACGGCGGACTGACGGGAATCGATGAGGCTAAGGAGCTTTTAGGGGATATGATGGAAGTCAACCCCAACAACATTATTATTTATGGAAACTCCAGTCTGAATGTGATGTACGACACCGTGTCCCGCTCCATGACCCACGGCGTGATGGGCAATACTCCCTGGTGCAAGCTGGATAAGGTAAAATTCTTGTGTCCCGTTCCCGGCTATGACCGGCATTTTGCCATTACCGAGTATTTTGGCATCGACATGATTAACGTACCTATGTCGGAAGATGGACCGGATATGGATATGGTGGAGGAGCTGGTGGCTTCCGACGACACCATTAAGGGAATCTGGTGTGTACCCAAGTATTCCAATCCCCAGGGCTACTCCTACTCCGATGAGACGGTCCGCCGCTTTGCCAGGTTAAAGCCGGCTGCCCCGGATTTTCGGATTTACTGGGACAATGCCTACGGCGTTCACCACCTTTACGACCATGACCAGGACCACCTGATTGAGATTCTGGCGGAGTGCAAACGGGCCGGAAATCCGGACTTGGTTTACAAGTTCGCCTCCACTTCCAAAATCAGTTTCCCTGGTTCCGGAATCGCCGCCATTGCGGCTTCCCGCAACAATCTGGAGGATATTGAGCGCCAGCTGAAAAACCAGACCATCGGACACGACAAGGTGAACCAGCTGCGCCATGTGCGTTTCTTCAAGGACATCCACGGTATGGTGGAGCACATGAGAAAGCACGCCGATATCATCCGCCCCAAGTTTGAGGCAGTGGAGGAGATTCTGGAGCGGGAGCTGGGCGGACTGGAGATTGGAACCTGGACCAAGCCCAAGGGCGGCTATTTCATTTCCTTTGACTCCCTGGAAGGCTGCGCTAAGGATATTGTGGCCAGATGCAAGAAGGCGGGAGTTGTGATGACGGGAGCAGGGGCTACCTATCCTTATGGAAAAGACCCCCATGACAGCAACATCCGCATCGCACCCACCTATCCGCCGCTGGGAGATTTGATTACCGCCACCGAGCTCTTCGCCCTGTGCGTCAAGCTGACCAGTGTGGAAAAGCTCTTAAAAACGATGGAATAACTGGGAAAATCATATAAGTGTAAAAGGAAGCGGTTCTTCCGATACTGACAAGGAGCAGGTTTGCCGTTCAGGCAGCCCTGCTCCTTGTTGCGAGCACTTACGAAGAAGAGGTGTATTGGAAGATGAAGCAGGAGAAAAAGCGGCGGCCTTTTCGGGGAAAATACGATGGATTCACCCTGTTTCTGGTACCGGGGCTGACCCTGTGCCTGGCCTCCCTGGAGAGCTGGTTCGGGACCAATCTGTCGGTGGTGTGCAGCTCCGGCGGGCTGCGGCTGGGCTTTGCCCTGTGGGGAATCCTGGCGGGCGTTTATTATATGCGGTATACCTTTTATCTGTTCCGCCTGGGAAATTACCGGCAGGGGGCAGGAAAAGGCCTGGTGCTGACAGCGGGAGGCTTTCTTATCGCGGCGGTGCTGATTCCCTACGAACCGGATTTAAACCCCGGGACCGCCTTTCTTCATGTGGCCCTGGCCTTTCTGGCTCCGGTGCTTTTGGCCGGAGCCCTGACCCTCTTTCTGCGTTTTATCAGCTGCCGCAGCCGGAAACAGTTCCGGCGAGCCTGGCAGCTGATGTGGTATCTGGAGGGAGGGGCGCTGTCCGTATTTTTAATGGCCGGCTTCATCAACAGCTTTCTGGAGCTGTATGTGGTGACAGGGCTGTGCGGCTATCTGCGGTATCTGGAGCGCCTGCTTCGGAGGGGGATTTCTCCATCACGAAGTTGGTGAGGAGGATGCCCTTCCGCTCCACCTGTTGCTCTCGTTTCACCTGGTAGCCCCGCTTCTCAAAGAACGGGCGGGCGGTGATGGAGGCGTGGGTGGTCAGGGCGCCGGGGACGGCTGCTTCCAGAAGGCCGCAGAGGGCGGAAGCAATCCCCATTTTCTGATAATCGGCGTGGACGTAGAGGCGGTCCAGATAACCGCTTTCGTCTATGTCCCCAAAGCCCGCGATACGCCCGTCTTTTATGGCCACCAGGCTGTAGTGAGCCAGCAGGGAACGGTTCCAGGCCTCCAAATCCGGATGGCCGTCCGCCCAGGCATCCAGCTGGGCCTCCGTGTAATCCCTGGCGTTGACGGTGTGGACGGTCTGGTAAAAAAGCCGGGTAATCTCCGGGCAGTCCTCGGGCCGGTATTCTCTGATTGTAATATCGTCCATGGATGTTGCCTCTTTCTGTACCGGCAGGAGCAGCTCAAAGGCTTTGTAGTTGGTCCAGCCAGTATCTTCATAGTACATGGGAACCGTGCCTACATATTGGAACCCCACTGCCCGGTATGCCCGTTCGGCGGGAATATTTCCCTCCAGAACGTCCAGACGGATGGTGGGGATTTTCTGCTCTTTGGCGAGAGCGATGACGGACCGGGCCATTTCCCTGGCGATTCCTCTCCCGGAAAAACGGGGGTCTACTCCCAGAGCGTGGATGACCAGAAGCTGGGAGTTTGGAGGATTGACCGACCATTTCAGCGCCCGGTATCCTTCATTATATTCGTGATTGACAATCATGCAGGAAACGATTTGCCCCTCCAGCCGGCCGCAGTAGAGCTGGCCTTTTTTAATGGAATCCATCAAATATTTATAGGCAGGATAGATGCCCTTCTCCCAGCCTGGGTGAAAGGGACTGTTCCCCATGGAGTCGATGAGGGAATCGTAAAAATCTTTGACAGCCTCATATTCTGCCCGTTTTGCGGCTCTGATGTTCAGCATATGGCGGCCTCCTTTATTCATAGTGCTTGCTTATGGTAGTTTAACACATTGCCCGGTATTTTTCTACGGTGGAAAATTTTTCATATTTTTAAGAAACCATCCATAGTTCCAACACAGAATGGTCACAAAATCCCGGTATGCTGAAACACAGCAAGGACATCCGATGTGAAAACGAGAGTAAAAACATACTTAACCTGAATTATTCACGACTTTGCCACGAATGTGGCTGAAAGCCACATAGTTACTGTATTTTAACTGAATATTGC
>ENA-OWOC01000199-OWOC01000199.1-gut-metagenome-genome-assembly--contig:-NODE-199-length-22957-cov-6.277491_pt1 | contig 22957 bp, 27 predicted proteins | sample MGYA00248245_ERZ651791 | MGnify/ENA primary metagenome ERZ651791 (study PRJEB26908, sample SAMEA4031703) | gut metagenome | biome: gut; feature: normal infant; material: stool | place: China | collected 2015...
GACAGCAAATTTCTACATATCGAACTCTTATCCAGGGAAGCATGGGCTTCCAAAGACACAAGATTTCTGACACTCTCCTCCTCAACCACCTGAAAGAGGTAAAATTTAATAGATAGAATTTATCATCGTCTGTCATGGTGTATAGAGTGCCCTAAAATCACAGTTCTTTGGCACTTTTGTTTTATCTTAGTTTATCAAGTGTTATCTACAGGTGTGTCAAAAGGTGTGTCAAGTTGTAAGCGGGAAACACTCAATATCTTAATTGGTATCTGACACTTTTTCATACTCTTCTTTCAATTCTTTTATTGAATCCCATATTTTTAAATAATACATGCTTTCCATATCTTGTAAACGAAAATGTGCTTGCGATGGATTATAAGAAATTCCTTTGCCAGATATAGATTTGTGGCCCTGAAAAGGAGTTATTCCATTTGTATCTACCGTGTAAGCGTAATTTTTGTTTACAGAAAATTGGCAGAATCCAACAAGCCTATCCAATAATGATGAAAGAGACTGCTTTTTATGGGTGTCCATCAGAATTAGATTGATAATGCGATACTTGTCTTTTATGTTTGAATCTTCAGGGAATAACTTTAATAGCCCTTTTAGTCCGGCGAGTGTATTAATGGCTTCGTCAGATAGACCGGTTATTTCTCCTATATCAGCAGCCGTTCTGGTTTTATAGTCATATTCACAAAGCAAATATCCTAAGTCACATTGATAAAGAGCACACAAAGTGCATAGTACATCAAGTGGTGGCATTTCTTCTCCCTTTTCCCATTTAGCAATAGTTTGTCTCGATGCGCCTATGCGTTCTCCTAAACTTTCCATATTTTTAAAGCCGGCTTTCTTTCGCTCAGTTCTAAGTCTGTTTCCAATTCTCTTACGGTTGTATATCAAAATTAACAAAAATCCTTTCATAAAATATTTATGTTAAAATTATGGTGATTCTAAATAACATTTTAACATGGTATCATCTAGGTGTAAAGAGGAACTTAATAAATCACGGCAAATAGATGAAGGGAGAATTTTAATGCAAGAAAATACCAGAATGAGACTTGTAGATTTACCAGCCTGGATGGCATACACAGGGTTAGGAAGAAATACGGCAATGAAATTTGGAGAAAGTCTTGGCTGCCGGGTACGAATTGGACGCCGGGTGCTGTATGACCTTTCTGTCGCAGATAGAGAAATTGATAAGTTGCATGAGGACAAATTATAAGTGAGATTTTCGAGGAAGCAATGAAAGGATAAGAAAAATCCCTCATCAGTGTTGGCGCACTTAATGAGGGAGAAGCGTAGCCGGAGCCACAATTTATTCCACGGTTATTATAGCACGGCTCCGGCGGAAAGGACAAGACATGATTTTTGAATTTTTGGAAATCGGCGAGGAAAATGCACTCTCCCCAGAATATATCAAAACTTCTCTCGGACTTACCAGCGTCCGGGCGGTGCAGAAACAAATTGAGCGAGAACGTGCAGAGGGCAAGGTCATTTTGAGCAGTACGATTCCGCCGGGAGGATATTATCGTCCCAAGACCGCACTAGAGATTAGGCAATTCATCCGAACGCTAGAAAATCGGGGAAGTAAAACACTGGCGGCCCTTAATGGGGCAAGGAAGCTGCTGTGCGAGATTGAAAATGAGAAAACGAAACAAATTTAAGCCGGGGAGCTTTGAAAGTACGGGGGAGAAAAGGGACACATCTGCAAATCTTTACGATAGTATGCTGCATCATGTTGCCTTTACAACTCTCAAAACCCGGCAGAAGATTTTGTATGTCTACATAAAGGCGCAGCTATATGGTAAGCGGAAACCTCGCCATGATTATCCGGATATTGAACAGCTTCAGGATGATTTAACGTTTTATTATAACCATGCAGCAGCAGTGAGTGATGGACTTTATACGCAATCGAATCATGGGGATTTTTACCGGGATATGCAAGAGCTGGAAAAAAGAGGATTTATCGAAAAAATCAGTTCAGGACAAGCACAGCGGAAGAAAAATATATACCGCTTCAGTAACAAATGGCAGCAATGGAATGATTGAAAATTCAGAACACGTGTGAGCTATAACACCACTAATGTGTGAGCTATAGCTCCCATCAGCCAATAAACTGGACATCTTAATGGTGTAATAGCTCCCACTACTTAATAACAAATCGGAATAGCTAGTGGGAGTTATAGCTCCCAGATATATAAAGTATACCATAGTTTCTAGGTTGTTTGTTTTGTTGGATGGTGGAGCCATGAAAGGAGTATCAGATGAAAGAGTTTAACTATAGGATTATAAAACGTATTGCAACAATAAGCGAGAGTAGTGACGGACGTTTTGCTCTGGAGCTTAACCGTATCAGCTATAACGAAAGTCCGCCAAAAATGGACTTGCGCCGTTGGGATCGCAAAAAAGGTATGATGTTGAAGGGGCTGACACTAACAGAGATGGAAGCGAAAGGGATAATGTCTGCTTTAGAACATATTTTCAACAGTAAGGAGGATATGGAATGACTTATTACGAAAGAGTTATGACAGCAATTAAGACGCGGAAACCGCTTGATATGCCGCTGTTGAGCCTGGGGCTTATTTTAAAAACAGGTGGTATTGAGGCGAGAGGATACTTAGGGATGTGCGCAGATCGGATAGCAGAGGCTGACTTGATAGACGAGGAAGATATACTGATTGATTTTGTAAATTTTCCCGATTTATTACTATCGGCAGACGGAGTAAGAGAATGTCGTGACATACTGGAAAATTATGTGACAGAGGATATTGTCGCAGACGCTTTTGAGGCGCTGTGCCATGAAGAAGCCATAAGGGCGGAAATAAGTATTCTGGCCGCAAGGCTGCGGGAGATGGGAGCCGTCAACCTGATAAAGCTATATGTCAAATGCGGAGATAAGCAGATACGGCAGTTTGTGGCGGCAGAGGCTTACCACCGTTTCTTTTTATCAGGTATTTTAAGGAAGCTGCGGAGCCTGTTTTATAGCGGATTTGTCCGGGTAAAGTATCATAGGCTATTCTCGGTTGTAGATACCGCGATCAATGATATTCGTGGTGAATTGAAATAGTTTTTCTGACGGGAGTAAGGAAATTGAACAGCAGGATTTTATCAATAATTTCTTAGGAGCAAGAGACAATGAAGGGAAAGAAAACATTTTTGAAGACAATTAGGGTCAACGGCGGGATGATTCATTTTGATATGTCAAAACCGGAACAGCTTAAAAGATTGGCTGCGGTGATAGATCAAGCAGCAGATGAGATTTCCAGTAAATATGATCCGGATGAGCGAGTCGACTTCCAGCCATTTAGTCAGAACATAGCGGAAGAATTTGACCGGATTTTTGGGAAGAAAGCAACTATCAAGACATTTGGAACAGATTTGCCTAGTATGGGACAATGGGAAGAATTTAACGACAAATTCACGGTACTGGTAGAAAAATGGCTAAAGGAGGGAAAATATGCCAACTGATGGAACTATTGTAATTGATACCCATATTGATACAGCCGGAGTTTCCGAAGGCACATCAGAGCTAAAGCAGGCATTTAAACGGCTGACTTCTTCTTTATCTGAGGCAAAAAAGACGGGACAAAGCGCAACGAAACAGACCGTAAAATCATTTGCTGAGCTGAATCAACAGGCAAAGAAATTTGAATCTCAGGGAATACCTACACAGAAATATAGGGAGATTCAGGCTCAGATTGAGGCGGCCCAGGAGCGGCTGGAAGGTTTGAAGAAGGTCCAGGACAACTTCCTGGCGGCTGGTGGTTCCGATGATAATACTTATTTCAAGGGAGTACAGAAGGATATTGCCAAAGTCACGGCGGAACTGGAACGGGCACAGGGCGAATTACAGCAGCTGATTACGGATGGACAGGCATTTACATTTGGAGGCCAGGTAGGGACTGCGCCAAGCATTCAGGCAGAGGCAGGAACCCAGGAAACAAGCCATCGCCTCATAGGGGCATTTCAGAATCTTAATGCAGCTGTCAATGCATACCGTCAGAGTTTGGCGGGGGCAGTTGGATATACTGGGATATTTGAAAGCACTTTGGGCGGACTTGCTACTGTGATACATAGTCCGATTGCAGGGCTCCAGTCCCTTAGTGCTGTATTGAAATCCATACCGTCTGCTGCCGCGAAAGCTGCTATTGCGGGAGTAAGGAAAGGGCTTGCGAACTTATCCGCTATTTTGAAAAAAGTGGTTAAGGAGGCCCAAAAAGCAGCTTTAAGTTTGCTCCAGCTGGCGGGAAAGGGAATATTGGGCGGTCTGAAGAAAATAAGCTCCGGCATTTTTGGACTGACAAAAGGCACCAAAAAAGCCAGAGGAGGCCTGAAGGGTATGCTTGCAAGTTCTCTGCTTTTGGGGACGGCTTTCATGGCCTTCTATGCGGTAATAAATTCGGTGAAGGAAGGAATGAACAGCCTGGCTCAGTATTCGGGTGAAACGAATGCTACGTTGTCTAGCTTAAAATCTTCCTTGACGCAGCTTAGAAACAGTTTTGCTACTGCATTTGCGCCCATACTTACGGCGGTGGCCCCGGCGTTAAATTCTTTGATTGGATTGTTGAATTCTGCGGCTACTGCAATGGCTAGGCTTATGGCTATGCTGACCGGAAAGAATTCTTTTGTAAAAGCGAAAGAGGTCCAGCAAGATTATGCGGAATCCTTAAAAGACACAGCTGGAGCGGCAGAGGAAGCCGAAGGAGCGCTTGCCTCATTTGACAAGCTCAATGTAGCACAGGACAAAAGCGGTAGCAGCTCAGGCGGCGGAGGCGGAGAACTTGCCCCCGATGAAATGTTTGAAACTGTCCAGATAGAGCCATTTGACTTTGACAGTTGGGGACAAGCGTTTGATTCCTTTCTGGCCTATCTTCTTGATACAGGGGTACCGGCTCTCAAAAATACGCTTTCGGGGTTGGCGACATGGATTAATGAATTTTCTGGAAATCTGTATGAAATGTTCACGTTCCCCGGCGTTCGTGAAAAGGTTCAGCAGTTAGGGCAAGAAGTAGGGGAAGCATTCAATGATTTCACAGAACAAATCAACTGGGAACAGCTAGGGAAATCATTGGGAGCAGGATTTGATTTAGCTGTTCAGTTCCTGGTCAATTTTGTGGAAACTTACGACTGGATGCAGTTGGGGAGTTCCCTGGCAGAAGCTGTAAATGGTGCAATATCTGAGGTTGATTGGTATTCGTTCGGGGAACTGCTTTGGGTCAAATTTAAAATTGCATTAGAAACGTTAGCAGGTTTTCTTACAAATTTGGATATGCCAGAGTTAGCAAAATCAGCTTCTAATGTTGTTGTGGGCTTTATAGATTCCATTACGGAAACATTAAATAACATCGACTGGCGAGGAATCGGAAATCGGATTGCTACATTCATTGCGAATATCGACTATTCGGGGATTTCCAACAGTCTATTTACTGGATTAGGAACGGCCCTAGCCAGTCTGGCAGAATTTCTCTGGGGGCTGATTGAACAGGCATGGGATAGTGTGATTTCATGGTGGCAAGAGAATGCCTATGAAGACGGAAAATTTACCATAGAAGGGCTGCTAAATGGGATTTTAGATGTACTTTCCAATATTGGAGGATGGATAAAAGACCATATCTTTACACCATTTATAGAAGGCTTTAAAAATGCTTTTGGCATTCACTCGCCCTCAACGGTGATGGCTGACCTTGCCACCGATTTGATGGACGGACTATTGAATAAAATTACGGAGCTCATGCCAAATGTAGTAGGCAAGTTTTCAGAGTTAAAGGAAAGTATCTCGACAAAGTGGGAAGAGATTAAGCAAAACACATCTTCAAAATGGGAAGAGATACAGGGAAATTTGTCTGCGGCCTGGAGCAAATTAAAAGAAACGGCAGGTGTATCTTTTGACGCGATAAAAGAGAAGATTGGCAGCGCCTGGCAGGACATTAAAAAGAATACGTCTGAATGGTGGGGAGAAAATGGGATTACAGGCGTGATTACTGGGTGTATAAAAGGTATTTTAAGTAAGATAGAATCTCTGATTAATGGAACGATTGATTTTATTAACGGATTTATTAATAAGCTGAATACACTCAGCATAGAGCTTCCAGGAGGGGAGAAGCTGGGTTTTGATATTCCCACGCTGGAACATGTGTCGGTTAGCCTGCCGCGATTGGCGACAGGTACAGTCATACCACCAAGGGCAGGAGAATTTGCAGCTATCCTTGGAGATAATAAGCGCGAAACCGAAGTTGTCTCCCCATTGTCTACAATCGAAAAAGCCTTAGATAATGTAATGGCGAAATATGCAGGAATCAACGGTGGTGATTTTACTGGAGCGGTATATTTGGACGGCGATGAATTAGGAAGGTCGATAGTAAAATTTACCAGGCAGGAGAAAAAACGGACTGGCAGAAATCCGATATTGACATAAAATATCCCTCTGCCGCTTGGGAATGAGGGCCTAGACGGCAGAGGGGAAGCACTGCTTTTAGTATACAGGAAAGGCGGTGCTTGTCAATGAGGGAAGTTGCATTGGAACCTCAAAAATGTGCAAAGGGGAAATATCTGCGGATTGAATTTGTCACGGTGAAATGGGACAGGGAGCGCCGGGCCTTTGCTGCTGTGATTATGTTTTATCGGACACGGGACAGGCAGGATAATAAGCCGCTGGGGGCGGTACTGTATGCAAACAATGCGGAAACGCTGGGGAAAATGCTTCAGGAATATAATTTGCTTTATCCCGTCCGGGAAGAAACGGTGATAGGAATACCAGAGCCAGGGGAGGAAATAAGGTGTATTTCACATACTGGTTACACTCGTGCCCGTGTGGAGGGCTTACGGAAACCTACGGTTTCCCCTAAATATCCCTAAAGCGGCAGGAAGCGGGCCAGGGAACCTGAAAAAACCTAAGATATTTCCGGGGTAGAACGTGGAAAAACGGGGAAATTTGGATATATAGAACCTGTCAAAACCTGCCTTTTCCAGGTATGAGAACCTTACAAAACCTTACATATTCAGCAAATAGGCCGGGAACTTAGTAAAACTTAGATATTTAGTAAAATTTAGTACGGGGTTAGTGGCAAATAGTTGCAATGGAGGCATGATAGGCCCTTTATGCGGCAGGAAACAGAGCGGATCAGGAGTTTATGGACACGATACGCGCGGGAGAAAATGCGCAAAAGTGCGCACAAAAAAGGAATTATGTTACACGATACGGGCGCAGGGGGTGAACTCCGAGCGAACTCCGAGAAATTCCGAACAAAAAAATTTAATGAACATGATATACGCAGGAACGTGAAGCGAGAACGAAGCCAGAGAAAAGGAGATTTGAGAATGGATAGGTGTACGGAAAATGTAATTGAATTTTTAGAGAACCAGCAGCAGGCCACGGTGACATTTTCACAGGGGAGATATAAAACCAGAATACGCAAGCTGGCAGAGGCTAGGCCGGAGGAATGCCAGATTGTAGCCGAGAACAAAGACGGCAGTATATGCGCCCATATTCCTACGGCATGGGTAAGGATAGCGCCGCCGCCTGTAAGAACAGAAGCGCAGAGAGAGGCGAGCCGCCGGAATGCTTTGAAACTCCCCAGAGCGGGACGAGAAAAGGGGTAAATCCGGCTTGTAATGGCTTTAGGGTATAAATTATAGGGCAGAGGAAATAAACGGGTATTTTGCCCTTTATGAGCCGTGAAAACAGAATAATGTGATTGAGAAGCCGGAAAGAGTGTGCTATACTGGCAATACGGAAAGTCAGAGCGCATAAAGGCGGCCTACCCTCCCATTTCGGAGGGGCTAACCCTCCAGACGAAAGAAAGGAGGGCAAGCCAATGTATGTTACATATCAGGACTTGGTTCAGATTGGAATATTCATTGTAGCCCTTGTAAGTCTGCTTTATCAGATATTCAAGGGAAGAAAATAGCCGCCACTACTGCCAATAGTGACGGCTTGTAAAATGTAAGCTGTTGATTATGGGTAGGCCGTGTGTCTCTGGCTTTCCCCTTTTCTATTATCAATATAGCACATCTGGCGGCGGGGTGCAAGGGGATTCCTCAATTTTTAGGAGTGGACGGCTCAACTTTGAGCAGTCGACCCCGCTCTGCTCTCTCATACCTGATAAGGGAATACCTGCACTTGACAATCCAATATTGGACAGTCCGGCAGCGTGTAAAGCCACGAACAGGCGAGAAACAGGAGAGGGAATACCCGGCAGCAGGACTAAGCGGCGGCTTCTGGGAGCAGGCTATACCCCACAAGTGGGGAAATTCCCAACAGGCCGGGAAAAGTGGCTGTATGAGGCTTCTGGAGCGTCTGGCGGGGTGTCGGTGAAATGCCGCCCCCCTATGCCCTGTTTCAGGGCGTGCCCACAAGTTGGCACGTTCGCAACAAGTAGCGAAAAGTACAGGTTCCTCACAGTGAAGAGCTTTCCCAACAAGTGGGGAATAGGTGACGCTTTTCCGGGGTGCTATTCTTTTTCAACAAATTTGATTTTTCTTCCAGTAAGTTCCAACAGAATCAATAATTTGCCAAAGGTTAGGGATGATGGGTCTGCTCTTTTATCACGTAAAGTTCTATCGGATATTCCGAGACACGCAGCTAATTGCTCATCGCTAAAATTGTTACGGATTTTGGCTTCTTCAATAAGAACCCGAATATTGTCTAGTTGCCTTTTTAATGGGTCTTGCTTTTTCATTGGAGACTCCTTTCTTTTGTGGTAGATGTGACTAATAACATACCTCGTGGAAACGGTTATTACGAATTCCATCAGTCATAAAGTGGCAAATATTGTAATCGCAGTTTTTATATTGCGTCTGGAAATGCTTGTCAATCATAGCGCGGTACATGTCAACGTTCAGGCTGTCATCCTCTATCACTTCAGTACCGCATTGAATAGCGGTAACAACATCATCCATAGCTTTGTTGGATAAACGCGGGTGTTCCTCGTGGAAAGTATTCATATAGGTCTGATAATAGTATTCAATGATGTCTATGTATGGTTGTGGATCTTCGGCAGCTGCCCGATTGCAAGCCCCTATAATTTGTTTTTTCAGGATAGACCAGTCAAAAGCCGTGCTACGCGTTGGCGTTGCACCCTGTAATACCTTAAATGAAGTCTTTGAAGAAGTCTTTGGGTAGTCTATGGTATTGGTCACACCATTCTGATGTGTTCCATCACACCAATTTGGTGTATCGAGCACACCATTTTGGTATGACGAGATAAGAGCCTCCAGCATGTCATAATTGATGGTGTACCACTTTGTTTTGTCAAAACCGGCAGGATTGTAATGGCCTGAAATCAATATCCCTTTCTTCTCTAAACTGGAGAAGGTTCTTTGGATTGTATTTAGGTGCCAGAAAGGGAACTGCTCCTGCCATTGTTTGTAACTGTTATACACCCAATAATGGCTGTCTATGTAGTCCTTTTGGCTCTTTTCCTTGATTTTGAGCCAATAATGCACCTGTTGTAATACGATAGATTCATTTAAGCCTATTATAGTTGCCAGGGTAGACATGATTTGTAAAGGGTGTTCGTCAAGAAGCAGATTACTGATATTATCATCTCCTTTGGTTCGGATTTGGTTAGCTTTGGGTTTCGGTTTGGTTATCCTTTGGTTCGACTTTGGTTTCGGTTTGGTTATCCTTTGGTTTCTGCTTGTTATTTCCTTGCTGCCTGATAAAGAGGAGAGAGCAGAGAACCCGCTTAAATACAATATTAGACTATGTTATTACCGTGTTAGTTTGAATAACGAAAGTCTGTTGCTGATCCGGACTGTCACTATTGTGTCGTTACTCTGTCACCTCTGTGTCACTTGCCTGTCACTTGGTAAAAAGGGAAGGCCGGAGAGCCGTTTAATTGCTGGCGTTGTACTGTGTCGCTTCTGTGTCGATTGAGTGCCGGGGGTATTCCTTATCCGGTACATACTTGAGGTTCCAGGATAGGAATTAGGGAATATGGAGAATGTAAAATCTAAAGGCGCACCACCATTGGAGAGTGCGCCATCATGTAGCCCGTATTCGCAACCTTATTATTAATCACCATTTAAGTTCAAGGCGATTATATTGTTCTTTCAGAAAGTTTTCTACATCTTGAAGATTCCAAATATTGTCAAAGTAATTATTGTAACAACCATAAACGTCAATTCCTGTTCTTAAATCTGTAACAGAATAACCAGTTTGGTTATTGTCTGATTCGTCTTTAAAAACAGCACCATTATACATATAATGGACATAACCTTTATGGATTTCATAGCCAATATTTAAAGCTTTTCTTCTTAATGTTCTTTCGCAATAAGACATAATTATACCTCCTAATATTCGGATTATGAATCCAATGGTATAAATATGTTGTTTTGTAATAAGTTGTTTTGATATTTGGTTGCGATTTGTGGGTACCATGACCAAAATTATAAAAACAATCTCTTACATTAAATTATGGTACCATCAGGAAATTCAAACTCTGCTCGCCAAGTACAGCCTAAAACCGTTGCAATTTGTTCTAGTTCTTCTTTTGTAAGAGTATTCCGTTTAACTTTTTGATTAAGATTAGACGGGGTTGTTCCGATTCTACGGGCCAGTTCTGCTTGACTGATGTTTTTATAGGATAAGGCCATATTTAATTTTTGTTCGATTGTCATTAAGTCACCTCCTTTTTCTATTATACATTAAATACTTAATAAAAACAACTGAATTATTAAAAATATTTAGCAAACAATTATCAAAACACTTGACATCATTAAGCGAATACTGTATAATATAACCATCAAGAGGAACACAGAACAGCCGGGAAGCCCGAAAGGCCCCGATACTTCAAACCATATCCCCGTGAGTGAGCCAATGCAAAACCAATAGCCGGGAAGATGATTGGAGGGCTGGACAAGATCAAAGGAGGACAAGGAAATGTCAGAAAGAATGTTATTGAATCGGATTAAGAAGTACAAAGACCTGGAAGCCAGGAAAGCAGCCATTGAGGAAGAAATGGACGCACTGAAAGCGGATCTGATGGCGGACATGCAGGAGAAGGGCCTGGAAGAGCAGAAGGCCGGGAACTGGGTGATCCGGTGGACTAAGGTATTTACAAACCGTCTGGACAGTAAGGCCTTAAAAGCAGAGCTTCCAGAGCTGGCCGCACGTTTCACTAGGCAGACGGAAAGCCGCCGCTTCTCCATCGTATAAGTATATAAGCCTCTGCCGGTATGGACTGGCAGAGGGAGCAGAAAGAAATGTGTATGAATAAGATTGTGGTAATCGTTAATTCCTTCCTGGCCTCTGCCGGGGCCGGTTCCCTGGCGTTTCTGGTCCTGGCAGTAGGTTTCAGAATGGACTTTATAGAGGCGCTGCTTTTGGCTGATCTGGCGGCTTTCCTGGTGCTTATGGTCAATCCTTTATGGCTGGGCTGTGATTGTGCCAGGCTAGGCAGAGGAAGGCAAAGAAGCGACAGGGAAAGGAGCTGAGAGAGTGGAAGTAATTGGAATGATCTATGATGGAGACTATAACCCGGCGTATCGGCTGGGAAGTAAATCCCAGGAGATAGAGGCAGCCAGGAAAAAGGCCTTCCAGGGCTATGAGGCTTTCAAAAAGCACTTGGACAAGGAGCTGGTGGAAGCATTTGAGAAGCTGATGGAAGATCAGGGGGAGGCCGCAGGCCTGGAAATGCGGGAGGCCTTTATAGTAGGAGCCAGAGCTGGGGCGAAGATGTTGGCTGATCTGCTCTTAGGAGGCTGAGATGGACGCTATAAAAAAGTACCCCTGACGGAATGGCAGTTCCGACAAGGGCAGTAACCCGACAACCTAGCAAATTGGGGGTATGGGGCCAGTATAGCACGGCCTCTGCCCTTTGTAAAGAAAGAGGTAAATAAAATGCATAATCAAATAAGATTCCCTGTAACTGCTGAAATGGTCATGCTGCCGGAATATAGCAATAATGAGGCTTGCTATAGGTTATCCGGTTTCTATGCTTTCCTGCTGAATGTTCTCCATGATTGTGGGCGCATGAGCAGGGATGGAGGCTTTCGTATAACAGCTGAATTTATGGCAGAATTGATTGAAGCTTATTACGGGATAGCCGTGAGGCATGATTTATACTTTATGAGGTTCCTGGAGCTTTCGGAAAGCGGGTTTAATGCGGCATGGCAGCAGGGAGTCAAGGAGTCGGAGGAACTACTTGATATGGATGTGGACAGGATCAGTATTTTCCCATGCTTTTCGGCACACCCGCCGAAGCCGGAGAAAATGGAGCGCAAGGAGCAGTTCTTTCAGAAAACCGGGCTTTTGCAATCTGAAATCATCCTGGATGGGGCCGGGAACCTGATAGATGGGTATACGAGCTATTTGCTGGCGAAGGCCCACGGGCTGGCTTCTGTCCCTGTCAGGTATGGCCGCAGGCAGATTATAAGGGCCTCACATAAGAAAGGCGGTAAGGTGTACGTCTGGGAGCTTCCGGAGGCTCTGCTGGGACGTGTAAGCGCTGGTGAAAGGCTGATTGTCAGGACTTCCAGAGGGCTTAGAACGGTCACAGTGGCAGAGGTGGAAGAATACGCCGGACAGGAGCCGGAACCGTTTAAAATGGCGATTAGAAAGCCTAGAGCCAGAAGGGAGGCGGTATAATGTCAGCGGGAGAGAGACAAGGGAGCCTTGCAACAGACTGTATAGCAGAGGCCGGACGGGAAATAAGACAGCTTAGGAAATTGCTATTCCTGTCACTGGCGGTGAATGTGGCCCTGTTCGGGGCTGTAATTGTGGCAATAGTGTTGAGATAGAGCAAAGACGGCGGCGGTCCTTATGGGCCTGCTGCCTGCTCCCATACATGGAAAAGGCGGTAAAGATGATTGGTAAGAGCGGCTTTATAATATGCCCTATATGTAAGGGCAAAACGAGGCAGAAGGCCACAAAGGAAACGTATCTGAAGAATTTCCCGCTGTTCTGCCCGAAGTGCAAGTGCCAGAGCATAATAGACCTGATAGAAGGAGAAGTCACGGTCAGAGAAGCGGCATATAGGCAGACAAAGGAATAGAAAGGCGTGATTTTATGGCGAAAAAAGAAAAAAATCTCCCGGTAGGTATTACAATGCGAAAAGATGGGCGCTACATGTGGCGGTTCAAGTATGATGGAATTACATATTCGGGATATTGCCGTAAGCTTCCAGAGGCTAAAAAAGCTCTAAGAGATAAGCGGTATGAGGTAGAACATGGAATTTACAGCAAAGAGCAGAATATCACGGTAGGTTCCTGGTTCAAGGAATGGTTGGAGACTTATAAGACGGCAGATTGTAAAGAATCTACGTTGAATCTGTACAGGAATGTTTATAAGCGTTATATAAAAAAAGAGTTCGGAAACAGGAAATTGAAAACACTCCGAACTGATATGCTTCAGCGCTTTTTAAATGACATTGCAGGAAGATATTCAAAAGCAGTTGCTTCAACTGTGAAATTTCTTTTGTATGACGCTATCCGCCAGGCAGTGAGAAACGGGATTATAGCTAAAAATCCTATGGATAACATAACGCCGCCAAAGTTCAAGGAGAGAAAAAAACGTGGCGCAATGACAGAAGAAACACAAAGGAAGTTTCTGGAAGCAGCGAAGAGCAGCCATTACTATCCGCTATATCGAATAGCAAGTTTAACAGGAATGCGAATTGGTGAGGTATTGGGCCTACAGTGGTCTGATATAGACTTTCGGGCAGGGGAGATTAGGATTACACATACATTGTGTTATACTCCAGGCCTAGGGAGATATTTAGATACGCCTAAATCGGAAGCCAGCAAGAGGATAATACCGATTGAAAAGAACGGCGAGGCATATCGTTTATTAAAGTCCTGGCGTATAGAACAGTTACAACAGCGAATGAGAGCAGGAGAATATTGGTGTCCATTAAAAGGAATGGAGGATATTGTCTTTACTACGAATAACGGAACACCACATTATGATACGAATGTAAGGAAGGACCAGAAGGAAATCGTAAAAAGGCTCAAAGAGCAGGGGGTAGAAATTGATGTTTGTACATTTCATACATTGCGACACTGTTTTGCGACCAGATGTATAGAGAATGGGATGGACCCGAAGGTATTGCAGGCGATTCTGGGACACAGCACCTTTGCTATGACAGTTGACCTTTATGTGGATGTCATGGAGGAAACAAAACGTCAGGAAATGCAGAAAATTATGGAAGCATTATAGGAAAATGAAAGCCGCAATTCTGGAATAAACAGAGATTGCGGCCTAATTTACGTTTAAAGGTGTGTCAAAAGGTGTGTCAATTCACTTTAGAAAACAGAGTTAAGGTATAAGAACCCACGTATTTTCAAGCTTTTCTGCTCATAACTCACCGCACACCTGAAAGAGGTAAAATTTTAGATAGTAAGACTCATCTGCCGCCCATAAAATGGGGTGATCCGCCGCCTGGGTCCGGTATTCCACCTGGCGAAGGCGACGGTGAGCTCCTTTGGCGGCTTCGCGGATGGTTTTCGTAAAGAGCTCCGGGGTCATAAAGTGAGAGCAGGAGCAGGTGGCCAGATAGCCGCCGTTTTTCACCAGCTTAATGCCCCGCAGGTTGATCTCCCGGTAGCCGGTGACCGCCTTCTTCACTGAGGCGCGGGACTTGGTGAAGGCGGGCGGGTCCAGGATCACCAGGTCAAATTTCTCGCCCTTCCGCTCCAGCTCCGGCAGCAGCTCGAACACGTCGCGGCAGGCAAAGCGTACCCGGTCGGACATGCCGTTGAGGGCGGCATTCTGCGTGGCCTGGGCCACCCCCAGCTCCGAGGCGTCCACCCCCAGCACCTCCGCCGCGCCGCCCTAGGCAGCGTTGAGGGCGAAGGCCCCGGTGTGGGTGAAGCAGTCCAGTACACGGCAGCCGGGAAGCCCGCGGCAGAGATTCTGAACCGCCAGGCGGTTATATTTCTGATCCAGGAAAAAACCTGTTTTCTGTCCGTCTTTAACATCTACCAGATATCGGACGCCGTTTTCCACAATTTCTACATTGGTATCAAATTCCGGGCCGATAAAGCCCTTAAAACGCTCCATTCCCTCCTGGAGACGGACCTTGGCATCGCTGCGTTCGTAGATGCCGCGGATGGCTATGCCGTCCTCAGCGAGCACCTCTTTCAGACAGTCCAGAATGACCGGCTTTAAGCGGTCAATTCCCAGGGCGAGGGATTCCACCACCAGCACGTCGGAGAATTTATCTACCACCAGACCGGGAAGAAAGTCCGCTTCTCCGAAGATCAGCCGGCAGCTGGAGGTATCTACTACCGCTTTGCGGTACTCCCAGGCGTTTCGTACCCGTTCCATTAAAAAGTCACCATTAATTTCCACATCTTTTTTTCGGGAAAGCATCCGGACGGTCAGCTTAGACTTAGGGTTGATAAAGCCCGTACCCATAGGATAGCCGTCGAAGTCTGCTACCCGAACCAGGTCTCCGGGGATAAAATCCCCCTGGATGGAAGCGATTTCATTATCGTAAATCCAAGCGCCTCCGGCCTTTAAAGCGCGTCCCTCTCCCTTTTTCAGGGTGACGCAGGCGGTAATCTCAAAAAGTCTGTCGTTTTCCTTTTGTGTTATATTCATTTGATTCTCCTTAATCTCAGCCGATTATAAAAATCAGCTTTCTTTGATGGATTCTATGCCGTGAAGAAACAGACGTTCTGCCAGAACTGCCAGCTCTCTTGGCGACTGCTTCATTCCAGACTGAAGCCAGTGCTGAACCAGTCCCACAGAGCCAGCTACGATGAAGGCGCTGCAGGCTTCAAAGCTGGAGGAATTTCTTTTGCGGAACATTTCCATCCAGTCTTCCAGACATTTTTCGCGGATCAGGGCTTTCAGACGGTTGAGAAAATTCAGATCGCCGTTTTCGCCCAGAAGAATTTCTACTAAATCCCCATTCTCTTTTACCATAGAAAAAATTTCTTCAAATACCGGAACCAGTTCATTGTCCGTATTTTTGGAGTTTAGGCGGTTCAGAAGCTGGCGAAAGGCAGTCAGCAGTTCCTCCTCTGTCTGCTCCAGCAGATCGAACACATCCTTATAATGCAGATAGAAGGTTCCACGGTTCAAATCTGCCATTTCCGTCAGCTCCCGGACAGTAATGTCCTGGATTTTCTTTTCCTTTAACAGCTGAGTCAGGCATTCCCTCAGAATTTTTTTTGTCTTGCGCACTCTCCTGTCTACGGTTGCTTCCTTCATTATATTTCACCCCCTTTAAAAGTTTCTGAACGCAAAAAACAAAAATTGACATTTTTATTTAAAATGATGAGTTCTCATCGACTTTACAATAATTGACCATTGTAAGTAATAAATCGACTTAGTATAATCGATTATAGTTAATAAATCAACAAAAGTCAATTAAAAGAGGACGAAAATTATGAATCAATGGAAAAGAAAATTAACAGCGGTGGGAATGGGAGCGCTGATTGGTCTTGTGTGGGGCTGCACGATTTGGAGCCGGGCTGAAGAGGATCCTGCTGTACGGAAGGAGGCGGGACAGCAGGAACAGTCGGATCAGGAGCAGCAGGCCAGGATTTTGTACGAGGCTGTCAGCCAGGAGAAACTGGAGGAATATTTGGATGAGCATCCGGAGGGAAGCTGTGAGGATGAACGGGCTTCTTTCCGGATCAATGAAACACTCAATGAGGCGGCGGCTCACCGGCTTTTGGCGGCCATGGAATCTGGCTATACGGATGGAAGGATTCCGGGTGAGGGAACGGTAGAGGAATATTTGGAGTCTCTTCCCCGGCCCAGCAGCCGGACCTGCATGGAATTGTATTTGCGCAGCTGCGAGGACGGTCAGGAGGCCTATGAGAAATTTGAGGAAAAGATGATGGAACGGTACGAAAAAAAGGAGGACCGAAAATATCTTCCGGAATATTACCGGGAAATCGGCATGGCGCAGGCCAAGAGGGACGGAAAGTATGACTTTTTAATGATTCTGATGCGATAGGGACTTAAAAAAGACAGAAGTTTTCAAGACAAGGAGCGGGACATGAAGCGGTTGGAATTGCCAAAATGGAAGGTAAAAGGAAAAACGGGAGAGAAAGCTTCACGGCGTTTGGCAAGGTTCATTATCAGAAAAAAAGGATGGATTCAGACAGTGTTTCTTGTGGGATGCGTATTCAGTCTGATTACCATGCTGTTTGTCAATGTCAATTACGATTTAACAGAATATCTGCCGGATGATGCCCCTTCCTGCCAGGGGCTGGACCTGATGGAGAGGGAATTCGGTTATCCGGGAACCGCCCGGGTGATGATCCGGGATGTGACTCTCTATGAGGCAAAACAGTACAAGGACCGTCTGGAGGCAGTGGACGGAGTGGATCAGATCCTGTGGTGTGACAGCCAGGTCAATATCTACGCCGGAGAGGATTTTATCCAGATGGATGAGATTGAAGATTATTACAAGGACGGCTATGCGGTTATGGATGTAACCTTTGAGGAGGGGGATACATCCCGGCGGACGTCCCGGGCGATTGATGCCATGCAGGAGATTACCGGAGATAAAGGATACTATGTGGGGATGGCAGTTCAGAACAAATCTTTGACGGAAAATGTGGAAAAGGAGATGAGTCTGATTCTGTCCGTGGCGGTGGTGATGATTTTCGCGGTACTGTGCATTACCACATCAGCCTGGAGTGAACCGATTCTTTTCCTGCTGGTGATGGGCGTAGCCATCTTGCTGAACCGGGGGACCAATATCTGGATTGGAACGGTTTCTTTTCTCACCAACAATGTCGCTATGGTGCTGCAGCTGGCCACATCCATGGACTATTCCATTTTCCTGCTGGATGCCTTCTCCAGAGAGAGGAGCGCCGGCCTCAGCGACGAGGAAGCACTGACCAACGCCATTGACCAGGCCATTAATTCCATTCTGGCCAGCAGTCTGACTACGGTAGTAGGCTTTTTTGTTCTGGTATTTATGAGGTTTCGCATCGGATTTGATATGGGACTGGTACTGGCAAAGGGGATCGTTTTCAGTCTGATTACGGTTTTGTTCTTTATGCCGGCTATGATTTTAAAATTTGCCAGGTGGAACGACCGGACGGCCCACCGTCCCTTCCTTCCATCTTTCGAGAAACTGAGCCATATCATCTACCGGAGCAGATATGTGGCTTTAATTGTAATGGCTCTTTTGGCGGCGCCCGCCTATGTGGCGCAGGGAATGAATGACTTCCTTTATGGAAACAGCGCAGTAGGAGCCAGTGAGGGGACGAAGGTGTATGAGGATGATTTGGAGATTACGGAACGCTTTGGCCGCAGCAACATGCTGCTGGCCCTTTACCCTCTGGGTAAGGTATCAGACGAGCGTGAGCTGACGGACCGTCTGGAGGAGCTGCCCTATGTGAAAAGCGTTACTTCTATGGCGGGCACTCTGCCAGAGGGAATTCCGGAGGACTTCCTGCCCTATTCCGTCACCAGCCAGCTGCATACAAAAGACTATGGCAGGATGCTGATTTACATACGAACCAAATCGGAGAGTGAAAATGCCTTTACCTACACAGATCAAATCCGCAGCCTGGTCCGTCAGTACTATCCCGAGGGAAGCGCTCTGGTGGGAGAGACGCCATCTACGGAAGATATAAAAGATATCATCACGGATGATTACGCCAGGGTAAATAATCTGTCCATGCTGGGCGTTTTCCTGGTGGTGATGTTCAGCTTTAAGTCCATTTTGATTCCGGTGCTGGTGATGATTCCCATTGAGGCGGCTATTTTTATCAATATGGCAATTCCATATCTGACGGGAAGTACCATGGTATTTATCGGATACATTATTGTCAGCAGTATTCAGCTGGGAGCGACTGTGGACTATTCCATTCTTCTGACCAATACCTATATGGACTGCCGCAGGAGACTGGAGCCAAAGGAGGCCTGCATGAAGGCAGTGAGCCAGTCTTGTTCCTCCATCTTTACATCCGGATCGATTATCATCCTGGCCGGCTATATCATTCATTTTATTTCTACTACGGCGGCCATCGGTGATCTGGGACATTTGATTGGCCGGGGAGCCCTTCTGAGCGTGATTCTGGTGCTGACGGTGCTGCCGGCGCTTTTGGTACTCTTTGACCGTCTGATTACCAACAATGAATGGGAACGTTTGGGCGCCTGGATAAAAAAGCGCAGGCAGAGACGGCTTGCGGCGCTGAAAAGCCGGATTAAAAAAATTGCAGCATTTGGGGAGGCAAAATGCGATGAAGAATAGAAACAGAGAGGAAATCAGAGACGGAGGGAAAAGAAAAATGAGGGGCGGAGAGCTTTCCAGAAGAGCTGCAGCCGGAGCTTTGGCAGCGATTTGTCTGATTGCGGGAACAGGGGAGGCGCAGACGGTTCAGGCAGCTCCGGCCGCGCCCCAGGTGGATGAGACCATGTATGTCAATCTGGATTATTATGGAAAAACCAGTAAAATTAATGTCGTAAAGGGCTGGAATCTCAACGGAAATACACAGATTACGGATTATGGCGTATATCAGAAGGTAGTAAACATGTCCAATCAGCTGGAACCTGAGATGGGAGAGGGCAGCCTTACCTGGTCTTTTGAGGAAAGTCCTGCCTCGCGGTTTTATTATCAGTGTACCATGGACGAAAGCCAGGTGGTTTTGCCCTGGGATTTTGATGTGTCCTATAAGCTCAACGGGGTGCCGGAAGACGGAGAGAAGCTGGCAGGAGCCAGCGGCCTGGTGGAAATCCACATTCAAGCCATTCCCAATGAACAGGCGAAGGAATATTACCGCAATAACATGCTTCTTATGGCGGCGGTTCCGGTGGACCGCTCCAAATGCTACAGTGTGGAGGCAGAGGGATCCCAAACCCAGAGCTTGGGAGATACTACGGCTGTGGTATTTTCCGCTCTTCCGGGAGAAGAGGGGGATTTTACTGTCCGGATTGGAACAGACAGCTTTGAAACTACGGGGGTAATTCTGGTTATGGCTCCGGGGACGGTAAATGACCTGGAGCATATAAAAGATTTGAAGGAGGCCAAAGATACCTGGCAGGATGCCGGAGATGCTTTCTACGACAGCCTGGATGAGATGGCAGAAGCGGTGGAGGGCATGGAAAGCGGGTTAAAGGCCCTTCAGTCCGCGGCTCAGTCCGCAGAGGATGCAAGGCAGGTGTGGAGCGGAGCAAAGGATGGAATTTTGGCGGGCAATGACCAGGTTCTGGCTTCCGTTTCTGCGATGAATGAACAGATGGCCGCCATGGTGCCTCATTTGGAGAGCGCTCAGGAACAGGCGGAGGTCGTTCATAAAGGAATGAACAATATTGTAAACGCCATGCAGGAGATGCAGGAGCCACTCCGTAAGCTCTATACCCGCCTGAAACACATTCAGAACGAGTCGGAAAGCCTGTCGCAGGAACTGCCGGAAATTCAGAAGCTGGCCCTTCAGATTATTGCCCTGGATGCGCAGCTTCAGGCCAACGAGCAGGTGATTCTCACCGGTATGGAGGACTTCGCGGCGGCGATGGAAGAGGTAGATGCGCTCTATTACCAGGAGGAAGAAGTGGCAGAGGAGGAACAGAAAGAGGCTGATCAGAAAGAAGAGGAGCGGGAAATGGAAGGAGAGCAGGATTCGGGCGGGAGCCGGAAGGTTCCCACCGCTACGGCCAGCCAGGCATCCATATCTCCCAGGAAGTATCAGCTGGTGGGAGCTTCCATGGGGGAGGTTCTGTCCATGCTGCAGGAAAAGGCGGACCTTTTGACGGAGGCTGCAAAGCAGAGCGCCAAGCTGACAGATACGCTAAGTGATTTGGGCGAGGACGTGGGGGATTCGGCAAAGTATGGCAGAGATTTGGTGGACAGTCTGGATCTGACCATCGAGGAGGTGGTTTCCCTCAGGGATTCCCTGGATGTATACTATCCGGAGATTCAGTCAGCTCTCAGTGATACTCAGGAGCTGGTAAACCGGACCGCCCAGGCAGTGGACAATGCGGTTAATACTCTGACCCTTTTCCAGAATACCCTGAAAGCAACCAGCGATTCCTTTGACTCCGCTGCCCGGGATAGTTTAAAGGGCAGCATGGAGATCCTGGACCAGAGCCTGAAGGCCCTGGAAAGCACTGCCTCCATGCGCCAGGCGGGACGCACCATGAAAGATACCCTGGATCAGGAGCTGAACCGGTTTGATACGGAAAACCGTTTCCTATTTATGGATCCGTCAGCCGAAAAGGTGTCCTTTACTTCGGACAAAAATCCGGAACCGGAAACCCTTCAGGTAGTACTGCGCACCCAGGAGATTAGTCTGGAAGACGAGGAGCACCAGGTAATGGATGCGGAAACAAAAAAAACCGAGGTCAGTCCATTCCAGCGGATGTGGAATGTGCTGGTGCGGATTTGGCAGGCGATTGTGGAGATTTTCCGGGAGAGGTGAGGGAAAACGGACAGCGTTTCCCAATGCACTGCTGATTCCGGATGCTGTAGGAGCAGCGGATCCGGGGCTCCTCCATCCGGATTCCCAGGTTTTCACGGACGAAACGGACGGCCTGAATGATGGAGAGGTAGGAGTCCCGCTTGCAGCACCGGGGGCCTCCGATTTCTCCGATTGCCCCAAGGGCGCTGGCGGTCATCTTGTGGGACAGTCCGAAATTATCGCTCCCCAAAGGCGTAGAACCGGTGACAATGGAGACGAACATTCCCGTACTGATTCCGGCGCCGCAGGCTCCCCAGAAACCGCAGGCGCCTCCGGGAACTGACCTTCCCCGGCTGTTCATCTCCACCAACGCCTTTTTAAGATCAATGACTCCGCCGGAATTTTTATAAGCCGTCAGGAGAGCCATTCCCACCATGACATGATGCTCCGGCCCATGCATATGGCAGAAGGGTTGGGCCATCATCCGATTGAGGATGACAGCCGGATTTTTGGAGGTTTCCTTCATACATATCCCAATGAGGCTGTCAATCCCCTGCATGTGACATTCATTGCATACATAATGTCCGTTCACGCATCTGGTTTTGCTCTTTTCCTTTTTATGGCACAGCTCACACTCCATTTCAATATCTTCATTCAGATATTCCAGAGGTGCGCCGCAGATTAAACATTCTTCTCTCATATCGTTTCCCCTTATTCCGGTTTGGTAGTGTCAAATACTACCTACTTTTTGTGTCTAAATTCTTTAAAAAACCTTGATTTTAAGGGAAATCTGCAATAAAAAGAGCATTGACCTCCCTTTTCTGGTATAATGTCAATCGCCAAACCAACATCCCAGAAAGGAGCCAATGCTCATGAACATTATACTATACTTACTTTCTATTATTCAATATCTTTATCAGCAAAACTGCTGGCTGATAAACTTTATCTGCAGATATATCCCCCTCAAGCAATGGGCTTTTGATGATTCTCATTCTCCAAACTATCAGAAATTTAGAGTGGACCAGCTTCCAAAAATCCAAATCATTCATCATGAATGGGACTGGTGTCTCCTCATCCCTTACTTTGAACACCGCTACAATGTTAAGATAAAACCTGTCTCCCGACGCAAAGAATGTGACATCCCTCAAGACTGCTCCTGCCCTTCCTGCGGCGCCCCACAGCCTTATCTTTACCGTAATAACGGCAAGGCCGGACAGTTGAAATGCAAGGTATGCAATACAAACTTTTCCCCGGGCGAAAACCGCTTCGCTAAGCAGTTCACCCTGCGATGTCCCCATTGCGGTAAGGCTTTAGTAGCAAAAAAAGAGCGGAAGCACTTCATTCTCCATAAATGTGTCAACCCCAAGTGCCCTTACTATCTCCACAACCTGAAGAAAGTGGACAAGGCTGACCGAAACGAGGACTACGGGAAAAATAAATATAAGCTTCACTATATCTACCGCCAATTCACGATAGATTTTTTTCGCATGGAGTTATCTTCCCTGCCCAAAAACGCTTCTTCCCTGAAATTCAGTAAACATAACGCCCACGTCATGTCCCTGTGTCTCACCCTGCACATCAACCTTGGCCTTTCCCTACGTAAGACCAGGCAGGCCCTCAAAGACCTCTACAACATCAACATCTC
>ENA-OWOC01000208-OWOC01000208.1-gut-metagenome-genome-assembly--contig:-NODE-208-length-21881-cov-15.679050_pt1 | contig 21881 bp, 28 predicted proteins | sample MGYA00248245_ERZ651791 | MGnify/ENA primary metagenome ERZ651791 (study PRJEB26908, sample SAMEA4031703) | gut metagenome | biome: gut; feature: normal infant; material: stool | place: China | collected...
GCGGGCAGCAAGCCGGGCGTTATTGGTGATGTGATGGAAGGCATTTCCGTCGGTACGCTGTTCCATGCCCAGGCGACCCCGCTTGAAAACCGTAAACGCTGGATTTTCGGTGCACCACCTGCGGGTGAAATCACGGTAGATGAAGGGGCAACCGCCGCCATTCTTGAACGCGGCAGTTCCCTGTTGCCGAAAGGTATTAAAAGCGTGACTGGCAACTTCTCGCGTGGTGAAGTGATCCGCATTTGTAACCTCGAAGGTCGCGATATCGCCCACGGCGTCAGTCGTTACAACAGCGATGCATTACGCCGCATTGCCGGACACCACTCGCAAGAAATTGATGCAATACTGGGATATGAATATGGCCCGGTTGCCGTTCACCGTGATGACATGATTACCCGTTAAGGAGCTGGCCGATGCTGGAACAAATGGGCATTGCCGCAAAGCAAGCCTCGTATAAATTAGCGCAACTCTCCAGCCGCGAAAAAAATCGTGTGCTGGAAAAAATCGCCGATGAATTGGAAGCACAAAGCGAAATCATCCTCAACGCTAACGCCCAGGATGTTGCTGACGCGCGTGCCAATGGCCTTAGCGAAGCGATGCTTGACCGTCTGGCACTGACGCCCGCACGGCTGAAAGGCATTGCCGATGATGTGCGCCAGGTGTGCAACCTCGCCGATCCGGTGGGGCAGGTAATCGATGGCGGCGTACTGGACAGCGGCCTGCGTCTTGAGCGTCGTCGCGTACCGCTGGGGGTGATTGGCGTGATTTATGAAGCGCGCCCGAACGTGACGGTTGATGTTGCTTCCCTGTGCCTGAAAACCGGTAACGCGGTGATCCTGCGCGGCGGCAAAGAAACCTGTCGCACTAACGCTGCAACGGTAGCGGTGATTCAGGACGCCCTGAAATCCTGCGGCTTACCGGCGGGTGCCGTGCAGGCAATTGATAATCCTGACCGTGCGCTGGTCAGTGAAATGCTGCGTATGGATAAATACATCGACATGCTGATCCCGCGCGGTGGGGCTGGTTTGCATAAACTGTGCCGCGAGCAGTCGACAATCCCGGTGATCACAGGCGGTATAGGCGTATGCCATATTTACGTTGATGAAAGCGCAGAGATCGCTGAAGCCCTGAAAGTAATTGTCAACGCGAAAACTCAGCGTCCGAGCACGTGTAATACGGTAGAAACGTTGCTGGTGAATAAAAACATCGCTGATAGCTTCCTGCCCGCATTAAGCAAACAAATGGCGGAAAGCGGCGTGACGTTACACGCTGATGCAGCCGCGCTGGCGCAGTTGCAGGCAGGCCCCGCGAAGGTGGTGGCTGTTAAAGCCGAAGAGTATGACGATGAGTTTCTGTCATTAGATTTGAACGTCAAAATCGTTAGCGATCTGGATGACGCCATTGCCCATATTCGTGAACACGGCACGCAACACTCCGATGCGATCCTGACCCGCGATATGCGCAACGCCCAGCGTTTTGTTAACGAAGTGGATTCCTCCGCTGTTTACGTTAACGCCTCTACGCGTTTTACCGACGGCGGCCAGTTTGGTCTGGGGGCGGAAGTTGCGGTAAGCACACAAAAACTCCACGCGCGTGGCCCAATGGGGCTGGAAGCACTGACCACTTACAAGTGGATCGGCATTGGTGATTACACCATTCGTGCGTAAATAAAACCGGGTGATGCAAAAGTAGCCATTTGATTCACAAGGCCATTGACGCATCGCCCGGTTAGTTTTAACCTTGTCCACCGTGATTCACGTTCGTGAACATGTCCTTTCAGGGCCGATATAGCTCAGTTGGTAGAGCAGCGCATTCGTAATGCGAAGGTCGTAGGTTCGACTCCTATTATCGGCACCATTTAAATCAATAAATTACCTCACATTTAAGTAAACCACGTTCACCTCTTGTGCCGTATTTGTGCCATTGCGACTTATAATCGCATCGATTTTGCTCGCGTGCTCGGTGAGATGCCCGGCTGAAAGGTGGGCGTATCTTTGAACCATTTCGAGAGTTTCCCATCCTCCCATCTCTTTAAGTGCAAGAAGAGAGACACCGGACTGAACCAGCCAGCTTGCCCAGGTATGCCTCAGGTCATGGAAGCGGAAGTTGCTAATGCCTGCCCGCTTTAACGCTCCCTTCCATGCCTTGTTGCTGTCGGTTCTCATCTTCCTTACCGCTGCTGTTTTTGTTCCGTCGCTTCGGTAGGCAGGTCTGGTGTGGACAAATACCCATCTCTTATGGAGCCCCTGCTGTTTTCTTAATATCTGGCATGCGGTTTCGTTAAGAGGAACTCCGATCGCATTGCCAGCTTTTGTTTCATCAGGGTGCATCCATGCCATTTTCTTATCCAGATCGACCTGTGACCACTCAAGGTCTGTAACGTTGGAACGGCGAAGGCCTGTCGTGATTGCAAACATGACCACAGGGAAGAAATGAGGAGCAATTTCTGCAAACAGGTGCTTCGATTCCTCCTCTGTAAGCCATCTGATTCGTCCATTCTTAACGCGTGGTGTTGATATTTTGGGCGCCCTGTCAAGCCATCCCCATTCAACAGCTATATTGAGAATAGCGCGAAGTATTGCCAGATGCCGCGTCTTCGTTCCTTTGCTTGCCAGCTTTGGTTTATACTCCGGCACTGGCTTGCCAAGCCGCAAACACCTGTCCCGGCTCATCTCCCAGTTCAGGCGATGGCGGCGGTTTTCCATCCCGTCTACCGCCTCCATTATTTTTTCTGTTGTTATGTTAGAGAGAATGGTTTCTCTGAAGTGCAACATCCAGAACGATATAATGCTCTTGTCATCATCAATGGACTTCTTATCCGATTTCTCACGCAGCCACCGTATGCAGGCTTCCTTGAATAGCTTTTTCGGTGATTCCCCGAGATTTTTTACTCTCCACGCTTCTGCTTTCAGACGATCGTGAAATTCTTGCGCTTGCCTTTTGTCCGATATTTTAAGTGAGCGTCTAACTCTTGATCCATCTGGCGCGACGAAATCGCAGTGCCACGTGCCACCGCGTAGTTTGATTGACATGCTTTAACCTCCTGCACATCAACCGCATTCACCGCGCTATTGTGTCTTACAGACTTAAGCGCCGCAATGCAGTCTGACTTGCAAATGCGATATGGGCTTTTAGGTTTATCTGGATTTATCTTTGCGGCCTGAAGTCGTCCACTTCGTATCCACTGCGTGATAGTGTCTTTGTCTATGTAGTGGCACACTGAATTTGGCCACCTGAACAGAGGTGATATGCTCACCTCAGAACAACACAGGTGCTCCAATGAAAAAAAGAAATTTCAGCGCAGAGTTTAAACGCGAATCCGCTCAACTGGTTGTTGACCAGAACTACACGGTGGCAGATGCCGCCAAAGCTATGGATATCGGCCTTTTCACAATGACAAGATGGGTCAAACAACTGCGTGATGAGCGTCAGGGCAAAACACCAAAAGCCTCTCCGATAACACCAGAACAAATCGAAATACGTGAGCTGAGGAAAAAGCTACAACGCATTGAAATGGAGAATGAAATATTAAAAAAGGCTACCGCGCTCTTGATGTCAGACTCCCTGAACAGTTCTCGATAATCGGGAAACTCAGAGCGCATTATCCTGTGGTCACACTCTGCCATGTGTTCGGGGTTCATCGCAGCAGCTACAGATACTGGAAAAACCGTCCTGAAAAACCAGACGGCAGACGGGCTGTATTACGCAGTCAGGTACTTGAGTTGCATAACATCAGCCATGGTTCTGCCGGGGCAAGAAGCATCGCCACAATGGCAACCCTGATAGGCTTCAGAATGGGGCGCTGGCTTGCCGGCAGGCTCATGAAAGAACTGGGACTGGTCAGTTCTTTCATGAGCCTGCGCACCGTTATAAACGAGGTGGTCGTGAACATGTCACTATCCCGAATCACCTTGGGCGGCAGTTCGCAGTGACAGAGCCAAATCAGGTATGGTGCGGCGACGTGACGTACATCTGGACGGGGAAACGTTGGGCATACCTTGCCGTTGTTCTCGACCTGTTTGCAAGGAAACCGGTAGGTTGGGCAATGTCGTTCTCTCCAGACAGCAGACTGACCATCAAAGCGCTGAAAATGGCCTGGGAAATCCGCAGTAAACCAGCCGGGGTAATGTTCCACAGCGATCAGGGCAGCCACTATACAAGCAGGCAGTTCCGGCAGTTACTGTGGCGTTACCAGATCAAACAGAGTCTGAGTCGACGAGGAAATTGCTGGGATAACAGCCCGATGGAGCGCTTCTTCAGGAGTCTGAAAAACGAGTGGATACCGGTGACGGGTTACATGAACTTCAGCGATGCTGCCCATGAAATAACGGACTATATCGTTGGGTATTACAACGCGCTCAGGCCGCACGAATATAACGGTGGGTTGCCACCAAATGAATCGGAAAACCGATACTGGAAAAACTCTAAAGCGGTGGCCAGTTTTTGTTGACCACTACACTACCTTCAGATACGATGCTGCCTCTTCACGAGTGAAGATTTCTTCTTCCACCTGGAATCTCCATTTATTGAGTTGGTATTATTGCGGTAGGTCTGGATATCATTGAGCAATGAACAGGCCTCATCGAGTGTGAGGCGGTGTTATTTCATGGTTAGTCCTTGCGTAGCTCGCTGATTCTTCTGTAAGTCTCTGGTGCTTTGTTTCCGTGTATCTTCATTTCTGACTTCAACAGAGCAACGAGGGAATCCCATTCGTTGAGGATGCCTTTGAATGCCGGAACGCGCTTTGCAACCTTGTCGAATGAATCTCTGATTTCTGGAATCTGCTCAACAAGTGCAACGCATCGTCTGAAATCGGCTGCGTCATGTGGAGCACCGAAGCTATGACCATAGATATTCTTTTTCAGTCCACATGCGATTGAGGCAAGAGTTGCGCTACTGATGCCAACATCGCCAGTCGATTGCCATTTCAAAACCTTCATAGCCAAATCTGACATTTCTTGTCTCCAATAAAAAAACCGCCATCAGGCGGCTTGGTGTTCTTTCAGTTCTTCAATTCGAATATTGGTTATGTCTGCATGTGCTATCTGCGCCCATATTATCCAGTGGTCATAGCAGTCGTTGATGTTCTCTGTTTCGATAACCCTGTTGAATGGCTCTCCATTCCATTCTCCTGTGACTCGGAAGTGCATTTATCATCTCCATAAAACAAAACTCGCCGTAGCGAGTTCAGATAAAAGAAATCCCCGCGAGGGCGGGGATGTTAAGTCGGTGGGGGTACAGTATGGATATCGAAAATTATTGCGCGATTTTCATTACTCCCCTGGGAAAACATTATCTGGCAAGCATACGTTGTTGATGCTGTTTCACAACACGTAAACGTAAGCTGTCATAGGCCCAATTGTAGAACATGGTATATGGTAGAAAGAAAAGGAAGAATCCTATCTCTAGTGTAAAAGCCTGTAACAGACTGACGCTCAGAATCCAGGACACCATAATGACGCCGATCGCGATAAATCCACTTTCAAAGCCCAAAGCATGGAATGCACGAACTTTTGCAGTTCGTTTTACCTGATGAGCAGGCCAGTAGCGATCAAATAGCATGTTATAGATGATATTCCAGATCATTGCAGTTGAAGCCAACAAGATAGTCATCCCGCCCATTTCGAGTATAGTTCGCTGCATTAACCATGCTGTGGTGGGGGCCAGAATCGCAGTGGCAATTCCTTCAAAGCAAATAGCGTGAAAAATACGCTCAAGTAACGATCTGCGTTGAATCGCATTATGTTGCATAACTTACCTTTCTTACAGTTTCGACCGCGTTATGGAGTTGTGAGATTTTTATCGATTTATGTGATATATAAAAGATAGATACCATCGAAAAAATTGATAGATTATGCGTTACTCACTTGAAGCGTTAAGTACATTTGTTGAAGCGGTTTCCTGTGGCTCCTTTTCTGCTGCGGCACGAAGATTACGCAAAAGTCAGTCCGCAGTCAGTACGTCAATTGCCAATCTTGAGGTCGATCTTGGTATATCATTATTCGATCGCTCTTCGCGAGAACCTGTGCTGACAGAGGAAGGAAAGAAAGTATTGAGTTACGTTCATGCGATTTTGTCAGCCAGTGAACGTCTTGAGGAGGTGGCGGTTTCGCTTGCCGGAGAGACTGAAGCTCGTCTGACGTTTGTGCTTTCCGATACCCTACACCCTGACTTATTAGAAGACATCATGGTGCAGTTTGATAGTCAGTTTCCACATACTGAGTTAGAGGTTTTAATTGGTGAGGATGTCGATGTCATCGATCTTTTGCAAAAAGAACGAGCGCAGATCGGCTTAATTGAGTCTCGGGAACACTACCCCACCGATATTGGCTCAACCCGTTTACCGATGCAAGCGTGGATGGGCATTTATGTTTCGGCGTCACATCCACTGTCTGCAGAAAAAACAATCCAGCGGGAACAACTTCATTCATGGCGAGAACTTCGTCTTAATACTTATATCGATAACCGGGAGATGATTGCCCGTGGACCGGTTTGGTCTGCACCTAACTATTTGTTGTTACTCAGTATGGCCGTACAGGGATTTGGCTGGTGCTCTCTGCCCTGTGCTCTGGTTGAGGAGTTTGCAACAGAAAAACCGCTGGTTCAGCTCGACGTACCTGGCTGGCCAAAGGCAATTTCTATCGATCTGCTTTGGAATAAAAAATCGCCACCAGGCGCGGCTGGAAATTGGCTTAAGCATCATTTACAGCATATCAATGCCCCAAATAGTCGAACTTAGATTAGTTAAAATATGGAATCCTGAAATAATCTATGTTGATATGTGGAGCCATCTTCCAGGCTCCCACCTAAATCATGTTAGCAGTTCCATTTTTTTGATGATTTCCGCATGAGCATCATCGTTATCCCCAGCGACAAATTGAATACAAAACCAGTGCTACCGCCATTGCAATTCCTACCGTTGCGAATGCTTCAGGCCAGCTCATTGATTCACCTCCTGCGGCGGTTCTGGTAGTGGCATCCAATTGATTACATCGCATTCAGGGATGCTGATATCATCACCAAGCCACCCTTGACCTTCAGACCAGCATTGCGCGTAATACCCGTATTCTGTGTTCACTACGCACCACTGCGCGTCGTTCGGCATTCGCTCACTACAGCTTATCCAACTATCCGGAGTTACCGGAAGCGAGAACGGCAGCACATCTCTGTGAACAAGTTTTTGCTGTGACAGGTTATCCAGAACTTTCTGTACTGCTGCATCACCGAATACACCAAGCGCATCTGCCATAACTCCTACAACCTGATAAGCCTCAGCGCATACCGTGGATAAACCATCCGGAATTACCGGAGAGTTGCCGGGTTCTTTAATGTGCAAGCGAGGCTCACCATCTTTTGGCTCAGGCCACTGGCGCTCCATGTTGATCTTCAATTTATCTTCCATAGCAACGTTAATTTCAGCATCGCTGATGCCAGCACGGCGTTGTGCATCCCACAACAGAAACTGCATATCAGCCCACTCGCTAAGATCGTCTGGTTCGGCTGCGGCTTCCAGTGCCTCTTTTGAGAGGTGTTTCAGTGGACCAATGGGGCCAACGCAGCCAAATGTGGAGTCAGACCATTTGGCATGCTCGTGGCGAATCTGTTCGCGTTCCAGTGATGCCAGTGCAATTCGTGCCAGTTCCATTTGTTCGCCACGAGTAAGCCCGTTTTCAAGCGGATTTTTAATGAACAATTCAATACGTTCTTTGGTAATAGTGGTCATGTGTTAATCCTCAAAACTTTATGCCCGGGCGCAAAAGTACGTGTTTTGTCTTTGCTTATTCGCCACCCATCTTTACGGGCCTCTTTTGCACAACCAGACCATGACGTACCGATATACTCACCGAAGTCTGGCACTGGATATACACCTTCCGTACACTGGCGACAATCACAATAGAGATGCATGGTATAACTTGCGGCAATAGCCATATCAGTCTCCTTTGATGCGAATACCAGCAGCGCGGATAGATTTCCATTGTTCCCACATGCGGTTGAAGTCTGTTCCTGATAAGGTCGCGTTACGGTATCCAGTTTCGGTGCGCAATCCTTCAAGCGTCGATTTGGAAATACAAATTGAATGCATTACCCATGATTCAAACAAATCACGCTCCCGAGCTTCGCAACTTTGTTTACTCATCTCTTCAATGCATTGTTTAGCTTCTAAATCAGCAATTCTGTCAACCACGGCATCGACAGCATCTGAAAAGCCGAACCAGTTGCTCCACTCCGGCCTGTTACCGGTTGCTGCAAAGTACATATCATCTAAAGCAGACTCAGCATGGTCACGCTCGTTAATGAGTTGCTCTTCGCTTTTCTCCAGTTCTGCAATACGCTTGTTTTGGGATTCCCGTTCATCCAGCAGCGCCAGCACAATCGATGGTGTTACCAGCTCATGGAAAAGGTCCGCATCAAATCCCCAGTCGTCATGCATTGCCTGCTCTGCCGCTTCACGCAGTGCCTGAGAGTTAATTTCGCTCACTTCGAACCTCTCTGTTTACTGATAAGCTCCAGATCTTCCTGGCAACTTGCACAAGTCCGACAACCCTGAACGGCCAGACGTCTTCGTTCATCTATGGGATCGCCACACTCACAACAATGAGTGGCGGATATAGTCTGGTAGTTCAGACGACGCATTTTTATTGCTGTATTGCGCTGTAATTCTTCAATTTCTGATGCTGAATCAATGATGTCCGCCATCTTTCATTAATCCCTGAATTGTTGGTTAATACGCTTGAGGGTGAATGCGAATAATAAAAAAGGAGCCTGTAGCTCCCTGATGATTTTGCTTTTCATGTTCATCGCTCCTTAAAGACGCCGTTTAACATGCCGATCGCCAGACTTAAATGAGTCGGTGTGAATCCCATCAGCGTTACCGTTTCGCGGTGCTTCTTCAGTACGCTACGGCAAATGTCATCGACGTTTTTATCCGGAAACTGCTGTCTGGCTTTTTTGATTTCAGAGTTAGCCAGATGGGCAATGCTGCGAAGGGCGTTTTCTTGCTGAGGTGTCATTGAACAAGTCCCATGTCGGCAAGCATAAGCACACAGAATATGAAGACCGCTGCCAGAAAAATGCATTCAGTGGTTGTCATACCTGGTCTCTCTCATCTGCTTCTGCTTTCGCCACCATCATTTCCAGCTTTTGTGAAAGGGATGCGGCTAACGTATGAAATTCTTCGTCTGTTTCTACTGGTATTGGCACAAACCTGACTCCAATTTGAGCGAGGCTATGTGCCATCTCGATACTCGTTCTTAACTCAACGGGAGATGCTTTGTGCATACAGCTCCCCGTTTATTATTTATCTCCTCAGCCAGCCGCTGTGCTTTCAGGGGATTTCGGATAACAGAAAGGCCGGGAAATACCCAGCCTCGCTTTGTAACGGAGTAGACGAAAGTGATCGCGCCTACCCGGATATTATCGTGAGGATGCTTCATCGCCATTGCTCCCCAAATACAAAACCAATTTCAGCCAGTGCCTCGTCCATTTTTTCGATGAACTCCGGCACTATCTCGTCAAAACTCGCCATGTACTTTTCATCCCGCTCAATCACGACATAATGCAGGCCTTCACGCTTCATACGCGGGTCATAGTTGGCAAAGTACCCGGCATCTTTTCGCGTCACCCACATGCTGTACTGCACCTGGGCCATGTAAGCCGACTTTATGGCCTCGAAACCACCGAGCCGGAACTTAATGAAATCCCGGGAGGTAAACGGGCATTTCAGCTCAAGGCCATTGCCATCACTGCATAAACCATCGGGAGAGCAGGCGGTGCGCATACTTTCGTCGCGATAGATGATCGGGGATTCAATAACATTCACGCCGGAAGTGAATTCAAACAGGGTTCTGGCGTCGTTCTCGTACTGTTTTCCCCAGGCCAGCGCCTTAGCATTAATTTCCGGAGCCACACCGGTGCAAACCTCAGCCAGCAGGGTGTGGAAGTAGGACATTTTCATGTCAGGCCACTTCTCTCCTGAGCGGGGCTTTGCTATCACGTTGTGAACTTCTGAAGCGGTGATGACGCCGAGCCGTAATTTGTGCCATGCATCATCCCCCTGTTCGACAGCTCTCACGTCGATCCCGGTACGCTGCAGGATAATGTCCGGTGTCATGCTGCCACCTTCTGCTCAGTGGCTTTCTGTTTCAGGAATCCAAGAGCTTTCACTGCTTCGGCCTGTGTCAGTTCTGACGATGCTCGAATGTCGCGGCGAAATATCTGGGAACAGAGCGGCAATAAGTCGTCATCCCATGTTGTATCCAGGGCGATCAGCAGAGTGTTAATCTCCTGCATGGTTTCATCGTTAACCGGAGTGATGTCGCGTTCCGGCTGACGTTCTGCAGTGTATGCGGTATTTTCGACAATGCGCTCGGCTTCATCCTTGTCATAGATACCAGCAAATCCGAAGGCGAGACGGGCACACTGAATCATGGCTTTATGCCGTAACATCCGTTTGGGATGCGACTGCCACGGCCCCGTGATTTCTCTGCCTTCGCGGGTTTTGAATGGTTCGCGGCGGCATTCATCCATCCACTCGGTAACGCAGATCGGATGATTGCGGTCTTTGCGGTAAATCCGGCATGTGCAGGATTCGTTGTCCTGTTCAAAGTCCATGCCGTCAAACTGCTGGTTTTCGTTGATGATGCGGGACCAGCCATCAACGCCCACCACCGGAACGATGCCGTTCTGCTTATCAGGGAAGGCGTAAATTTCTTTCGTCCACGGATTAAGGCCGTATTGGTTGGCGACGATCAGCAATGCGATGAACTGCGCATCGCTGGCATCGCCTTTAAATGCTGTCTGGCGAAGAGTGGTGATCAGTTCCTGTGGGTAGACAGAATCCATGCCGACACGTTCAGCCAGCTTCCCTGCCAGCGTTGCGAGTGCTGTACTCATCCGTTTTATACCTCTGAATCAATATCAACCTGGTGGTGAGCAATGGTTTCAACCATGTACCGGATGTGTTCTGCCATGCGCTCCTGAAACTCAACATCGTCATCAAACGCACGGGTAATGGTTTTTTTACTGGCCCCGTGGCGTTGCAAATGATCGATGCATAGCGATTCAAACAGGTGCTGGGGCAGGCCTTTTTCCATGTCGTCTGCCAGTTCTGCCTCTTTCTCTTCACGGGCGATCTTCTGGTAGTGACGCGCCCAGCTCTGAGCCTCAAGACGATCCTGAATGTAATAAGCGTTCATGGCTGAACTCCTGAAAATGGCTGTGAAAATATCGCCCGCGAAATGCCGGGCTGATTAGGAAAACAGGAAAGGAGATTAGTGATTCAGGCCGTTACCGCGTCCGTCGAGAAAAACTTCCACGAGCAAATCACGGGTATAAGTGCGTTCGATGCCGCGATGCAGATATACTGGCAACTTTCCCGGCGAGCCTGGCTAACCGGGACCAGAACGAACTGAACGAAATCCGCCGCCAGTGGGTTCTGGCTTTCCGGGAAAACGGGATCACCACAATGGAACAGGTGAGCGCCGGAGTGCGTGTCGCCCGTCGGCAGAATCGACCATTCCTGCCATCACCCGGGCAGTTTGTTGCCTGGTGCCGGGAAGAAGCATCCGTTACCGCCGGACTGCCAAACGCCAGCGAGCTGGTTGATATAGTTTACGAGTATTGCCGGAAGCGCGGGCTGTATCTGGATGCAGAGTCTTATCCGTGGAAATCAAACGCGCACTACTGGCTGGTTACCAACCTGTATCAGAACATGCGGGCCAATGCGTTGACTGACGCGGAATTACGGCGCAAGGCTGCCGATGAACTGTCCTGTATGACCGCACGAATTAACCGTGGTGAGGCTATACCTGAACCAGTAAAACAACTTCCTGTCATGGGCGGTAGACCTCTAAATCGTGCACAGGCTCTGGCGAAGATCGCAGAAATCAAAGCTAAGTTCGGGCTGAAAGGAGCGATGAAATAGAGCTAAAGTATTAGCTTAAAAATAAAGTATACCTAGCGAATATAATCTAGGACTAGTTGTAACGCCCGAAATGATTGATTGCGTGAGCAACAAAATTTTTCTTCCATTGTTGTGAAATCATTTAGCCATAAAGTTTATGCAGAGATTTTATTTTATTTTTGAGTTGATTTTTTTGTAACGAGCTGTATATTTCGCGCCTCTTGTCATACCAGTTATTTTTTTCATTATATTCATAACGTTGATTGAACTATGACCACTGTGAATAAAAAGTTAAAAAAAACTGCATCTGGCGCGATTACATGGTCGGTAATTGTTACCCAGATATTATCTCCAGTTTCTCTTTCTTTGATCCCAGCAAACAGTTTTGCATCATCTGGTAATAAAGATGTTACGCAAACTTATGCCAGCGATGAGCATGCAAATAAAGTGGCCTCATTTGCAGCAAGTGCAGGTCAGAGCCTAGCAAATAATAATGCAAGTAGTTTTGCTGTAAATACTTTATCAACTCAGGCGACAAAAGAGGTCGTCGACTGGTTGCAACAATATGGCAATGCGCGCATCAAGCTTAATGTCGATGATTCTTTTTCCTTGAAGGATTCATCATTCGACTTTTTATATCCATGGCTGGATACTCAGGATTATGTGCTATTCAGTCAGACATCACTACATCGTACTGATGACCGAAATCAGACCAATATTGGTTTGGGGATTCGTCATTTCACTCCTGATAACGCAATGTTGGGTGCGAATGTTTTCTATGATTACGATTTAAGTCGCAGTCACTCTCGTGCAGGTTTTGGGGTTGAGTACTGGAGAGATTATTTCAGGCTTGGTGTAAATACCTATTTTGGTTTGTCTGACTGGAAGAACAGTCGGGATATTGATGATTATCTGGAAAGACCCGCAAATGGCTGGGATTTTTCTGCTGAAGGATGGCTACCTGCTTATCCGCAATTAGGGGCATCCATTCAGTTTGAAAAATATTATGGTAAAAATGTCGGGTTATTTGGAAGCGATAATCTTCAGGAAAACCCTTACGCAGTTACTGGGGGAATTTCTTATACACCAGTTCCTCTGATTAAGTTTTCTGCACAGCATAAGCAAGGACAGAGCAACGTTCACGATACAACCTTTGGTGTTGAGTTTAATTATCGCCCGGGCGTTTCCCTTGCTGAACAGCTTAGCAGTGACAATGTTGCTGTTATGCGAGAAGTCCAGAACCGGCGTTATGATTTTGTTGAACGAAATAACAACATTGTTCTGGAGTACAAGAAGAAGCATGCACTGAAAATCAGCTTACCAGAGTCTGTTCAGGGGGAGGGGGAATCAATCATCCCTGTAACACTGACAATCAACAATGCTAGTGGTGGTATCAAGTCTGTACAGTGGAATGATAGTGCATTCACTGCGGCTGGCGGTAAGATCAGTGGAAATGGCACATCATGGCAGATCACTTTACCGGCTTATAAAAGCGGAGATGTAAATTCGTGGAATGTTGGAGCCACAGTCCAGGATAACAGAGGCAATGTTTCCAACTATGCCGTTATGAATATCAGCGTTAATAATAGTGGTGTCTCGACAGCGGATTCATCTTTTACACTGGATGGAGATTCGTCGCCGACGATCTCTGCTGATAGCCAATCCACTTATCCGATAGTATTAAGCCTGAAAGATAGTAACGGTAAGGCATTAACCGGACTGGCTGATGACATTGAAATGTCAGTGGAATTTACAGCAGATAGCAATAGTGCTCGACAGCGTGAAACGGTAACTGCTCCGTCATTAGGCGCGGTAGAGGAAATCTCTGCTGGGGTATATCACTCTGTTCTGACTGCTGGTTCGCAGGCTGGTACGGTACGTGTAACTGCAAAAGTTCAGGGAAAAACATTTACTCTCAGTATTAAGCAAACAGCAGCAACAGAACCTGATTCTGAGGTCAGTGCTGTTTTAACCGCTGCACCAGCAGAACAGGTAGTTGGTTACAATATCAATCTACAACTGGCAGTGAAGGATTCACAAGGAAATGCAATCACTGGTGATAACACTCTGAGCTTTTATGCTCTTAACCAGGCAGAAGGAGTCGAGTTTGGGACTGTAACGGAAAAAGACGGTGTCTATAGCGCGACAGTAACTTCAAAACGAGCTGGTAAGATTACTATCGGTGTTAAATCTGATAGTCATGATTTCTCAGGTGTTAAGAAAGAAATCACCTTTATTGAGGACCGGCAGCAGGTTACATTCTCTCAGTTTGAAGCCAGCCAAAATAATGCATTGGCTGATGGAAAACAGAGAAATATGGTAACTGTAAGCCTTGCGGACCGTTTCGGCAATGTTGTTCCTGGTTATGCTGTCACATTGTCTTTACCAGCAGGGATAACTCAAGTTGGTGGTGAACATGCTGTTTCAACTGACGAAAATGGTAATGCTATTTTTGCGTTAATAAGCTCCACTCCGGGGTCTTACGTGATTACAGCTCATGCTGGTTCTCAGATGTCTACTGAGTTAACAGTGACCTTTGCATCAAATATGACCGGAGCTTCACTGTCACTGACGCCTGAAAGCAGTAGTTTAATTTCCAATATTCCTGCTAATGGTAAGGATGCAGCGGTATTAGATGTGCAGCTGACAAATACGAATGCGTCGGTCAATGGGCAAAAGATTCAGCTCATCACCTCATCTGAAGGATTATCTGTACCAACAAATATCGTGACTGATTCAACAGGGCATGTTTCTGTTCCGCTTACAACGGTGAAAGCTGGTGAGTACACGGTGACTGCACGGGTGACTGACGGTTCCCATAGCGTGGAATCTGGCAGCGTTAAGTTAACTTTTGTGCCCGATGTTGCTTCTGCAGAACTTACTATGAGTGTATCAAAACAGGAGATTGTGGCCGATGGCAGTGAAAACGCAACAGTAAACATTCAGTTGGTTGATGCGAATAACAATGCGTTTACAGGCGAGGTGGATTTAACGATTACACCATCGACGGGAGCATCATTGACCAGTAGTAATCTGCAACTGGATGCTCATGGACAGGCAACAACGCAGTTCACTGCATCGAAATCAGGCCAGTACACAATTCAGGCCGAGTATGTTCTGGATGGGAAACGCATAACCGCAAGCCAGAATATTGATGCCGTGACGGATGTGAAGGGGGCTGTGTTGGAGATCACATCATCTGCATCTTCGGCTGTAGTGAGCGATACCAACAATCTGGTATTTACGTTACTGTTGAAAAGTAAGTCAGGCGAAGCATTAAGTGGTCGAGCATTGAATGTTAAGACATCTGGGCCGTCTAAATATGGTGCGTTGGTGGTTGATAAAACCACAGTAACGACTGATAAGAACGGTCAGGCTACGGTAAGCGTACATGGTCGAACGGTTGGTTCGTATAAATTAACGGCGACCTTAAACGAACTTGGCAGTGATGTTAGCGCGGTGAAATCATTCTCCTTGTACGCTGATGACGCAAATGGAGTATTGACTCTAACAAAAGATCCTGGTTATGAGACAAACGATGGCTCTCCAGTAGGTATTTATGCTCGATTTGTCGATCATTTTGGAAACCCATTATCTGGTACGGTTGAGTTTTCTGCTGGTAGTGAAGATAGTCCAGACTCTCAACGGGTCAAAATGGAGCCTGCTACAGTAACGTTACACTGGACAGGTAATGCAGCTTCGGAATTCAGCACCTATGAAAGTGGTTATCACTGGATTAAGGCCAAAATAACGAATAGCAAAAATACATATGAGAAAACAATAAGGACTTATGTTGTAAAACTACCTGAAAAGGATAGTTAACAAAATTGAATGGGGAGGGCTTAGCCCTCCCTCTTTTTACAGGTTAGCGTTTGGGTTTTGTTGTTGGGGGGCTGTTTTTATAGGCGCTCCCAGGTTTTTAGTAAACCACTCAACGACTCTGTTTATAATAATTGGCTGATACCATGTCTTATCGCCATGCTCGGCCCCTTCTACCAGCACGTACTCAGCGTTATCGCCGTTCTTCTTCAACATCCTGAATAGTTTGGCGCTTTGCTCAGGTGAAACCAGAGTGTCTTTGCTACCATGCATAATAAGAAATGGGGGTTTTACTCCTTTCATATGTCCGATTGGACTGGCGTTTAGCGCTTTTTCTTTTGACGCTGTGATGGGGGCTCCCGCAAAATTTCTGAATGCAGGGCCATTGATCATTAAGGCTTCGGTTACGGCAGGAGAGCGATGAACCTCCTGCACTGATTCAGGGAACCCCTCGCCAATATTCAACAAGTCAGAAATCCCATAAAGTGTGGCAACTGCCTGAACATCTGCTGATTGCTGAAGAAAGTCACCTTTATCAAAGGTTTTGTCACCATTTGTAGTTCCCATCATCTGAGCAAGCCATCCACCGGCAGAGTCACCCAGAACTCCGATTCTTTGAGGATCAATCCCATAATTGCTGGCATGCTCTCTCAGGTAACGTATTGCAGCTTTTCCATCCTCAACTGGTGCTGGAAATGTATCAGGAATTGTTCTGTATTCTACAGCGGCCACAACAAAACCAGCTTCTGCCAGAGCCATTCTCATTTCAATAAATTTGTCATGTTCAGAAGACATGAATCCGCCGCCGGGATAATAAATAATGGCTGGTTTTAAATCATTTGTTCGCGGGACAAGAACTGACATGTGAAGCTGTCTGACAGAACGAGTTCCTTTTATCTGGGAATAAACAACATCACCAATGAGATCGACCTGGTTTCTGGTCGGTGAAACACTAATGATATCTGCACCCGGGGTGTAACCAGGAAGATTAGTCTGGACAGGTGTTGCACAACTCCCGACCGACATGGCCATTGACATACCATACAATAGTGTTGCAGATGATAATATCTTGTTAATTTTCATGTTTTACATGCCTTGACTTATCGGATGAAATTCTCTTACTGAATTTAACGGCAGTTTAATAGCCGTACAACTCGTGGTAGCCAGGGAAATATCCCAGTCGTGGTTAAGGTTGTACTTGACGGCTATTATTTCAACAATGCTTAAAGTGAGAGCTTAAGGTTATGCGTATGTTTTACAGTCCGAGTAGATTCTGACCAATAGCTTCTTTGTATAATTCTGTCAGAAATAAATCTTGGCTTGCATGAAGTTTGAGACCTTATCTTGTTTGATTATGAATAATCAATTCGCCATAATTGTACCATCGGAGCCTGAACAACTTCGGTGACTTCTGCGCTAAACGGGGACGTTTATGCGCACACACAATCCAAACTCTCTTCTCCCTTCACAGATGCAGAAATGCACCTGCGTTTTTTTGCATCCAGCGTCTGACCTCTGTGGAGGTGAAGCGTGAACCTACCACAAGATGGCATCAAACTGCATCGCGGTAACTTCACCGCTATCGGTCAGCAGATCCAGCCTTATCTGGAGGACGGCAAATGCTTTCGCATGGTGCTTAAACCGTGGCGCGAGAGACGCAGTCTTTCCCAGAATGCACTTAGCCACATGTGGTACAGCGAAATCAGTGAATACCTCATAAGCAGGGGGAAATCGTTCGCTACTGCAGCATGGGTAAAAGATGCTCTCAAACACACATACCTCGGTTATGAAACCAAAGACCTGGTTGATGTCGTAACCGGTGAAATCACCACTATTCAGTCGTTACGCCATACCTCCGATCTTGATACCGGAGAGATGTATGTCTTCCTGTGTAAGGTTGAAGCCTGGGCGATGAATATTGGCTGCCACCTGACTATTCCGCCGAGCTGCGAGTTCCAGCTGCTGCGCGACAAGCAGGAGGCGTAATGGCTACACCGCTTATTCGTGTCATGAATGGGCACATTTACAGAGTACCAAATCGTCGTAAGCGTAAACCTGAGCTGAAGCCTTCCGAAATACCAACACTGCTCGGATATACCGCCAGCCTGGTTGATAAAAAATGGTTGCGACTGGCAGCAAGGAGGAATCATGGCTGATTTGAGAAAAGCAGCGCGTGGTCGGGAATGCCAGGTAAGAATCCCTGGCGTATGTAATGGCAACCCTGAAACGTCTGTACTGGCACATATCCGGCTGGCTGGATTGTGCGGCACCGGTATTAAACCGCCAGACCTTATTGCCACCATTGCCTGTTCTGCCTGTCACGACGAAATCGACCGTCGCACGAATTTTGTTGACGCTGGATATGCAAAAGAATGCGCGCTGGAAGGTATGGCGAGAACGCAGGTTATCTGGCTGAAAGAGGGGGTAATTAAGGCGTGAATACTTACCACATCACACTACCCTGGCCGCCGAGCAATAACCGCTACTACCGCCATAATCGCGGGCGCACACACATCAGCGCAGAAGGGCTGTAGTGGCACAGTAAGTTTGGCCACCTGATTAAAGGTGATATTCTCACCTCAACACAAAACAGGTGACTTAATGAACAAGAAAACCAAACGTACTTTCACCCCCGAGTTCAGACTGGAATGTGCGCAACTGATTGTTGATAAGGGCTACTCATATCGACAAGCCAGTGAATCGATGAATGTCGGCTCTACCACTCTTGAGAGCTGGGTACGTCAGCTCAGACGAGAGCGCCAGGGGATTGCCCCCTCTGCCACACCGATTACTCCAGACCAGCAATGTATCCGCGAGCTGGAAAAGCAGGTTCGCCGCCTGGAGGAACAAAATACGATATTAAAAAAGGCTACTGCACTCTTGATGTCCGACTCGCTGAACGGTTCACGATAGTTGCCAGACTCAGTGGCAGCCACACCGTTGTCAGTCTGTGTTCTGCTCTGGGAATACACCGCAGCAGTTACCGGTACTGGCAAAAACGACGCGATACGGTGAATCCGGTGCATGTCAGGTTGTGCAGTGAAATACGCCGGGTGTGGAACCAAAGCCGGGGCTCTGCGGGGGCGCGCACGCTGGCTGACATGCTGACCCAAAACGGCGTCCCGATGAGCCGTTACCGTGCCGGGCGGCTGATGAAACATCTGAATCTGAGCAGTTGTCAGCCCGGAAAACATCAGTACAAAAATGCCCGTCAGGAGCATACCTGCTTGCCGAATCTGCTCGGGCGCCAGTTCGCTGTCCCCGAGCCAGACCAGGTATGGTGTGGAGATATTACCTATATCTGGGCCGGAAATTGCTGGTGCTATCTGGCGGTTGTGATGGATCTTTTTGCCCGCAGGGTTATCGGCTGGAGTCTGTCCGCACATGCCGATACTGCACTGATAAGCGATGCCCTGCGGATGGCCTATGAGACGCGTGGTCAACCACATGATGTTATGTTCCATAGCGACCAGGGAAGCCAGTATACAGGCCTGAAATATCAACAAATTCTCTGGCGTTACAGAATAAAGCAAAGTGTCAGTCGGCGGGGAAACTGCTGGGATAATAGCCCAATGGAACGCTTCTTCCGCAGTCTGAAAACAGAATGGGTGCCAGCGAATGGTTACGTCGACAAGGACGAGGCCCGGCAGCAAATTAATGATTACATATTGAACTACTACAACAGTATCAGACCTCACCATTATAACGGTGGGTTGACTCCGGAAGAGTCCGAGAACAGGTACCATTTTTACTGTAAAACCGTGGCCAGTATTACTTGACCACTACTGTTTGAAGATTGTTGTGCCGTATTTGTGACATACACATGACAACATCATGCATCAACTTTCTGTTTGTGCCATCAACTATAGCTTAGTGAATGCGGTTAATGCTTGCTAAAACAGATAGTTATGATTGGTGCTACAGATTCGTAATGCGAAGGTCGTAGGTTCGACTCCTATTATCGCACCACTTAAATCAATAAGTTACACATCATTAATACCTTCCTTATTTTTTGATTGGGACAGATTTGGGACCGATGGGTTCAGGATCGAGTCTATTTGCCGTGCGTGTTCGGTAAGGTGATTAGGTGCAAGGTGAGCATATCGACGAACCATTTCGAGAGTTTCCTATCCGCTCATTTTTAAGTGCAAGCAGGGAAACACCGGACTAAACCAATCAGCTGTTCGAAAATGGCAAGCGGATTAATATGCCATGGCGGCTTTGAGCCGCACGTATGGGGTGTGGCAAGCCTGATGGATGTTGCTGTGCTTGTGGTGGCGTGTTTGCTGGTCTGGTTGTTGGTTAATCGCGAAAATCATTATGCCAGAGGAATACCACAGGACGTTCAGGTTTTGCATAAAAAAGCCCACCATTAAGGTGGGCAAAAGGAATGATTTATATTCTCTGAGAGAAACATTACATTTCTCCTTGTCACTTCTAACATAAAAATATGGAGAAATAATGGAGCTTATATTAATTGGCGATTAGGTAACCATGTGGTTATACAAAACAATACAGTTCTTTACATTTGCCTTGTTTTATGAATACTCCTAAAGAGGTGTATAACATAATGGTACAAGCAGGGTAGATATGAATATATTTGAACAAACTCCACCAAACCGCAGACGTTATGGTCTTGCTGCATTCATTGGGCTGATTGCTGGCGTTGTTTCCGCATTTGTTAAGTGGGGGGCAGAAGTTCCATTGCCACCACGTAGTCCGGTTGATATGTTTAATGCAGCGTGTGGTCCGGAATCATTAATCAGGGCTGCAGGCCAAATTGATTGCTCCCGTAACTTTCTCAATCCTCCGTACATTTTTCTTCGGGATTGGTTGGGACTGACAGATCCAAATTCGGCTGTTTATACCTTCGCCGGGCATGTCTTTAACTGGGTTGGTGTAACGCACATAATCTTTTCGATAGTTTTTGCCGTTGGTTACTGTGTGGTCGCCGAAGTATTTCCGAAAATTAAACTTTGGCAGGGCTTACTGGCAGGTGCTTTAGCGCAACTTTTTGTTCATATGATTTCATTCCCTCTCATGGGACTTACGCCACCTCTCTTTGATCTTCCGTGGTATGAGAATGTCTCTGAAATTTTTGGACATTTAGTCTGGTTCTGGTCTATTGAAATTATTCGCAGAGATTTACGAAACAGAATTACCCATGAGCCAGATCCTGAGATCCCTTTAGGCTCAAATAGATAATGCTTTGAATGATAAAAATGGCGCAAATATAGCGCCATTTTTATAGGTTAAAAACGTTGCTTTTCATATTCTGATGCGGACAGTCAGTGATCATATCGCGCTACTTCAGGATGATGTAGATCCGGAGAACGCTACAGAAGAAGAGGCATTGTTGCTGGAAAATGGAAGAAGTTTCAGGTTTTGTTGTCCCTGAAAAACGAAGCCCCGCTATTACAGCTGGCGGGGCAATGCAATTAATTATTGTATATTTATAACGGTGTTAGCCCGTATTTAGCTCTTGCACGATTGCAAGCCTCATTGACTTCTCCGTTCTCACCAGACATGGCGAATTCTCTGCATGTGGACGATCGATTTTTATATATCGTGCAACAGGCATTTTTGCCCGGTGTTCCTGCAAGGGCAATACATCGGGGGTTTTTCTGATTGGTACCGCTCATGCATCGGTGAAAAGGGGATATTTGTTCAGTGAGCCTGGCGGGAATAGTACCGCCAGCATCGTCGGCTTCGGCCCAGTAAAAAGAGACGCGGAAAAATGCACAACAGGCACCACACGTCATGCATGGATTCAGATTGCTCATAATTCACCAGTACAGCTATAAATCGTAAAGAGAACTGCGGTACGTCGTATGCAGGGACGTATCGCGGTTGGCTGGTGTACTTTCGATAGTGTGAGTATTGAATGATTTCCAGCCGTTACCGATTTTACGTCCTAATTAGTGAAGAAACCACTCGTTAGCAGGCCGCCTGGTACCTTTCCGTGTCTCCTGAACACTGTGGTGTGCATATGAGAAAGCTCATCGTTACAGGTGACATTGACGATCGCTTCCACATCATTTAAACGATTTTTGAGTCTCTGAGGTGGAATTCTTCCCTCGTCTGATGGATAAGTCTTAGTCCGCCGAAGGGGGCTTAGCCGGACAGGAATCGCTAATCTTAATGAATTTGTCGTTATAGA
>ENA-OWOC01000210-OWOC01000210.1-gut-metagenome-genome-assembly--contig:-NODE-210-length-21829-cov-5.063075_pt1 | contig 21829 bp, 19 predicted proteins | sample MGYA00248245_ERZ651791 | MGnify/ENA primary metagenome ERZ651791 (study PRJEB26908, sample SAMEA4031703) | gut metagenome | biome: gut; feature: normal infant; material: stool | place: China | collected 2015...
CCGATGTCGTGTATGCCACGCTGAAAGGAGGACAGCCGTATCGCTATGTTGTGATTGCAAAGAAGAGAGGATGTCTTTTATCCCGCGCGGCGGAACTTTATTGGAAATTTATGGTTAGCCATAAATTTCAAGATTATAATAAATAAGAATAAGAAAATACCAAAAAGGAATAATAGCTGCGGTTTGACAGAGACTGCAGCTATTATTTTGTCTTTTTTACCCAAAAGCGATTCCAAACGGTTATATAGGTCGTTTTGGAAAGAATAGCCATATATAGGCGCGCAGATTGAAAAAATGATTGACATTTTGTATAATTTATTAGAACTTTTTATCGATAAAATGTTAAAAATTACAAATGGGCCCGGCTGTAAAAACAAGAGGAAGCAAGGAGGTATATAGGAAATTGAGTAAGTTAAAAGAAACAAAAATGCTGGGGTTTTCAGTGCCTTTTTTCCTGATTATGGTAGTGGTATTTGTTGCTATTTCCATGACGGGAAGCATGATGGCAAGCTTCGTAGGAGCGTTGGGGTTCGCTCTGATTGTAGGGACGCTGATTGGCTGGATCGGTGACAGGATTCCGATCTGGAAAGACTGGCTGGGCGGCGGTATGCTGCTGGCCAGCATTGGCACCAGCGCGCTGGTGATGTTCCACGTAATCCCTCAGGAGAGTGCGGATATTCTGAGTGATTTTAACAATAATATGGGTTTTTTGGATCTTTACATCCTGGTTCTGATTACAGGCGCTATCCTTTCGATCGATCGGAAGCTGTTGATTCGTGCCTTTGCTGGATTTATTCCGGCGATTTTGGGCGCGGTAGCAGTATCAGCCCTGTTTACGGCGATCGGAGCGATTGTCTGCGGCGTTTCTCCTCTTGAAGCGCAGTTGAATGTGATGCTGCCGATTATGGGAGGAGGAAATGGAGCGGGCTGTATTCCCATGAGCAGCATGTGGGGAGAGGTGACGGGAAACGACCCGCAGGAATGGTATGCGCCTGCTTTTGCAGTCATGTCACTGGGAAATCTGGTGTCCGTATTTTCCGCTGCTTTGCTGGACCGCTTGGGAAAAAAATATCCTTCTCTTACAGGAAATGGCGTAATGATGAAGGGCAACGCTCAGGTAGAAGGCGCGGAAGACCCAAAAGACGTGAAAATTGGAATCGGAGAATATGCTTCCGGATTTGCGCTGGGCCTGTTCCTTTATTGTCTGGCGGATTTTTATGCGTCCAAGATTTCCATCATTAATAATGTGCTGAATTTGGGCTTTACAATCCATAAATTTGCTTTTATGGTAATTTTTGCAGCGATTGACAATGGGCTGGGTCTGATTCCAATTGAAATCCGCGCGGGAGCCAGAGGGATGCAGCAGTTTTTCGCAAAATATATGTCGTTCCCGCTGATGGTAGCCATCGGAGCAGGAACCAATTTGATGGATTATGTGCAGGCATTTACGATTCCCAACCTGGTAATGATTGTGGCCTGCGTTGTAGGCGCTATGGTGGGAGCAGTACTTATTGGAAGCACCTTCTTTAAGTTTTATCCTGTGGAAATTGCCATTACGGCCGGACTGGATATGGCCGGAGGCGGCGGAAGCGGCGATGTACAGATTCTGGGAGCCAGCCATCGGATGGAGCTGATGTCCTTTGCGCAGATTTCCTCCCGAATTGGCGGAGCGATTATGCTGATTATTGCCAGCGTTTTGTTTGGCATGATATAAAATGACGGATACAGACAAGCGGCTATTAAAGGAGCATCAGAAACTAAAGAAAAACAGCAGCATCATGCTTTTGGGATTGTTGGTTTTTGCAGCGGTATACCTGCTGTTTGATGCATGGTGGATTATGATTCCGGGCGGCCTTTACTTAGCCGTGGTGTATATATTGATACAAAAAGGGAAGAAAGCCGTAGCCCAGGCTTATCAGAAGGAAGAAGAGGGGGTTCTTGAAGAGCTGAAAGGCATGGTCTCCGAAACAAAAGACGGGAATGTTCTGCCTTTGGTCTGCGGTTATCTGGAGCGGGCAGGAAAGAAAACTCCTTGCCTTTTATGGCGGGATCACCAGGATATCCGGGTAATAGACGATTTATTTATCCGTCAGAAGATTTATGAGGTTTCCGGTCAGGCTATGTATATTCTGATGCTAAAACCTAAAAAAGAAAGAGCCGCATATGCTTTTGAATCCGGAACAGGCAGCTGGAAAAAGCTGTCCTGTTCCCATCTGAACTATCTGACCCGATGGGCGGAACAAGAGCAGAATTACAGTTGCCTGGAACACTTTGCAAACGACAGGGTACTGGAGGGACTTCTGCAGAAAAAACCTCAAATGGTGGGGTTTGCTGCAGAAAGAAGCAGACTGAAGCGTCAGACGATGTGGGAATGGGATACAGAGAGCGGCATTCAATTGATTTTAACCGAAGAACAGAGAAAACGGCTGAACTTAAAAGCGGGGAAGGAGGAACTATGAGGATTGTAAGAAACGCGACAGCGGGAACGCTGGAATCCAGCGATGCGATGGTGTTTGTATCGCCGGGAGAGCGTGGGATTCAGGTGGATCTGGAATCCTCCGTATACAGCAGATTTGGAAAGCACATGGAGGATTTGATCCGACATACGGCAGAAGAAATGGGGGCGGAAAATATTCAGATTCGCGTCCGCGATTACGGCGCTCTGGACTGCACCTTAAGGGCAAGAGTTAAAACTGCCCTCAAACGGGCATCGGAGGAGGTGGTGATGTGAACAGAACGATGTTGTTTTTGCCTGGAAATACACCAAATATGATTGTAAACGGCGGGCTTTTGGGCAGCGACCGTATTATCTTGGACTTAGAGGACGCTGTTTCCCCGGATCAGAAGGATGCGGCTAGAGAGCTAGTGGCGGAAACCTTAAGAACGCTTCAGTTTCCGGACTGCCAGGTGGTTGTGCGGATTAATGGACTGGATACGCCTTACTGGGAGGAGGATTTGAAGGCAGTGATTCCGGGGAAACCGGATCTGATTATGCCACCTAAGATCAGCGGAGCCGATGACATCCGGCGTCTGGATGAGGCAATCGGCGAACTGGAAGAGGAAGCCGGACTGCCCAAGGGAATAGTCAAACTTCTTCCTCTGATTGAAACAGCAAGAGGAGTGGAGGAAAGCTTTTCCATCGCTTCTGCCAGCCGGCGTGTAACAGGCCTGTTTTTAGGTGCCGAGGATTTGACGGCTGACTTAAAATGTGCCCGCACGCGGGATGGTGATGAGATTGCCTACGCCAGAGGCCGGCTGGTATGCGCTGCCAGGGCGGCGGGAATCGAAGTTTACGATACACCCTTTGCGGACGTGGAGGATATGGAGGGGCTGCAAAATGATGCCCGGCTTGCCAGGAGCCTGGGCTTTTCTGGAAAAGCGGCGATTAATCCTAGGCAGGTAGACTGTATCAATGAGGTGTTTTCGCCGACAGAGCAGGAGATCCGCTACGCCAGTGAGGTAATCCTTGCGGTAGAGAGGGCAAAGGAGGAAGGAAAAGGGGTTGTATCCCTGAAGGGAAAAATGATTGATGCCCCTATTGTAAACAGGGCAAAAACTGTACTGGAAACGGCGAAAATCTTAGGGTTGATAAAGGAAGAAGGAGGTGAGGAGGCATGAGCAAGCTGCTTTATTCTCTCAGGGAGGCAATTGAGAAGTCAGGCCTGAAAGATGGAATGACGATTTCCTTCCATCATCATTTGCGGGGAGGGGATTATGTTCTGAACATGGTCCTGGATGAGATTGCAAAAATGGGAATCCGAGACTTAACTGTTAATGCCAGTTCACTTTTTGACTGCCATATGCCCTTGATGGACTATATCCGGAAGGGAGTGGTGACAGGGCTGGAGACAGACTATGTATCCGGCGGCATTGGAAAAGAACTCTCTTCCGGCATTTTGGACAAGCCGGTGATTTTTTACTCCCATGGAACTAGGCCTTGCCGGATTGCCGGAGGTGAGTCCCATATTGACGTAGCTTTTCTGGCGGCTCCCACATCCGATGATATGGGAAACTGCACAGGAAAATGCGGCCCGTCGGCCTGCGGTTCCCTGGGCTATGCCATGGCGGATGCCATGTATGCCGACAAAACGGTGATTATTACAGATAATCTGGTGCCTTATCCCTGCAGACAGCAGTCTATTACCGAGGATTATGTAGATTATGTGGTCAAGGTAGATTCCATCGGCGATCCTAAAGGGATTGTTTCCGGAACAACCCGTATGCCGAAAGACCCGGTGGCCCTGCGGATTGCCGGTTATGCGGCGAAGGTGATCGCGGCGTCAGGCCTTTTAAAAAATGGATTTTCTTTCCAGACCGGAGCGGGAGGAGCTTCCCTAGCGACAGCAGCCTATTTAAAGGAAATTATGCTCAAAGAAAAAATACAGGGAAGTTTTGCACTTGGCGGGATTACGGGGTATCTGGTGGATATGATGGAGAGCGGCTGCTTCCAGTCGATTATGGATGTCCAGTGCTTCGACTTAAAAGCGGTGGAATCCATCCGTACCAATCCGCGTCATATTGAGATTTCCGCCCTTCATTATGCCAGCCCTAGGGCAAAGAGCACGGCGGCACAGGCTCTGGATGTGGTGGTTCTCGGGGCCACCCAGATGGACCTGGATTTTAATGTGAATGTACATACCAATTCAGATGGTATTCTGATGGGCGGTTCCGGAGGACATACGGACGTAGCTGCCGGAGCGAAAATGTCCGTGATCGTAGCGCCTTTAAGCCGGGCAAGGACATCCTTGGTGGTGGACCGGGTAGATTGTATTTCTACGCCCGGAGAAACAGTGGATGTGCTGGTTACCCAGTACGGTCCCGCTGTCAATCCAAGAAGGCCGGACTTAAAAGAACGTTTCCGGGCGGCGGGCCTTCCGGTATACGAAATCGGAGAATTAAAGGAAATCGCTGAAAAGCTCAATGGGGTTGCGCAGCCGGTTAATGGGGTCGGCAAGAAGGTAGTCGGGCAGGTATTAAACCGGGATGGAAGCATCCTGGACAGAATTTATCAAGTAACCGTCTGAGAACAATGAAAAGAGGGAGAAATTAACGTGAAACTTCCGAAAAAAGTAACCATATGCGAGGATGTGACCAGGGACGGTTTTCAAAGCGCGGCGGTTGAAGTGGCAGCGGAGGAAAAGGCGAGGATTATCGAGATGGCCTCTGAGGCGGGAGTCTCCTGTTTTGAGGTAGGGGCATTTACCCCAAATTCCGTTAGTATGAAGAAAATGTGGAATACGAAAGACGTATTCCGGCTGCTGAATAGAAGAGAGGGAATTTCTTACCGGGCGTTGATTTTTGACCTAGATGGTGTGAAGGAGGCCTATGAGGCTGGATGCCCAAAGGTTAAAATTAATATTTCTGCCAGCAATGCCCATCACAAAAGCGGGGCGGGGATGACCACGGATGAGGCGATGGAACAGTTTGAGGCGATTGGGCAATTTGCCAGGGAGCATAATATCGAAATGTGCGGTTCCATTTCCCTGCCCTTCGTATCTCCGTTTCCAGGGGAAGGCGTGATTCCCATGGACTGGCTGAAACACATTATACAAGGCTTTGTGAAGATAGGCGTTATGGAGATTTCCTTATCGGATGCAGCAGGCCTTGGAAATCCCCGCATGATTTATGAGCGCTTTACACAGCTTGAGGAAGATTTTCCGCAGATCAGTTGGATGCTCCATATGCATAATACATGGGGAATGGGATTGGCTGGAGTTCTGGCGGCATTGGAGGCCGGGGTAACAAAATTTGATTCTAGTCTCGCGGGGCTGGGAGGCTGTCCTTATCTTCCGGGCGCTACAGGAAATGTAGCGACCGAAGATTTGACTTTTATGCTGAATGAAATGGGGATTGAAACAGGAATTGATCTGAAAAAGCTGATTCCAGCAGGACAGCTGGTACGCCGGATTGTAAAGGATCAGGGAACAGATTCCGTAATTCAGAAAAATCAGGACAGACGAAATTGAATTGGCTGGGTGAACTGCCCCTTGTTAAGAAATGTACAGGAGGAAATAAGAATATGAGTGAAAGCAGTTTGTCTTCGGGTTTGACAGCGGAAATGAAGAAAAATTTGTTTGGAAACGCATATCTGAATATGCTGTGGCATTGTCCCAGCGATCCCAGGTTCCATTACTGGGTGCATCTTCCGGATTGTTATTATGACGAACAAAATCCGGATTATCAGTTGATGGTCATTATTCACGGTACAGGCTGTGCTGTTGAAGCGTATTTGAAAGAAGCGAAGGAGATGGCGGATCGGAACCATGTGGCGCTTCTGGCCCCGATGTTTCCAGGGGGGCTTATTGAACGGGATGATTTTAACAGCTACAAACTTCTTTCCTGTGACGGAGTGCGCTATGACCAGATACTTTTGTCTATGATTGCAGATATGGGAAAACGCTATCCGGGTGTAAAGACCGACCGATTTTTTCTGTTCGGACATTCCGGAGGAGGGCAGTTTACAAACCGTTTCCTCTTTGTCCATCCGGAACGGCTAAAGGCAGTTTCTATTGGAGCTCCGGGACGTCCTACCTATCTGAATTTTGAAGAGAACTATTTTTGGGGCGTGAAGGACTTTACCAGATATTTTGACAAAGGGCTTGATCTGGAACAAGTCAAAAAGGTTCCGGTGCAGATTACGGTTGGGGAGCTGGATACGAAATTTATCGGAGATTCCCCTTATGGGACCAACCGGGTGGAGAGAATGAGAAGCTTAAAAAAGAATTTAGAAGAAAATGGACTGCAGGTTTCCCTGGAGATATTGCCTGGTCTGGAACATGGGGACGGGGAAAAGGAACGGGTGCAGACTGCACAGAAATTTTTTGAACAGTATCTATAAGAATATCTCATGACAAAGAAAAGAGTCGTTGTTTGATAGGTGATGATCCATCTGTTTTGCAACGGCTTTTTTCTGGGAAAAGTTCTTTAATAAAAGGAATATCGCCTCCGGAGATACAATGACAAAGGAACAGATTCAGAAAAAACTTGTGCGGGCGTCATTCATCGGGTATACTGATGTACGAGCCATATGATAAGTATAATGGAATGGAGGGAGGGATTCTGTGAAAATTACCAATCTGAGAATCCAGAATTTCAAATCCATTCGGGATATGGAGATTTCTGACATCGACCAGGCCCTGATCCTGGTTGGAAAGAATAACACAGGAAAAACCTCGGTGCTGGATGCCATCGGCGCGGTCTGCGGAGGATACCGGATCAGTCCTCAGGATTTTAATGAGCGGGGACAGGCGGTGAGGATCCAGGTGGGGCTGAGCATCCGTCCGGAGGACCTGGAACTGTTCCATCGTCTGGGAAGAGTGAGCCGTTACCGGCGGTATGAGGCCTGGTATGCGGCTTTCTGCCAAAAGCTGCCAGACTTTAGGAACGGAGTGCTCACCTTCACCTATCATGCCAACCGGGACGGAAAAATCCGTTATGAGGATAGCTGCCGCAAGCACAATCCGTGGATTCCGCAGGTGCTTCCCCGAATCTACCGCATAAATGCTGAGCGGGAGCTTGCACAGCTTCAGAATGACCTCTTGATGTTTCAGGAGGATGAGCAGCTTCAAAAGCTTCGGTCCGGCCGCTGTATATTTGAGCAGGCCAAGGAGTGCCGCCACTGTTTTCAGTGCATGGGGCTGATTGAAAGGAAAAAAACGGAGGAGCTGTCAGCGGTGGAAACTGCCCGGCTTCTGGAATACAAAATCTATCAGCTGAATTTAAACGATTTTTCCAGGAAGGTGAATGAGAACTTCCGGAAAAACGGGGGATATGAAGAGCTGCGGTTTGTCTTAAACTTTCAGCAGGAGCTGTTTTCCGTGGAGGCCTCGGCTTTTTCTCCTCACCGCAGTACCTGGAATCCGGTAGAGTCCATGGGAAAGGGCATGAAAAGCATCTACATGCTCTCTCTTCTGGAAACCTACATCGGGGAGCCGAACCGGATTCCCAGCCTGATCATGGTGGAGGATCCGGAGATTTACCTGCATCCTCAGCTGCAGAAAACCTGCAGCGAGATTCTTTACCGGCTGTCCAAGAAAAACCAGGTCATTTTTAAAACCCATGCCCCTGCCATGCTGTTTAACTTCACTGCCAGGCAGATCCGCCAGGTGGTACTGGATACGGACCATTACTCGACTGTGCTTCCACATACGGATATCAGCCGGGTGCTGAGTGATCTGGGCTACGGCGCCAATGACCTGATGAATGTGGGCTTTGTTTTTATTGTGGAGGGAAAACAGGACAAAAGCCGGCTTCCCCTTCTGCTGGAACGGTATTATTCCGAGGTCTATGATGAGAAGGGAGAACTGCTGCGAATTTCCATCATTACCACCAACAGCTGTACCAATATTAAGACCTATGCCAATTTAAAATATATGAATCAGGTGTATCTCAGGGACCAGTTTTTGATGATCCGGGACGGAGACGGAAAGGACCGGGAGGAACTGGCAGGACAGCTCTGCGGCTACTATGAGGAGAGAAGCAGGGAGGACTTGGACTCTCTTCCCAGGGTGACCAGGAAAAATGTGCTGGTCTTGAAATATTATTCTTTTGAAAATTATTTTCTCAATCCACAGGTTATGACCAGGCTCGGAATCGTGGAGAGCCCGGAGGCCTTTTATAAGACACTCTATGAGAAGTGGAGGGAGTATCTGTACCGAATCAGAAGCGGTCAGAAACTTTTGCAGGTGATGGGCCGGGATTTCACAGGGCCGGACGACATGAAGGACCATATGGAGGAGATCCGGATTCATCTGAGGGGGCACAACCTTTATGATATTTTTTACGGTCCCTATAAGGAGCGGGAGAAGGAGCTTTTGCAGGAATACATCCGCCTGGCGCCCAGGGAGGACTTTGAAGATATCTTATCGGCTGTGGACCGCTTCTCTTATTTTGACAGCAGAAGGATGGAGGAGGAAGCTGCGGAAAAATGAAAATACAGCTTGAAGATTTCCTCATGCACTATGAGGAGAAGGGGGACGGAGAACCTCTGGTGCTGCTCCACGGAAACGGGGAGGACCTGGGGTATTTCGCCGGCCAGATGGAGTATTTTAGGGAAACGTACAGAGTGATCGCCCTGGATACCAGGGGACATGGGGAGTCTGAGCGCGGAACGGCTCCCTTTACTTTGGAGCAGTTTGGCCGGGATTTGTATGATTGTTTGAGAAAGATGGAGACAGGGCCTGTTCATCTGCTGGGGTTCTCCGACGGAGGAAATATTGCCCTGGCCTTTGGGCGCGAGCATCCGGAGATGGTAAGAAGCCTGATCTTAAATGGTGCAAATCTTGATCCCTGGGGAGTAAAGCTTTCCGTACAGCTGCCCATCGTGGCGGGATACGGGATGGTAAGCCTGCTTGCGCCTTTTTTGCGGGACTGCAGAAGGAAAAAGGAGATTCAGGGACTGATGGTACGGGAACCCCACTATGAGAAGGCAGATTTAGAGGCCCTGACCATGCCGGTCTTGGTGATCGCAGGGGACAGGGATATGATACGGGAAAGCCATACCAGGCGGATCGCCAGGGAGATCAAAGGAAGCCGCCTGATCATTCTGCCCGGAAGCCATTTTCTGGCAAAGGAAAATAAAGAGGCCTTTAACCGGGCTGTGGAGGCATTTCTGGATGAGGTGAGAGCGAAAGAAGCGGAAGATTGCGGACAGAGAAAGGATGGATGAACATATGGCATATTTCCCTATTTTTATCCAGCTTGAGGAGGAAGACTGCCTGGTAGCAGGCGGGGGAAGGGTGGCCCAGCGGAAGGTGGAGATCCTGCTGGAGTATGGTCCCAAAATCCGTCTGGTGGCTCCCAGGGTGACGGATTCTCTGTGGAAGCTGGGGCAGCAGGGGAAAATCCAGATATTCCTTCGGCGGTTCCGTCCGGAGGATTTAGAGGGAGCCAGGCTGGTGATCGCGGCCAGCAACGACCCTGAAGTCAATGGCTCCATCTCCGCAGCCTGCAGGCAGCAGAACATACCGGTCAATGTGGTGGATGTGAAGGAGGAGTGTTCCTTTCTCTTCCCTGCCCTGGTAAAGGATCAGGATGTGACAGTGGGAATCTCCACCGGCGGCAGCAGCCCGGCTATGGCCAGATTATTGAAGGAGAGGATTCGCTCGGCCCTTCCGGAAGGCTGCGGCCAGGCGGCCAGGTGGGTTGGAGAACAGCGGGAGCGCTTAAAAGCTGCTGTTGCCAGTCCTTCCCTCAGGGAAAAGATTTTTAAAGGGCTGGCAGAGCAGGCGCTGATCCGGGCCGGGGAGGGCAGGGAGATGGCCTCCGATGAGGAAGTGAACGAATTGGTAAGGAGAAAGCTGGAACAGACGAATGAATGAAAACAGACTGATTATAGGAACCAGAAGAAGTGCCCTGGCCCTGCGCCAGACAGAGATTGCAGCCAAACTGTTAAGAGAACTGGAGCCGGGGCTTCAGATTCAGATGGAGACCTTTCATACGACAGGGGACCGGATCTTGGAAAAGCCTCTGCAGGAATTTGGCGGAAAGGGTGTATTTGTGACAGAGCTGGAGCAGGCGATCCTGGAGGGAAGGGTGGACCTTGCGGTACACAGCGCAAAGGATATGCCCATGGAGCTGGAACCAGGGCTGGAGATCGTGGGAGTGCCGAAGCGGGAGGACCCGCGGGATGTGCTGGTGACGAGGAAGGGAGATTTTCTGGAAGGCCGGCTTCAGGGCAGCTTCCCGATCATCCGAGAAACAGCGGGGCTTTCCGGAAGGGTGCTGCAGATCGGAACGTCCAGTCCCAGAAGAAAGCTTCAGATGGAGCAGATGGGAGGACTGGATCAGGGGCAGATTCTCTGCCGGACATTGAGGGGAAATGTGCAGACCAGACTGGAAAAGCTCCTGGAGGGCGGCTATGACGGGATTATACTGGCGGCAGCAGGGCTGAAGCGTCTGGGACTTTTGGAGGATGAGCGGTTTTCCTTCTGCTTTTTGGACCCGAAAGAGTTCGTTCCGGCGGGAGGCCAGGGGATCCTGGCCATTGAGGGAAAGCCCGGCACCAGGGCAGCGGCGCTCTGTCATGAGATCAGCGATGAGGACAGCTGGCTGTGTCTGCAGGCAGAGCGCAGTGTTTTGGATATGCTGGGGGCCGGCTGCCATGAGCCGGTAGGCGTGTACTGCGAGGCAGGCCCTGAGAAAATATGCATCCGGGCAGTAGGACAGAAGAACGGAAGATTCCGCCGGGTCTGCCTGGAGGGAAAGCGCCGGCAGGCAGAGGAGCTGGCCAGAGAGACGGCCCGGCTTCTGGTCCGGCCGGAATAGAAAGTAAGACAAGAGTGACAGAACAGGAAATGTAAAATGAAAAATGAGAGCAGAGAAAAACAGGGGATCGTATATCTGATCGGGGCAGGGCCGGGAGACCCTGGCCTGATTACGGTAAAGGGAAGGGAACGATTAAGAAACTGCGATGCGGTGGTTTACGACCATCTGGCATCTCAGGAGCTTTTGGAGGAGACAAAAGCCGGCTGCCAGAAGATTTACGTGGGAAAACAGGCCGGCTGCCATTATAAAAGCCAGAAGGAGATTAATTCCATCTTAGTGGAGCTGGCGGCAAAAGGACTGCGGGTGGCCCGCCTGAAAGGAGGAGACCCCTTTGTATTCGGCAGAGGCGGGGAGGAAATCCTGGCCTTAAAGGATGCGGGCCTTTCCTGGGAGGTAGTTCCGGGAGTGACCTCTGCCGTGGCGGTGCCGGAGTGCGCCGGGATCCCGGTGACCCACCGTTCTTTGAGCCAGAGCTTTCACGTCATCACGGCCCACGGAAAAGAGGGGGAGGACCGTCTGGACTTTGAACAGCTGGCTTCCCTGTCCGGGACGCTCCTCTTTCTTATGGGGCTGGGACGTCTGCCTTTTTTGACCCACGGTCTTCTGCAGGCGGGAAAAGAGGGAAGCTGTCCGGCGGCGGTTATTGAAAAGGGAAGCCTTCCGGGACAGCGGACCGTGCGGGGAACCCTGGAGAATATTGCGGAACAGGTTCGGCTGGCAGGACTTTCCACGCCTGCTGTGATCGTGATCGGAGAGACTGCGGGGATGGACCTTTCCGGTATCCCCGGATGGACTGTGGGGATTACGGGAAGCGAACATTTCTGCCGCCGGCTGGCGGACTGTTTCCATTCTCTGGGCATCGGAACCCGGCAGCTGGGAGGACTTGAACTTCGCCCGCTGACGGGGGAGAATTGGGAGAAGGTTTACTCATCGATAGGATCCTTTACGGTCCTGGCATTTACCAGTGCCAACGGGGCAGAACTATTTTTGAAAGGGCTTTTGGAGCGGGGGATGGATGGGAGAAGCCTGGCCCATTTAAAGATTGCAGCGGTGGGAGAAGGCACGAAAGAAGCGTTAAAGCGCTTTGGCCTTGTGGCTGACTGGGTGCCTGAGCGGTACACCACAGAAGATTTGGCCCGGCTGCTGGCAGAGCGCTGCCAGCCCGGAGACCGGGTTCTGATCCCAAGGTCGGTGAAGGGTTCCAGGCAGCTGAACCGGATCCTGGACGGGGCCGGTGTATCCTATGAAGATATCCCGATTTACGAAGTGGAGGGACGCAGTTTTGATGCATCTCTTATGGATGGTCTGGACGGCCTGGCTTTTGGCAGCGCTTCGGGAGCGGAGGCCTTTTGGAGGGAAATAGAAGCCCGGTCTGATCCGGATGCATTGAAGAAACTGGAGGGGATTTTAGTAGGAGCCATCGGACCGTATACTTCTGAGGCCCTGAGCAGACACGGAATTTCAGGCGTTCTCTGTCCGCCGGCCTTTACGGCCGAAAAACTGGCACAGGAGATGTGGAGCGCGTTAAAAAGCGGAAGGAATCCGCGGGATGTTCTGAAATCTTAAGAAAAAATTTCTTGTATTTTATACGGGTTCATGTTACTGTTATTTCATAAGTGTATTAAGACTATTAATACACTTGGACAGGAACATGAACTCGTTTTGTATTTGTGAGGAGCAGTTCAGGAAGGAGGGAATACATGATCGCGCTGGATTACAGGGACCGGCGTCCCTTGTACGAACAGATCATTGAGCGGTTTCAGGATCTGATGTACCAGGAAGTTCTGAAAGAGAATGAAAAGCTTCCCTCTGTTCGCAGTCTGGCCATGGAGCTTTCCATCAATCCTAATACCATACAGCGGGCCTATACGGAGCTGGAACGGCAGGGATTCATTTACTCGGTAAAGGGGAAGGGCAGTTTTGTGGCCGACAGCGGCAGGCTGAGAAGGGAGCGGCTGAGAGAGTGGGAACGGGAATTTGACCGTCTGGCAGAAGAAGGATTTCAGATCGGACTTTCCGCCGAGGATCTGACAGGCCGCATCCGGAGTCTGGAGGAGAAGAGAGAAGAAGGAGGTATAAACCATGATTGAGGCGGTGAATCTAACCAAACGCTTTGACAATATTACGGCGGTAGATCACATCAACGCTGTCATTAAGGATGGAAATGTCTTTGGCCTCATTGGCACCAACGGAGCGGGAAAATCCACCTTTCTGAGACTGGTCAGCGGCATCCTGAAGCCGGAGGAGGGCCATGTGACCATTGACCACCACGAGGTATTTGAGAATCCGGCAGTGAAAGCGCGTTTTTTCTATATTTCCGATGAGCAGTACTTTTTCAGCAATTCCACACCGAAGGAGATGATGGAATTTTACCGGAAGGTATATCCGAAATTTGACAAGGAGCGGTTCCATAAGCTGATGGCGAATTTCGGCCTGGATGAGAATCGGAAGATCCAGACCTTTTCCAAAGGCATGAAAAAGCAGGTGTCTGTCATCTGCGGCGTCTGCGCGGGTACGGATTATCTGCTGTGCGATGAGACGTTTGACGGCCTGGACCCGGTGATGCGCCAGGCGGTGAAGAGCATTTTCGCGGCAGATATGGAGGACAGGGGGTTAACTCCCATTATCGCTTCCCATAATCTGCGGGAGCTGGAAGATATCTGCGATCATGTTGGGCTGCTCCACAAGGGCGGCATTCTCCTGTCAAAGGATCTGGATGATATGAAGCTGAATATTCACAAGATCCAGTGCGTGCTGAAACCGGGGAATGGACCGGAGGACTTAAAAGGACTGGATATCATCCGCCAGGAGCAGAGAGGAAGCCTTCTGACCCTGACGGTCCGGGGCAGACGGGAACAGGTGGAGGAGACAATGAGGAGCTGCGAACCCCTCTTCTTTGAGTGTATCCCGCTTTCCCTGGAGGAAATTTTTATCAGCGAAACGGAGGTGGCCGGATATGACATCCAGAAGCTTATATTTTAAACTGCTGTGGGAGGATTTAAAGAGAAGGTCCTGGGCCATCGCTCTGGCAGTCATCGCCTTTTTCTTCGCCCTTCCCATCAACCTGGCGCTGACGATGGAGAATGCCCAGGCGGACAATTTTTATCGTTACAACGATTATGTGAGCCTGGATACCATGCACTGGAGCTCCGAGGCGGCTAAGGCGGCAAGAATCCTGGAGCTGAAAACCGGAATCGTTTTAAGCGGGGGAGAATTCGGAAACGGATTTCTGGCCTTTTTGATGATCGTGACGGCGGTGGTGATGGGCGTTTCCAGTTTTGCCTATCTGCATAACCGCAGAAAGGTGGACTTTTATCACAGTCTGCCCATTCGCCGGGAGATGATGTATCTGGTGCAGTATACCGGAGGCGTTCTGATCATAGCAGGAATCTATCTGCTGAATCTGATTTTTTACGTGGGAGTTTCCTGCGCCTATGGAGTTCCGGTGGGAAATGTGCTGGGAGGACTTCTGGCAGGATGGCTGCTGAACCTGCTTTACTTTCTTTTGCTGTACGGGGTGACGGTGGCGGCGGTGATGCTGACCGGGCAGCTTCTGGTAGGGCTTCTGGCCGTTGGGGTTCTGTTTTTCTTCCTTCCCGTTCTGGTGCTGGTGCTGGAATCCTACTGTGAAATCTTCTTTGAGACCATGCCGGTCCAGTGGCAGTGGGAGGAAGGCTGGCTGATGGATACGCTGAAATGGATTTCTCCGTTTACGGCCTATCTGTTCGCCTTAAGCTGGGGAATGAAGGAGCTGGGAAACCATATTCCGGCTTTGATCGTGACATTTTTCGCAGTATTGGCTCTTGGGATCTTCGGAATGGCCCTGTACCGTCTGCGCCCGCTGGAAAGCGCGGGAAGAGCCATGGCTTTCAGACGGACCAGAACCCCGATCCGTTTTATCATGGTCTGGGGATACGGCATCATGGGAGCCCTGTTCTTCTGGATGATCCAGAGCCGTCCGTACTGGGCCGTATTCGGTGCAGTGATGGGAGCTCTTATTTCCCACTGTGTCATAGAGGTGATTTATCACTTCGATTTTAAAAAGCTTTTTGCACACTGGCCGCAGATGATTCTGGCCGTGGCCCTGTCCATAGCCCTGTTTTTTTCCTTCCGGTTTGACTGGTGGGGGTATGACAGCTATCTGCCGGCAGAGGAGAAGGTGGAGAGCGCTTCGGTCTCCATGGATCTGGACCAGAACTGGCTGTCCGGCCGGAAGATTGAGACAGCGCCCGACGGCAGTCAGTCCGTCTCCTGGGAAGATCCGGACGAATACCGGATGGAGAACATGTACATTACAGACCTTCAGCCGGTGCTGACACTGGCTCAGGAAGGAATCCGCCAGGAGAAGGCGGCGAGGGAAGAGCGGTTTGATCAGTGGAAACAATCAGGCAGCTCGCCGGCCGATGAGCGGCAGAACCTGGTTTGGAGCAGTTTTCAGGTGTCATACCGGCTGAACAATGGAAGAACCGTGTCCCGCAGATACAACTTTGGAATGGATGAAAACATGATGGAGGCCTACAGCCAGCTTTATGAACAGCCGGCATATAAAGAAGGGCTTTATTCCATTCTTGGCCAGAGTGCCGAGAATCTGGCCTGGGCCAGCTATGAGGAGAGCGGTGCTGTTTATGGAGGAATGACAGACCGGAAGAGTTTAAGCCAGCTTCTGGCAGCTTACCAGGCAGACCTGATGGACCTGACGGTGGAGACCAGACAGAAGGAGAATCCTGTTGGCCGGTTGATGTTTGCCGACCAGGAACAAAAGAAATTCCTGGATGAACATTCTGTTCAGGCGGGAAGAAATGCATATAGCTCAGATACGTATACGCCCTATGACGTTTGCCAGGGCTGGCCGGTCTATCCGTCCTTTGACAGGACTCTCTCGTTTTTGAGAGATCAGGACATAGCCGCGGGATACGGGCTGAATTCGGAAGATGTGGACAGCATATCGGTAGATTTTTACTGGAATGAGGAGAAAACACTGGAGGAGCTTCAGGCCGTCAACTCCCGGTTTGAGACGATTGACCGCATGGTGTTTGACGACCCGGAAGAAATTGCCCTTCTCCTTTCCGCATTTTCGGAAGATGAGATGTACAACTATAATGGACTGTGTGATGTACGGGGAGACTTCACCCTGTATGTGCGGACGAAAAAGGGCGACGGCGTATCGGGCAGCCTTCAGATGAACCGGATTACGCCAGAGATTGAGGAACTGTTTGTGGGAACAGGGCTTTTTGAAGAATAAATGGTGTGCTGTTTTTCCTACGGCTCATACTTGTACATTAGAGAACGTTTGATAATATCGAGCATGGGCCGGGGGAGCAGCCGATTAATTTCCGGCAGAACATGGATTCTGGACCGGATTTTTGACCAGCGGTAACTTTCTGGTATCAGGTAAAGCAGATGGTTATCCTGATCCATTTCTTTTACGGCTGGGGTACAAGGACCGATAGCTGAGGTAATCCCTTCTTGGGCATAATGATATAGGGTGCTGATATGTTGCGTTTCCTGGAGGAGATGAGGTGTGATGCCGCATTGCTCAAAGATGGAGTCTGCCAACTCTCTGCTGGACTGACCAATTTTGGTTATAGAGATGGGCTCATCGGCAATATACCGGGGGTCCAGATATTGATTGCCGTTCTTGATATAGGCATAATGAGTTGCTGGGCTGTTTTTCCGCAGAAAGATTACTGTCGGCAGGCTGTTGCCAAAGGGATAGGAAACGGCCCCTTTTACTTGGGTAGGTTCATTGGTTACCATCAGTTGAATTTGATTATCCAGGAGCATCTCCTTCATGTTGTCGGTATAAGTTTCGCATAGTGAGAAGGAAATCTCAGGATAGGCGCTATAAAGGTTTTTTAGTAAATCTGTGGAGTAAAGCATACTCATATAGGGAGGCAGGCCAATCCTCAGAGATTTGAGCTCCTCCTTATCCAGGAGGCTGGCTTGCGCCAGAAACTCCTGGTAAATATCGGTGATTTTCAGGGAAGCTTCGTAAAAAAGCTCCCCTTTTTTTGTGGGTGTAAGTCCTTTGTTGGAGCGTTCAAACAGTTTAAAGCCTAACTGACGTTCTACTCTCCGAAGACATTGGCTTAAAGCAGGCTGTGAAATATACAGATTTTCAACAGCTCTTGACATATTTTTAGTTTTAAAAAGCTCGCACATCCATTGAAGCTCATCTAAGGTCATAACAAAATTCCTCATTAAAAATAGTGGTTCAGTTTTTATCTCATTATAAGCAATACTTATCATAACATCTTTTTATGAATTTTACAATTATTTATCCTTATTTTATAATATCGACATGCATATTTAATAGTTATTTTTCAACAGGCCTGTAAAAATCTGAACACTATGCAATAAAAATTATAAGGAGGTTTTTTATGAACATATCGATGCTGATTTGCATTGCATTATTTGTAGGAATGCTGCTTTGCTTTCTTTTTGTAAATCTGCCCCTTGGAGTAGTTGCCGGCACAGCAGCAGCCTTGTTAGTTTTGGCAGAATGTACCTCTCCGGATACAGTTCTGAACAGCCTTGGTAATTCCAATACGGTAACTCTTACCTGTATGGTTATTCTGGCTGCCGGTCTGGGCCGTACCTCTTTTCCTGTCAGATTGACTTCTGGTATCAGGAAAATTACCCAAGGTAATTATAAACTGGCATACCTTGGAGTCATTTTAATTGGCATGCTGCTGACCAGTATACTTACCAGCCCCATGGCGGCATATGCCATCAGCTTCCCGATTATGGATTCCATCTGCGATGAATTTGGGGTGAGCCGCTCCAAAGCTCAGTTCCCCCTGATGGTAGCTTGCCTTGCATGTTGCGCCATCCTTCCTCTGGGCTTCGCCATCAGCCAGAGTATTATTTATGACGGCTTTATGGAGACATACGGTTTCACCCAGGGATTTAGCCCTCTGGATTTCACCAAGGGCAGATGGCCGTTTTTGATTATCATCCCCTTGTGGGCTTATTTCATTGCGCCTAAGATTACTCCGGAGAAACCAGATATCCCCATCGACGCGCTGGCAAACAAAACCAAAGAAGCCAAGCCTTTAAAGAAATTTTCGGATGTTGCGGGCATTGTTATTTTTGTGCTGGTGATTTTTGGGTTTATCTTCAAAGACCAGCTGGGATTGGAAACCTGGTACCTTCCCTTCTGCGGCGTCATGTTAATGATCATTTGCGGAACCCTTACAAAGAATGAAGCCATTAAGGCCATCCCTGTTGACATTGCCTTGCTGTTTATCGGAGCCAATACCATGGCTACCGCCCTGGTTGATACCGGCACCGCCGACTATATCGGAGCTATTATTTCCAACACAGTGGGCAATGTGGCCAATACCACGGTTATTTACGCCGTATTTTTCATCGTACCGTTCCTGATTACGCAGTTCATGCAGAATCAGAGTGTAATGAATGTATTCGCTCCCATCGCGCTGATTACCTGTTCTGCCTTAAACGCTGACCCGAGAGGCTGTCTGGTTTTAGTTACCGCAGGTTCCTTGACCGCATACATGACGCCATCCGCTACAGCAGCTGTTGCCATGTGCATGAGTGCCGGAGGTTATAAAGTAAAATCTCTCTTTAAAATGAGCTGGCTGCTGGCAATTATTCTCTGTGTATGCTATGTTGCTTATGTCAGCATTGCAATGCCGGCATTTTAAAATTCTAAATTTAGAGGGAACATTATGCTGAATTCATACATTATTAAAAACGGAACTCTGATATCCATATTGACCGGGAACTGCCGTCAGGCTGATATTCTGGTAGAAAATGGAGTTATAACAAAAATTGAAGAGCATATCCATATGCCTGCGGTCGAGATTTTTGATGCCAGCGGAATGTACGTCTCCATAGGATGGCTGGATGCCCACACACATTTTGCCGCACCTGGTACCAGGATTAGTTTGATTGCGGAGCAGGACATTCTTCGCCAAGGCGTTACCTATGCGCTGGATTTGGGAACATTGGGGCCGGAAAATTACACATCTTACCGGAAAGAGCTTCTCTATACAACCAATTTGCGCTTTCGTTCCTACCTTAATATCAGCAATTTTGGAGTTGCGGGCGTACCTGGACACACGATGGATTTTGAAAGCCCGGAAGATATTCAGCCGGAGAAAGTAAAAGCAGTTGCGGAAAAATACCGCCACGAGCTGGTAGGACTGAAAGCGAGAATCGACGACAAGTTCTGCTTTGACCCGGATTACGTGATGAAGCAGCTGCGGGCGCTGGGAGATGAGCTGGATATGCCCATCGCGGTACACGCGCCCAGAAGCCGCATCGGCATCGACAACCTGCTTCCCTATCTGAAAAAAGGAGATGTGCTGTGCCACACACTGGCAGGCAACAGCGATGTGATGAAGGTAATCGATGAGAATGGAAATATCAAGAAATCCGTTCTGGAGGCCAGGAAGCGGGGCGTGATCTTCGATTTGTCCCACGGCACCAATGCCTACAGCTACGAGACTGCCGAGGCGGCATGGAAAGCAGGATTCTTTGTGGACACCATTTCCAGCGACCTTCATGGAGGCAATATCAACGGTCCGGTGTTCAGCCTGGCGGCGGTTCTCACCAAGATGCGGGGCCTGACCGGAAAACCCTGGTCCTGGATCCTGGAGAAGACCATTGTCCAGCCGGTCAAGCTTTTGAAACTGACGGATAAAGCAGTGGAGGTTTGTGAGGGAATGAGGGCGGACCTGACCATTTACAAAATTGAGGAAGGACAGTTTACCTATCTGGATTCCAAGAAACTGGAGAGGACCTTCTCCGAAAAGATCACTCCCTGTTATACCTGCATAGGCGACCACGTATATACCTGCAGGCAGTAACGAAGATCATTTATACCGGCGTGCTTTCTGATAATAAAGAGAGCCGCCGGTATTTTTCTGCATACTGGATTTTGACGCCCCAAAAGTAATTGACATTCCCCCAAAGGAAAGCTACAATCATAACAGCAAAGGAAGGGAGCGATCTACTATGATTTCGGAGAAAATGAAGCCATTGCTGAAGAATAATTCGGCCATCCGTGCTATGTTTGAGGAAGGAAAGCGGCTGGCCTCCATCTACGGTGCGGAAAATGTCTATGATTTCAGTCTGGGCAATCCCAATGTGCCGGCTCCTGAAGAGGTAAATCAGGCGATTCGGGATGTGCTGGATGAGGAGAAATCCACCTTTGTCCACGGCTATATGAGCAATTCCGGATACGAGGATGTGCGGGAAGCCATTGCCCAGTCCTTAAACCGCCGGTTTGGCACCGATTTTGGACAGGGGAACATCCTGATGGTGGTGGGAGCTGCCAGCGGGCTGAATGTGATTTTAAAAACGATTTTAAATCCAGGGGACGAGGTGATTACCTTTGCGCCCTATTTTCTGGAATACCGTTGCTATGTGTCCAACTATGACGGGGTCCTGGTTGTCGTTTCCCCCAACACGGAAACCTTCCAGCCCAACTTAAAGGAATTTGAGGAGAAGATCAGTGCCAGAACCAAGGCGGTGATTATCAATACTCCCAACAACCCCACCGGTGTGGTTTATTCTGCTCAGACGCTGGAGGCTATGGCAGGGATCCTGCGGGACAAGGAGAAGGAGTTCGGCCATCCGATTGTTCTGATTTCAGATGAGCCCTACCGGGAGCTGGCCTATGACGGGGTGGAGGTTCCCTATGTGACGAAATTTTACGATGACACGGTGGTCTGCTACTCTTACAGCAAGTCCCTGTCCCTGCCGGGAGAGCGGATTGGATATCTGGTAATTCCGCCGGCTCTTGCGGACAGTGAAGAAGTGTTTGCGGCTGCCACCATTGCCAACCGGGTGAGCGGGGCTGTGAACGCACCGTCCCTGATGCAGCGGGTGGTAAAGAGATGCCTGGATGTGAAGGTGAACGTGGATGCATACGACCGGAACCGGAATCTCCTTTACGGGAGCCTGAAGGAAATGGGCTTTTCCTGCATCAAGCCCCAGGGCGCTTTTTATCTCTTTGTAAAGTCTCCGGAACCTGATGAAAAGAAATTCTGCGAGGAGTGCAAGAAGCATAATGTATTAGTAGTTCCCGGCAGTTCCTTTGAATGCCCCGGCTACGTGCGGATTTCCTACTGTGTTTCCTATGAGCAGATCGAGCGTTCTCTTCTCGCGTTCCGGGAAGTTGCAAAGCACTACGGCCTTGGAGGCTGAGAAAGGGAGGCAGGTATGAGATTGTGGGAGGATAAGATCCGGCAGGTGGAGCCTTATACGCCGGGAGAGCAGCCCAAGGGCACCAATCTGATCAAGCTGAATGCCAATGAGAATCCCTATCCGCCTTCTCCTCTGGTTAAGAAGGCGCTGGAGGAGATGGACCCGGCCCAGTTCCGCAAATATCCGGACCCCTCCTCCGGGGTTCTGGTCCAGGCTCTTTCGGAGGCATACGGGATGGAGCCGGAACGGTTTTTCGTAGGGGTAGGTTCCGATGATGTGCTGGGAATGGCCTTTCTCACCTTTTTTAATTCCGACAGGCCGGTTCTGTTTCCCTCCATCACCTATTCTTTCTATCCGGTGTGGGCGGATCTGTTCCGGATCCAGATCG